>Ga0214544_1007426_pt1 | contig 19243 bp, 11 predicted proteins | sample CNSS3metaG_FD_160074 | JGI IMG/M metagenome (GOLD analysis project Ga0214544, IMG submission 160074) | Root nodule microbial communities from cowpea collected in UCLA plant growth center, Los Angeles, California, USA - CNSS3 | ecosystem: Host-associated > Plants > Roots > Nodule | place: USA... | reverse complement strand
GTTTTCTTTTTCAACCAATCTACTTATACCCATCATAAATTGTAATCGATTATTCTTAATATTATACGTATAAATACGTAAAAAAAAGCGAACACACAGGCGCGACAGCGCCTGTGTTTTCGCTAGTATATATATATATATATATATATATATATATAAAAGTTGTTTCTTTACTCTAATATATCCTGTTTGTATTTAATTGTTTATCAACTTTGATGATTGTGCACTATGAGAACAAATGATATCATAAGAAAGAAAATATTGATAAAGATAAAATGATAAGATCAAAATTAATATAAATATTTACGTATTGTTTCCACTCTTTTCCTTTTAAAAGTTTTGTGAAAATTATATAATTCTATATATAAAGAGGAAAATTGGTTAAAATACTTTTAAAGGATAATATAAATATTATGTAATATTGGTTTAACTTATCTTTAAATGTATTACAACATTTATTTTTATTTCGTCTTAAAAATAAAAAGATACAAAAAAACCCACATTCTTGTAATAAAATTGTAGAAGTTTGGTGATTGATAATTTGTTCACTATTTCTAAGTCTAAGAAATCATATATTGAATACTAATAATAAAATTAGTTTAATTAAAAAAAGAGACACACTTAAATTGTTAGAAAGAAAAAAAACATTTTAGAATACGTATTTTCAAAAGTGTACTTTTACAATTTATTTAAACATTAATTGTATATTTTAAAACTTCGGTTCAATTCTTAATATTTTTCTTTATAAAATATTTCAAATATTTATTTTCCTGGTTGAAATTGAAGTTTATTTTAAATAACTTCATGTTAAACGTCATTTATTATTAATAGAAATTTCATTAGAAAAAACAAAAAAGTGTTTACATTAATTATGTAAGACCCATTTTTTTTTTGTCTTAACACGTTTGGGTCTGGCTTTATTAGAGGGTCCATAGTTAGCCTCCTTTCCCCAAAAACCTCAGCTGCCCATTCACTTTTCCTTTTGCCTCCCATTCCAAAGACAACTCCCTTGCACTCTCTCTTTTTTTTTTCCTCTCCAACAGAGACTCTGCAAAGGTTTGAGCAAGTTTCTCCCCCGAGCTAGTAGAACGTCCTTCCTCCATGTAAGTTAAGCTCAACCTTTCCTTTTCTCCTATTCTCGCTTAGTTGTCTTGGTTTTGTCTTGGGTTTGCCCTCATAGACTTATTTTCTCCCTTATGTTCGTACTTTACAACTCTTTAATTTGTCTTTGGAGTTGTGGTGCTCTTCTTTGGGTGTCTGTGTTGATTGGCTACCATCTGTCCAAGTAAGGAAAGTTAGAAATCAAAGACTTTTAAAATAATTGTGTTTTAAAATGTATTGGATAAGCGTTTGTGTGTTGTGGAGTTGATTTCATGTTTGTTTCGTACTATTTTCTGGCCTTGCATGTGTGAGTGCAGATGGCGATCTGTTGTGCTCACCTAAACGAGTGGTTTTTTGCCCAAACTAGGAGCTCTCGCCTAAGCGAGGAGCTCTCGCTTAAGCGAGAATAGCAAAAGCTCATCCCTGCACTCTGTTGCGAGTTGTTGCCTGAGTGAAGGACTTCCGCCTAAGCGAGAGTAATCTCGCCTAAGTGAGATGGTTTAGCTTAAGTGACAACTCGTGGATGCTCTAGTGCTATCTGTTGGAAATCTCGCCGAGGCGAGATCCTTTAACTTTAGTGAGATTGACAACAGATTGGTTTTGAATTATTTGGTTGCTTCCATGATTGATTGATTTACTCCTTAAAGCTTAAAGTATTATACCATGTATGTTTTATGTGATGTAATGAGATTGAAATTGATGTGTTGGTATGAAATGAGATATGACTTGGTTGGTTGGCTGTGCATTGGCATGAGATTATAATGCTTGAGATGACATGTGGAATGTTGTTGGTAAAAGAGTTTCATGGGAAACTCTTGGTGATGGTGTGGTTAGTGTATGCCTTGATATAGGAGATGTCTAGATAAAGAAAGGTATCTTGAACTCTGATAATCGTTTATACTCATATAGAGTAGAATGAATTATGTGGTGAAAGTAGCAGGAGATCCTAGTCTTGGGAGGGGTGTTTGAGCCTGAGACAGAATGAGATTAACCTTGTGTGTGGTTGGGTGATAACCGCTTGTGTTTAGACTTTGCAGAGTTTATAAACCAACACAGGTGCATACTTCCTTTAGAACTCTATATAATGCGCATAATCCGAATAATTGAGTCAAAGAGTCTGATTGTTTGCTATCACATGTTTTGGGTGCCTATTGCTTTGCCTATTTATAACCTGTTTTAACATTTGCTTGCTCAATATCATGTTAAAAATATTTTACTCTAGCTTACCCTTCCTTTTTGCTATGATCACTAAACCTTTGGTGTGAGCAGATGTGAAAACCCCCGGTGGTCATCAGGATGATGGAAATGTTACAGTGTAGTATACATGGGTTGGATCATGCTTTAGGGAGCATCTTTTGGGGCACTTTTGCCTTTGTACTTCTTTGCTCTGTGAGCAAATTCCTAGTTTAAATAGTCGCTCTTAAGTTTTGTTCATGGCATCATGATGTGCCTTAGTTTTCTTTCCTAGTATATTTGTGGATGATTATAATAGTGAATCTTTTTATACTCTTTGTCTTATGCTCTATTTTTATATTATATTTATGTGATGCTTTATTTAGTAAATTTATTATATTTAAATGGGATGTCACAAATTACGAATTTATATTTTATGACTTGTAAACTATTTTAGTTTGTAAGTTTAGCTTATAATTTATATCATTTTATTATATTATTATTTATTAATCTTTTCAATACATTTTCTTAATAATATTATTTTCATTTTCTTAATTATTATTGTGACATTCCATTTAGTAAAAAAATTCTAATAAATAAAAAATCACATAAATATAATATAATAAAGCAAAAAACGAGAAAACATACTAGAAATAACCATTACAGTCATCCAAAATATACTAGAATCAACAGAAGTATCGTGAGCGTAAAACAAACCAAGAGAAACACCACTAAAGACAATTTTTTTTTTCAAAATATTGCACAAAAGAGTAATATTCAACATGCCTAATCTAAACGACAGCATCTCCACCATCTTGATGATCACCAAGGGCTTTCTCATCTGCTCACACCAAGATTGGTGATCATTACAAAAAGAAAACACCACAAGGAAAACAGAGCACATAAAGGAGAAGGTTAAGCTAGTTACAAAAAGTAAAAGAAATACATGTGTGTGTATGTGTGTGTATATATATATATATATATATATATATATATATATATATATATATATATATATATATATATATATATATATAACACTCAAAGAATTGAAGAACAATGCACCAATTACACCAAGCTAAGCAATATCAACTAACCCATCACACATGATGGCACTCTAGACTCAATTATTCGGATGTAGACATTGATGTATAATTCTTGGTGATTTTTACACTTGTGTGGCCTCTACTACTTGTAAAGTCATTGTCAATGGGTTTCACCCCACCACACATAAGGTTAGTCCCTTTAACCATCACCTTGGGGTTGTTCTTAAAGATAGGACCTCCTGCCTCTCTCACCACATGACTCATTCCACTCTACATGAGTCTTAGATGAGCATTAGAGTATCAGGATAAACCTCTAGTACTGACTCCTTATATCAATGAACACACTACTAATTAAATCAAATAGGATTTCCCCATGGAGTCTCCTATATTCTCACACAGGCATTTCAAAACACATATTAGAAACCATACAACATATGTCTCTCTTGAAAAATAACCAATTCTTATCATTTTTATCCAATCCAACTTAACAAAACAACACGTTATGCAAACAATTTGGAGTTTTAGAAATAAAATTGCAGCTTATGTAAAGCTCCAAAAATTTTATATTTAGATTCAAATTAAATATGATTGAATCAAGAACCAAATGCAAAAAGAATCAACCTAATTGAATAACTATAGAGAAATTTATGCACCAAACAAGTTACAAAGGTCAATGATGTCAACAACCAAAACTATAGAGACCTTGTGATAAAAAATTCTCTCACTATAGACTTCCGATTCAAGATCCGACCAATCAAAGTCAAGAACTATGTGTCTAGGATCAGTTGTTAAACTTTCAGCTCGGTCCAACGGTTAATGAAGTTGGAACCTTCATTTTAAGAAAGTGTGCAGTGTAGGAAAATGGGTAGCGCCACACCATATGCTTCTTGCTTGTGAGATCTTAACTTGTTCCACTGCACAATTTGGTATCTTGCACTTTTATCTTCTCAAACTCATTTCAAAGTGGTTTACAGATGATACGAAATTGAACAACTGCAACAATCAATATCTCTCATTCCAATTACATTCTAAACTACCTAAATTCTACATTTACCAAATCTATAAATGAGTAAAAGCAAAACCTTAGCTGAGTAATATCAAACATGGTTACAACCCCAAAGTCCAACCTTGTACCACATTCTACATCACCTGCCAAAATAAAATAGTTCCATCTCCATTCAACTCAAGAACCATATTTCTCCAAGACCCACAACTTAATCTCACATGCATCCACTTTCAACATGTCACTATAACCCACCAAATTCAATACATGTATATATATTTCTCATAAAATAGACAACCACAAATTCTTTGAACAAAAACATCCCTTCCGTAAACAATTAACATTTTGAAAACTAAGTTTTTCTTATCAATACATGGAATTAAACTACCAATTAACAAAAATCCCTAAATTTACTAAAAACGAAATTCCCAAACTTGAAACAAGAACAAACCTACAATTCCATAATTCAATAAAAAAACATACTAAGACACAACCATTAGCTTCCCTTACATTGAAAGACAACCCCAAAAAACTTTACGAAATCCTGAAAACCCTTCGACTCACGAATACTCTTCTTAAACCTAGAGACAACGTACAGGCGATTTGACCGAAGGAAGGAACCACTGATTAGTAGAGAATTTAAACCAAAACCCCAAAAATGAATAAAATCCAAGAAAGTTCACAATGTGAAACAATAACACAGTGGGCATCAAAGGAGGTTGAAAATTTTCACTTACCTGAATGAAGAAATTAATTTGGTAGACTCAAAGACGAGTTTGCAATGATCGAAACCTCTACCTCTAATCACAAGGAAGATGAAGTGAGAATGAGAAATTGGAGAACGAAAATTGAAATGGGGAGAAGGATTGTATTTCACAAAAAAGATGTTCCTATGTGTATGAAACTAAGATGGACGGACTAATTATATATTTTAATTTTAAGACATAACTAATTATTATACTACTTTTAGTATTTACTAAATTAATTTTTAGTTTTTTTTTACGAAGTTTAAAGCAAAAGATTTATCATTATAATTTGGACTATCAAATATATGTCATATTTTATGTGAAAATTTACAAACAATAAAATTATTAAGAAATTAAATATAACAATAATTTAATCTAAAATATAAAATTTTTAAATTGATGAAAAAGAAATAAAAAATCGTATGGTACATATAAAAATATATTACGATATAAAATATAAAATTGAAATTAAAAAAAAGTTTAAAACTATAATCATATAACAATATATTTTTATTTAAAAACATATATTTGATAATTATATTTATTTGTGTAATTTTATGTTTACCAACTAATAAACATTGAATTAATACATATACAGTAAAGAATAAAGTCTGAAAAGTGTGACAGGAAAATATCACGAGGTGCCTTCCATCCTTTCAGTCTTTTCACACACAAAAATATATGCTACACGCACGCTTAAAAATGCATGCATTCTCTAATATTTTATTCACGGTTTGTATCACTGCATACATGTTTGGTTTAAATATGTCAAAAATATTCATATCTGAATTGTTCCTTTTTCGAATACGCAAGTTGTGCTATTGCGTTTTGAAAATAATAGTATATTGGTACTTTTATGAAATGCATGCATTTTATTACAAAGTAAAATTTTCATGATTTAATAGATTGATGGATTATACGTTCAGTTTGATGTGCTTTCTTATTTATTCAATTAGATTCATATAAATTCAAATATGATAAATAATGCATTAAAAGTGAATTATCAACGAAGCCTCAAAATAATTCTGGCATTGAAATGATTGAATGATCAAATAGGGCCTATGATATATTGATTTGATTGTGACTGAATTGCTGCTGATTGTATTGAATTATTTATGTTGTGGGCAATTTTAAATTTCTTCTAAACATTTTTAATTTATAAAAAAAAAAATCAAGTTATAGAATGATTGTCAATAATTTTATATAAACAATAAATTTAACCTATCCAATTGTTAAAATACAATTTCATACCATTATTATTATTTATATCAAAGTTTTATTAGAACTAAATAATTACCACTAAAAAAAATTATTTATTTATGACAAAAAATTATATGTAATTACAAAATAGTTTGTTTTGACTTGAAAATAGACTGGTTTAGGTTGACTCAATATGAAAATAGGTTGAAATAATAATCCTTCTCACTAATAGTAAATCTTTGACTAATATTATTGGAGGAGTCAAAATAATACACTTAAAATTTATATATTTAATTATTGACACTAATACAATAAAAATAAATACATAACTTAGTATAACGATAGTTAAAAACGAAATCGCACATATCTAAAAGATTGTCCTTTGTTCCTTTGTACATGTAAACTCATCAAAAATTGAATCAAAACTAAAATTTTCAGCTATTTCTTTTTCAATGTAAATAACCATATTGTCGGTGTAACATCCCATTTAATAGAGAATAAATCCTATAAATGAAACATCGCATGTAATATAATATAAAAGAGCAACACCATGAAGTATATATGTATCCACCATTACAATTATCCATAAATATACTTGAAGAAAAAGACTAGGCACACCATGATGCCATGAACAAAATTAAAAAAGTTCAGCAGTTGCCCAAAAGCTTGCTCATAGAGCAAGAGATTACAAAACAACAAAAGTCCTTCAAACTTGAGCTCAATAGTGAGCCAAACTTCAACTCATTAATGTTCCCATCATCATTGCGATCACCAGGGGTTCCCATATCTGCTCACACCAAGGAATTGGTGATCATTACAAAAAGGAAAACCACACAAGAAGACAAACACAAGCAAAGAGGGTAAGTTAGAGTAAAAAGATCTTTTTTATCATACAATTAAGCACACAATTTAAAATCAAGAACACATTAATCATCCAAGCATGTGATAACAATCAACAAGACTCTAAGACTCAATTTATTCGGATACATATAATATGTCAGATTTACTATATGCATGCGCTTGTGGTGGCCTCTACTGCTGTAGAGCCATTGCCAATGGGTTTCACCCTACCACGCACAAAGTTAGCCTTCAAACATCTAAGGCCATTATCCTGCCAAAGACTAGGGCCTCCTACTACTCTCACCACTTGAGTCAGTCCGCTCTACGTGAGACTAACTGACTCTTTAGAGTTTCAGGATACAATCCTTACTTGAATCCTTACCTAATTATATACACTACAACACCACCATGAAATCTCACCAAGAGACTCATGGAATTACATCTATCTCATACCACAACCATGTCTCTCCAACCAACCACAAGTTTATCAAGCATAGCAATCTCATGCAAATATATAACCAACCAACCAACCATGATTCATGACTTTATTCATACCAAGCTCATCTATTCCAGTCCCATCATATCATATAGAACATACAAGGCATCATACTTAAGCTTTTTAAAGCAATAAACCAACCAATTATTGAGAACATATAAGTATTCAACTAACTATGTCAATCTCGCTCAGGCTAAGGAGCTCTCGCTCAAGCGAGAGGAACCCTTCGCTCAAGCTACCAGCTCTCGGCTAGGCGAGATTGCAAACAGAGAGCACATTAAGGTCTCGCTCAAGCTAGCCCATCTCGCTCAGGCGAGAGACCTTCGCTTAAGCGAGTCCTCGAAATAGAGAGGGGGGTTAGTTGCTGCTGTTCTTGCTTAGGCGAGAGCTCCTCGCTTAAGCGAGAGCCTTTCATTTGAGCGAACACCCAACTCATCTGGGTGAGTTCAAAAGAACTCACCTACTCTCACGCATGCAGTCACCAGATTCACACAACACCAGCAACACAAGAAAAATATTATCACACGACCAACAACACGTATCAAGCACCAAGAACATAAAACAAACCAACCAAGCAAAATAACTTAAAACAATGAAACCCTGGCTTCCTTTACCTTGGTTAAACGTTAACTTGAAGAGAATAAGATCCTTAGCGAACTAGCACCTAAATTAGGAGCAACTTACGAAGTTGAAAACAGAACATACGTGAACGAAGATGAGGCTATGATAGGGACCAATGTGGAACCAAAGCTTGGAAACAAAAAAGAAACACAAGGGACCTTGAGTTTCAAGTCCTACTTACCCGGTGGGGGAGTGTTCAGCAAATTCGGAGGAGGAAAGCTATGCCCTAACAAAGCTCTTTGCTTTAGCAGTGTAAGAGAGAAATGTTCCTGTTTTTTGGGAATGGGGCAAAGTGAGAGGGTTAAGGATGGAAAAGGGGTTTTGGGGCACCCTATTGGCTGGCCTTAGGCCCAACAGATAAGACTAGGCCCTTAAACATTAGGAACAAAAAAAGTGGGCCTTACAGTCGACAAGAAATTCGTCTCCCATTTTATTCCGCAATCTTATTTTTATAATCTTCATTGTAGAAAATGATTTTTCTGTTGTACCTGTAGAAATAGGAAGAGTTAAAAGACGAATTAAATGATTAATCAAGTAGAATATCCTTGACTTTTCTGTTCTTGTCAAAGATTAACATAATTCAAGCATGATTGATAAATTCTTCAAATCTGGATGGTTAGGAGCATCAATAATAAAATGTTGAAGTTGAAATTTTAAACTAATCTTCTCTTGCTCACTAAAATCTGAATGATAATATTTGTTTACAAGAATGCATATATCCTCAATGTTAAAAGCTTTATAAGCATCCTCAGGAACTAAAGCATTGTTTAGAGTTAAAAGTTCCATTATTTGATCACTAAACCTATTATTTAATTCTTGCAATTGCTTGTGTAACATCCCGACTGGATATTACAGATTTAGATAATAAAATAAAGAAAATAATAATTACGCTTCATTGAATAAAACATCATTTCCCAAAAGCGCGGGAAATTTAAAACTTTTATTATATCAATAATAAATCCAACAACCATAATTATAAATAATATCATAATATCCAAAATTTGTGTAATACAAGGATTACAATTTATTTCAAAAATTCAAAATATAGAACTCCTTAAGCTATCCCCGTTTCGTAGCTAAGCCTCACCGGAACCACCTACAACAACATCCTCTGCTCACGTGTACCGCGTACACGATCATCTCCAACCACAAGTAGATAGGGTGAGTTTAATAGATAAAACATATAAAAATATTCACATATATAAAACACTTATATATAACACCATATTCACATCAGGGAAAACTTCCTTTCTTTAGTTCCATACCACATGGCCACAACCATGTGAATCGTGTTCTACATCTTCTAGTGATTACCTCAAGATGACTTCCTGCCATACCTATTAGCCACAACCGATAGAGCACGTGCGGGAAACCATTGCTACGAATCATACACCGTAATGTTAGGTGGAGTTCCCAAATACGAACATAGTTTGCAACGTCCCAAGACTACCAAACTCGTCAGCTAACTACTGAGGAGGGCAATCTATCTGGACCCATCCATACTGGTCACAACCAGCACACTCACACCGACAACACTCGCCAACCCGAGATCAACTCAAGGGTTCCTCATGTTCATCCGCCATCCCGAGCTCAACTCGAGGGATGCCATTCTGAGCCCAACTCGAGGAATGCCACATGCTTAACCCCTATCCCGAGCTCAACTCAAGGAACACTAGCAAGCCGACCTTTAAAGTATCCTAAAAGCCTTGTAGATCACGCATGTAGAACCAGCAACCAAAGACTGCTGCAACAAAAATTGCCTGGCGGGGGACACGTACCGCCAGGTGCTGCCGCTTCAAGACTGCCTGGCGGGGGACGCGTACCGCCAGGTGCCAAACGCTTTAGAAATCCCAACGCTGCAGACACCGTGTGGCGGAACCACCCTCACCGCCAGGTGCACGAGTTCCAGGTGCCACTGATGTATCAGTTATCGTTTGGCGGAAAATTCTCTATCGCTAGGTGCCGCAAGTCCAGACAACCTACTGAATCATCGCTATCGCCTGGCGGTTCGCATATTACCGCCAAGCGCCATGACAGTATTTGCGCGATACTAGTTTCTGCTCCAGTCCAGGCACAATTACTCGCATCATACTCAGGTCATTTCCCCAAGATCCTATAACTTAGATGGTTACTAACAATAGTGAGGTTTAATCATCACTCCCTAACTTGATAACATTGCATATTCTATTACTACCATCACAATTACAAAATCATGCTTCCTCATTTCCATCCTATTATCATTCTTGGATTCCTTAACCTTAAGTTAATGCCAAGCTTGTTACTACTGTTATGGAGTCTTCTTCAAAGTCCAATACCAACACTACTGATATCACATTACTTATTACATGATTCTATTTGTCTCAATGCCTTGTTCTATTCCATAACTACCAAACCCACATTTGTTCAATGAACTTTCACATATACATGTGCTGGAGTACCTACTACTTGTCTCACTAATCTTTTACAATTTTGTTTTTGTTACTGTATCATCATTGCACTTCTATCAATACCATTCTACACTCCTTTAAGTCTGGATCATTCCAATGCATCACCCTAGATCATATAAGTTTGTAACATCAGTTTTCCCGTTTAGACCATTCCCAATTGAATTCCCAACCCCAAACTTATATCCCACATGAGCCAAAATGGTTTCATCCAACAAAAACGTGCCAAGACCTCCAAATCCTACACCTTGGTATGGCGCCTAGCGGCAAATAAGATGCCGCCAAGTGGTTCCTATTATTCTAGGAACCCAGTACCTCTTCCTACACCTGCGCACTTCAATCAACCCCAATTATTCTGATTTTAAATTGCAAATTCGACCCCCTGGCTGCACTCCTATGTTTAATTTTAGGATTCACACCTAATTTCCCTAATATTACGGGTTTCCCTCAAACTTTACCACCTAACATCGTGAGGATTGGATAATCACAAATAATCTTTCATAAACTCATGTTCATACCATTTACACCCAACCGAACATTTAATCATGACTAATTCAGCGCATTCTAACTTCCAATCACTTCCAAACCATTAATAATGTATTTTCCCCAATTAGATTCCACCCAAAACGCGAAAAATATCAAAAACGAGGAAATAAGGTTTGCGTCGCCTGGCGAGTGTTCATCACCGCCAGACAATTCATGCTAAAACCCAGAAACTGGGTTACTTACCCAACGTCGCCTGGCGGGTAGAGTAGTGCCACCAGGCGGTTCCATCTCTGGAACCCAAAAACACCACAAAATAGCTTAAGCCGCCTGGCGGCCTAGCGGCTTTGAATGCCTGCCAGGCGGTTTCTGGAAAATTTCCAGCTGCAAGCACAATGGCAGCCTACCAAAACCCTCTCTCTTAGCTCTAATTGGCCTTTTAATGTGGTCTTAATATGGTCTTAATGTGGTTTAATGGCATAAAAACGAAAATAACATTAATCTAATGTTAATTACCATTCATTAGTTGTCTCATGAAGGTTTTCCAACCCTTCTTGGCTGCTAGGGTTTCATCTACCCTTTCATATTCAATCCAAAACTAAGCTTAGCAAAAATGAAGTTTAATTTGGGTTCTCTAAGGTTTGAACCCACAACCATGGCAAAGTCAAATCAATGCTAAACCATTCAACCAATTCATATTTTATGATAACTAATATAATTCAATGATTATATCATTCCTCAATCATTATCAACGTATATTTAAAAATAATAAAAAATAAAAAACACACAATTGGCATACATAGGACTTGAACCCAAGTCCTTTCACAACAACTAAGTACTCTTAACCATTTGAGCTAGTGCTTTTCCACATCACATCTATCAACATTTAATGCCATAAAGGCTCCCACTACCTGCATTTATTAATTAATTAATTAAATTCCACATGTCTTACAGTTTGTCCGCCATAACAAAAAAAAATGTTCACCCTAAAATGATGTTCCACAATGACATGATCTTTTTGATGTTGAGAACGACTATGCCATGCAACATAAGTAGAATTAAAATCAGGAATATCAATGTCATGTTGTTCATAAAACAATATCACTACTTTCAATATTTTTTCCCATCCTCTCTCAACTTTTGAATTAAAATTTTAGTAGAACAAACCAATTGCATATCATTTAGTATATACTGAGATTGTTTTTGCAAAGTTTGGCAATGACAATCAATAATTCCCATAATCTCTTTCATCATGTGTAAAATTAATATGAACTTAAATCAAGACAAGATGCATTATATAGCTTCATCATACTATAAATGGTATAAAAATGTGAGCTCGAATAAGTATCAACAACTCATTTTAAAGTGCCAATTTGATTTTATCCTTTACTAGTTTCAAGTTCACTTATTCTAACAATTGAGTTATTCCATCTAATTCAACAACTTGTAACTCATCATGATGTTTACTAGAGGAACACACAACATTTACAATAAAAGCTAAATTTGAAAAAATTGATGAACTAGAATAATCTCTCTTGAAGTAGCCACCAAAGCAAGTAGTAGTTTATGAGCAAAACAATGCACATGATAAGCCTAAGGATTATCATTAAGAAATAATGCTTGCAATCAATTCCATTCTCCTCTCATATTACTAGAACCATCATACCATTGACCACAGATATTGGAAACATCAAGATTATGCCTAGAGAGAACGAAGCTCAATTCCTTTTTTGGAGTGGCGGCTATTGTATCCTTAACATGCATAAGATTAAAATATCGTTCTTTTATTTTACCATCCTTATCTACAAATCTTAAAACAATAGCCATTTGATCCTTTTTAGATTCATCATGTGCTTCAAAAAAATTATGCAAAATTTAGAATCTCCAATTTCTTCTTGAATCCGTCTTCTTACTTTTCTAGAAAATATGTGCAAGATTTCTTTCTAAATATGATGAGAAGTGTACTTAGCATTATATGGAGCATTTTCTAACATAACTTGTGCCACTTTATCATTATTTGATGCTAGAAGTTTAATCATCTCAAGAAAGTTACCTTTATTACTTGACTCTAGTGTTTTCTTGTGGACTCTAAATGCACAAGCTTAAAATGCCAGCCAACGAATTATATCAATAGAGGTTTTGAGCTGTAAATGGTTCTTGCAAACTTGCTTTAAATTTTGAACATTTATAATGTTATTAATGTGCATAGATTGATTCAACAAGTCTTCACAACCTTTAATTGCATTGTTATGGAGTGAGTAAGGACTATCTCTATTGTGGTTGAGAAATGCACATTTTTTGTTGTATTAACCTTTTTCCATGATCTAAAACCTTGTTTAGTAAACACATCGGACCCAGAACGACCATCTAGCTTTGGACTAAATAAATAATGTAACATCCTGGTTGGATATTACTAATTTAAAATAAAATAAATAAAATTGATAATAAATATGCATTAATTAAACTATTTTTTCCCAAAAAAATGAGGGAAAATGAAAATATTTATTAACTAGCCAAATAATTCGAAAGCCACAACTCGCACACTCACACAACAACACTTGCTAATCCGAGCCACAACTCAAGGAATGCTCGTGTCATCCGCCATCCCGAGCCACAACTCAAAGGATGCCATTCCGAGCCATAACTCAAGGAATGCCATGTGTTTACCCTATATCCCGAGCCATAACTCAAGGGATATTGTTCCGAGCCACAACTCAAGGGATATTGTTCCGAGCCACAACTCAAAGAACACTCCAGCAAGTCGATCTTTAAGGTATCACCCAAAGCCTTGTAGAACACACACATCCAAAGTATACAATCATTCTGCCCTTGCATTATCGCCTGACGCTACTCTTGAGCCGCCAGGTGAAAGCCAGTTCCAGACCACCTGGGGGACCTTTCTGCCACCAGGCGCTAGGCGCCTCAAAGTATACTAACTTTACAGGTATCTCCTGGCAGGATGACCCTCACCGCCAAGCTCCACGTGTCCAGAGCTTTCTGAAGTTGTAGTTGTCATCTGGCGATCAAACTCCACTGTCAAGTGCTACACCAGTACTCATGCAATAATGGTTTTTTTTTTCTGGTCCAAGCACAATTGCTTATACGCTAACCTACATTGTCACTCATCCAAAGTACCACAAACCTAATCCATTATTGTCTACACCACTTCCAATTATAACAACTTATCTCATGGACATCCATCCCTTAGATGTTGTCACTTATGCAAATCTCAAGTGTTCACCCTCTTCCTTTCATTATTAATTTATACAAGCTGCCCTCTGCCTTCCACACCTAGTCACAACACTCATTCAACTTGACTATTTTTCTCTAAGTCCCTTGCCTCATTATACTTCCTTTTAAAACTTGAATGGAACCATGTCTAACTTGGACCCCCAAAAAGATACCACGAGTTCCTAAGTCTCGTGCTACAACCACTCCATTCCTGCTATTGGTTTAGTTGATATTTTGTACCAGTTTTAATATCACAAATTCCTTCATTACATTTCGAATCACAAATTATTCTTATTAACTTTCATCTATTTCTTCCTCAACATCAAAGTACTTGTGACCTGTCATTGCCCTAATTTATTTGTACTATTCTTTCTAAAACACATCATTGATTTTTCCTCTGTGCCCCTCACAACCAGAAGCAAAACTGGCACTATGCTCTGTACTATCGCCTAGCGGCAGACTACGTCCCGCTAGACGGCACATCAGTTTCTGGAAAACCCAGATTCTGTTGTACTTACTATAGAACCTTAAAAATCTCACAATTTCATTTTCTATCAATTCCTTGCTCGAAACGTTGCGATCACAGGCTTAACTCAAGATTCCAAGCCTAACCCCCCCAACATTCTCAAATCCTAACACAAGTACATATCATAATCATCCATTTTCCTCGCCCCACACCTTAATTTCAAAATTAATCCCTTCCCTTTAATCAATCCATGATTAAAACACCTTTTCCACCATTTAAAAGCAACCTAGAACACAAAACCCAAAATCGAGCCAAATCTGCCTCGCATCGCCTAGCAGATCGCCTAAAAACCCAACAAAATAGGGAAGAGAGGTTGTGTCGCTTGGCGGCTAACTCATGCCGCCTGGCGCTTCCTATCAGGAACCTAGAAGTACACATAATAGAGCATGAGTTGCCTCATCCATCCCAAAAATAATTTTAGCAAGATTCAAACAAACAATCACACAGTTACATGCAAGTGCACAATCAATTCAACCAAATCATGTTTTGGGATAATTCCTATAAATCTAGGATTATATCATCACTCATCATGATCAATCATATTATTAAAATAATACCCAATTAAAATAGCATATAATTTGGCATACACAAGACTCAAACCTAAGTCCTTTCAACACAACTAGATATTCTCAACCAATTGAGCTAGTATTATTCCACATCATAAAAACTAGTATTAACTGACATAAAGGTTCCGATTATCTGCATTTATTAATTAATTAATTATTTAGTTAATTAAATTTCTCAGGTCTTACAAATAACATGCCAAATAATAAGCTTTATCATTAGTCGGGGAATACATTAGCTAAGAAGGAAAAGTTTTAAACCAATTAAATTGAAATCTCCTTGGATGTTTCTCATTAGAAAAATGGTATCGTTCAAGTTGTATTTGATATGGACCCCATTTTAAATAAGCTCTTCTAATTTAATCTCTTTGACTTATTGGATATTCCCATATTTGAAGACATTTTCTTGGATCATGTTCTAAAGAATTAATATGAAACTTCTCACTTGTAATTCTTTGAACCTTAAGAAAGGGCTCTTCTAATTGAACAATTGGATCATCAGTATCATGCTTTAGAATATTTGAAGAAGTTGAATTTGTCTTGTTTTCATCTTCATAAGTAGCTTCCCTTTTATCACTTTTAAAAAATGAATATATTCTTTTATTTTTCACCAATATACCTATTTAAAAAAATACAAATTAATTTTTATCATAACCTAATAAAAAATTAAGAGATGTAAATACTAAATGAAAAATCGATGATAATCAAAGCACAATTAAGATCCAGTTCTAAAAAAAACACATAATACAATACATTTTTTTCTATGTTCATAAAAAAAATTAATATACAAGAGGGTTATGAGGTAAACTAGTAAACTAATATTTCACTATCAAGTGAGTCAAGAGAGAATTACCTTCTTTATGTTTTCTTCAAGAATGAAATATACCATATGAGAAATGAGAGCAAAAATAATAGATCATTTTCTCTTCAAAAACAAAAGAAAACAGGTGAGAATGAGAAATGTGAACAATTTGTGAGAGACTCAAGACACAATGGGAGAGAAAAGTAATCAAGTAAGTCCACCTTAGAGACTACTCAACCAAATATGGTAAAAACATGTATAATTAACTGAAAAGTTTTCAATTCAATGATAAATTAAAAAAAAAAATAATCAAAATATATTGAAAATAAAATATTTAATAAATATTTTACATATAATTTGATTCTTCCCTTTATACACTTTTATAAAATTAAATTTTAAGAAAAACTAGAAGATAAAAATGAGAGATTAGTATCTTGTTCTAATGCATAAAAAGAAAAGTTTTTTAACTCCAAGAAAATAAGAAGAATTTTATGTATCGATTAACATTAATGTTAATATGATGAATTAATATAAGCTGAAGATAATGTTTATCACAATTTCTGCAAAAAGGAAAAATTATAATAAACATTCCCTTATTTATGCAAACCGGGCTCAATGACATGCGTTGGTCAAACACAATAGATTTAAATATAAAGTAAATTGAAAATAGTGAGGAATAGAATTATTTTTTATAATTGGTTTTTAATATTAAAATATATAATTTATAAATAGAAAAATTAATTAGTCAGGTTTTTTTTTTCTTTAAAACTATCATCTCTAAAAAATATTCTCTTTTCTATTTTTATTTTTATTTATAAATTCATGATGTATTTTTTGTTTATCCTTTTGAAGATCAAAGACAATCTTACAAATCTTGGCATAAAACAAAATAATCCTAGCCAATCACAATTCTCTTTTGAGTAAGTTTATCTTTATCCTATTAGTGCAAGATGGCTATAAAAGAAAGAGGATAAATAGAGCCTATAGGCATTTTAAATGTTTTGTGCAAATATAAAAAAGTAAATACATAATGTAAAGAATTAACATTACATATAGAGTTTATATAGTTTACCCTCAACGCAAGGGCTATATCCAGTCACTTAAGCACCTAGCTCAAAAAGTTTCATTAATCAAATATTTTAATTTGATTACAACGAGTATCGGTCTTTCTAAGTATCACGAGTAAAAACCTCTTCAAGTATCTCGAGTACATATATCTCTCCAAGTGAGTACGATCTCTCTAGATAACAAATATAAACCTCTTCAAGTATAACCTTCTGAATATCCCCTTGAGATCAAGAACTCTCAAGTAATAATGAAAAAACAATCTTATAATAAGAGAGTGCAATCAAAGCTTAAAAGGTAAACTTCTATGGAAGAATATTATAATTGTTAAGCTCTCAACTAGAAATGACAAATAAACCTTTCCCTATGGGTATTGTCTGAACTCGCTCCCGTTTTGACAAGGAATCCCCTCATTGATTAGGTATGAGTATGTGTATGGGTAATACCAAATTTTTTTAATTGAGTATGGTGGTGGGGATGGATATGTAAATATATGTCTCGTACCAATCCCCATACCCACCTTAACACCCATCCCCGCCTTCATCTCTATCCTTGTTAAAATACTCATAGTTTATTAGATAGTCTTATATATATATATATATATATATATATATATATATATATATTATTGTTAGCCTTTAGTTTTATAACTTTTTTTTTCTTTTAGCTACATACTTTTTCTCTATTTTCTAATTGTTTGGCTTACCATGAAATTAATTCATATCTTCAAGACACTTTCTCTCTTATCAGAACCTTTGGGCATTTATGTTTAAATGATGTATGTAATTTAAATATTTTTATCTCAGAACCTTTGTGCACTTATGTTTAAATGATGTGCACTTATGAAATTAATTCATATCTTCAAGACACTTTCTCTCTTATCAGAACCTTTGTGCACTTATGTTTAAATGATGTATGTAATTTAAATATTTTGTATCTCTTGTATTTGAATATTTATACTTCTTTATAATATTTTTATTTATTGGTTTTTGTTCACATGAAAATGTTTAACTCTAAATTTAAGTGTTCAATAGCATAAACCCTTCATTTACTAGATAATATAAAAAATTCTCTTCTTTAATCTCTTATTCTTAATTGTTGTTTCATTTGAGGAATTCTTTTTGTTTTGCTAAAAATTTTTTTATTATCTATCAACAATTGGACTAGTTTGATATCTGAAAAATTTACTTAAATCTTTAAGGTATTTTTCGTCTTATCATATCCTTTATTATACATTTGTTTTCCTTTGCGTGATTTCATACAATGGTGTATCAAATTGTTTTTAGAACACACATTTGACTTCTTTGTAATATTTTTATTTGTTGTTTATCATGTAAAGTACTATTTTGATGATATCTCGAGTACATATATCTCTCCAGGTGAGTACAACCTCTCTAGATAACAAGTATAAACCTCTTCAAGTATAACCTTCTGAATATCCCCTTGAGATCAAGAACTCTCAAGTAATAATGAACAAACAATCTTATAATAAGAGAGTGCAATCAAAGCTCACAAGGTAAACTTCACTATGGAGTAATATTATAATGGTTAAGCTCTCAACTAGGAATGACAAATAAACCTTTCTCTATGGGTATTGTCTGAACCCGGTCATGTTTTAACAGAGAATCCCCTCATTGAATAGGTATGAGTATGTGTATGGGTACTACCAGATTTTATTAATTGGGCATGGTTGTGGGGATGAAAATGTACATATTTGTCTCGTCCCGATCCCTATACCCACCTTAACACCCATCCCTGCCTTCATCTCTATCCTTGTTAAAATACTCATAGTTTATTAGGTAGTCTTTTATATATATATATATATATATATATATGTATATATATGTATATGTATATATATGTATATGTATATATATATATATATATATATATATATATATAT
>Ga0214544_1007423_pt1 | contig 19250 bp, 16 predicted proteins | sample CNSS3metaG_FD_160074 | JGI IMG/M metagenome (GOLD analysis project Ga0214544, IMG submission 160074) | Root nodule microbial communities from cowpea collected in UCLA plant growth center, Los Angeles, California, USA - CNSS3 | ecosystem: Host-associated > Plants > Roots > Nodule | place: USA... | reverse complement strand
TTGAAGATGAAATTTATTATCCATAATTATATTAGGTTCCTTAATATATTTTTAAAAAGTAGGCAAAATGCAAAATATATGATAAGTTGAAATATACGCATTACCAATATTTCTTTCACTATACTTTTGTAATTACTATTATTTATTTTTATTATTTAAAAATTATTACTTATTCGATTAATAACAAAATTATTATTTTCTATCTCTAGATCTAAAATAAACCTTTTAAAAAAATTACAATTTTACGTACTATTTATCATTCAATGTTGTCTGTTGTCTTGAAATCCAAATATATATAGGAATCAAAATATCTAAATCTCTATATAACCAAATTTAAATTACATATTTTAAAACATAAATACGAAACTTAAAATCCCTTTGACGTATATATTTCATATATATTACTTTTGTCAACTATAATATTTTGTAACAATATTTATTGAAAAAAAAAATACCCATCTACTTAAAAATTAATATTTTATTCTATCAAAAATACAACATTAAAAGAAAAAAAATCAGAAAGCACCACCCGTGCGTACGCACGGGTATAGCACTAGTTAAAGATAAAGGAATATCATTCATTCAAGTAATTATTCAAGATAGCCAACGACAATTACAACCCATAAAACCAACTACAATCATTACAATAAGAACACTTATCACAACTAATGACAAATGCATCCGTTTCTTCCAAACACTCAATGCATTTTCAATATAAGCAATCTTCTGCCTTTGCCTAGCGATAATGGCATCTCGCTCATCAGCACCCTCTTCGTAACACCACTTGAAAAAGTTGCATCCCAACACATCTTCACCACATCTCTACAACACAAAAAAACCATGAAGATGAAAGTGAAAGACTGAAAGTGAAAGAAACACCCAAAGCCGAACACTGGGAAACAAACCTTAAAGTACGCACAGCCCCAAAATTGTTTACCCAAGTTCTTTGTAGTTCTAGCTGTGCGCACCACTTCAATGTCTCCGCAATCGCAAATTGGGGGTGAGCCTGAAACCCTAGAACCACCATGGCAGAAATTGCAAGTTCGGTAAACCCAGCTATTGTAAGAAGATGAAGATGCCTCACGAGACATTCGTTTTTAGCTGAACTTTAATGGAACCCTAAACCACAATGAACACAAACCCTAAATTTCAATTTAAAATCTGGGCTATGACAGTGCAAACGAACATGTCACTGAATAGTATCCACGTCACACAAAATCATCACGCTGACATTGTTCCGTTAACAATTTAGACGGAGCTAACAAAAATGAGTTGATTGAAAACAAATTACGAAAGGTAAGACCAAACTGAAAATATTTTCAAAAATAGGACCAAAGTGAAAAAAGTCGTCCAAAACTAGGACCATAAAACCATTTAAGCAAAAAAACTAACAAAGAAAATATTGAGAAACTTGATAAACATGAGCTTTGTGACAAACTTATGATTCTAATTTCTAATAGGATTTTAAGTTAATTGATTTTTTTTATCGCATTTTAAGTTAATTAAGTTAATTAAATACTATGAAAATACAAATATCATACAAAGTAACCTAAACATGACTAAAGTAGTAGAAGAAAGAAGCAAAATAACAATAAATAAGGAACCAAAATAAAGAATGAATTCATAAAACATTTAAGAAAAATAAATACGAACTTATGTTAGAGTGTTATCAACGCTATTAGTCATATAAATACATGTAAAACAATAATAAATCGCGACTTCGGTTTCTACTATTTTGGATTCTTTTTATCCATTGGGATTTCAACATTGTCAATTATTACCAATATCTAATCACCATGTTATTTAACTTCCTCATCGGTCAAATATTATTAGTTATTTATATGTAGTTTAGTAAACTACTAAAGTCAAAATTGTGATTTGACTTTGAATTTTCAATTCATTGTTAAGATAAGTACAACAACACCAAATTGTTTCCATCACACATTTTTTTTTTTATAAAAGTTAGGCACAAAAATAAAATGTTTTCTTTAATTCAAATTAGGCATCAAGTAAGTATAGAAGCATCCATAAAAATATTTGAACAATAAATTACCTTAGAATAATAAAATAACTAATTGGTACATGGACTTGAGCAATGCATCTTTTGTGTGAATTGTCTTTTGAGGAATGTATTTGGTCATGTTAAAACCAAAGGATCAAATAGCTTTAACCTAACAACTTTTTCTTTTCTTTTCTATGATAACAAACACCCATGAATAAGTTATATTTTTACCTTTCATACAATACTTATTTTATTATTTAAAGTTACGAGATATTCCTTTTAAGTAGATTATATAAGCAATTTATATAACTTTTACGTAGCTTCTCGTCCTTAAACTTATGATAAATTTAATTTGTATCTTATATTTTAAGTTAATCTTTTCGAAACTCATTCAATATCATATAGTAAGATATAATGATAAAATAAAAATAAGATAAATATTAACATAAGTGATAGAAGTGTTTGTATAATTATGATAGTAACAAAAAAGAGGACATACATAATAACACTAACTTTTGTTGTGATGATATATTGATACTTGAATATAAATCATAAGAATTATGATAATAAAAATGAGATAATAACGAAAGTACTAGAAATAGATGATTGTTAAGTGGCGTGAGAATATGATAAAAATCATACTTTTTATTTTATTTTTTAGTCAACTTAATATAAGAAAATAAATACACTATATTGATATGATATGGTACAAGAAATAGGATAGAAAAATTATTTCCTCTTAGGGTATAAAAATTATTAGAAGTTAAAAGGATAAAAAAACTCATTTAAAATTCTTCTTCAATAGCAAATAAAATATCATTATTTTATTATACAATTTTTTCATATAAATTTGTCAACGAGTTTATTTTCTTTTCTAAGTAGATAATTAACAATTTTTTTTTCTCCAAATTATGACTTAAAAAGTGGATCTTTTAAGAGTGGTAGTTTGTAATCTATTACAAAGATTGTGTTAAAAGTATTTATCATTAAAAAGTATATTAAAAAAATATTTAAAAATTGTAAGTTCTTTTCTTTCTGTTTAAGTAAAAATAAAAATAAAGTTCAATTTGTGACGAAGTAATAGTAGGATGGACCAAAAAGGTGAGAGTGTCCTGTTTTATCACCATTACTCAATCACATTAATAATTTACCTCTCTTAGAATACCAAATTCTCAATAGGTACAATAATCTACGTTATTTAGATAAAAGTTTAATGCTATTAAAAAAAGAGAAAAAATGTGCTATTTCGGAAAACAAATTACAATTTTTGTTTTATTTTACAGTTCTTTTATATGAATTCCTCAACGGATTTTTTTTTTCAAAGTAGACAATAAAACTTTCTTTGTCAAATTATGATTTAAAAGTGGGATCTTAATATTGGTGATTTGTAATCAATTACAGAGAGTGTCATACAAAATATTGATCATTAAAATATGATAGCTTAATAGTTTTTATATTTAAGAATAAGATGCTTCAAAACATATTTTCATAATCTGCTAATAATTTTATAAATATTTATTCTCATTTTATATGCTTTTGAGAACCAAAAGAAAGTACCATGAAACAAACCTTAGACGATTTAGATTAAGAAAGTGAAAACATAGAAAAACCAGAAACCTATGATATGAAAACCTTGGCCCAAATCACAAACCACCATCCCGCCTCCTCTTGTTTTTGTTCCTCCTTGCAACCCTTTTGAATGTTTGATTCCTCACCACCATCTTCATTCATCTCCATCCATTGGAGCTTCTAAAAGGGTTCATTCATGGATCTCTTACCCCCACTTTTCCATGCTCCAAGATGAGATTTTTGGCCTCCCTCACCATTCCCAGAGAAACCCTTTTGCTCCTCAACCTCACCAGACCCTTATCCACCCTGCACCCTCCCCCACCGGATCTCCCATCCCACCTCTTCACCCTACTCTCCCACCCCAACTGGCACCACCACCCTTCCCTCCCCCACTTGCTCCCTTTCATCACCCCCTTCCATGTCTCAACCCTCCTCCACCTCAAACCCTCCCCACAAACCGCATTGCAATTCTTCAATTGGGTCGCCACCAAACCCGGTTACAAGCACACCCCTTCTGCCTATGGTTCCCTGCTCAATCTCCTGGTGCCCCACGGGTTCCTCCGGGCCGCCGAGACCGCCCGGATTTCGATGGTCAAGGCGGCTGGATCGCCGGATGACGCCAGGTTTGTGCTGGCCTTTTTGAGGGGGATGAACATGAATTGTGATGAGAAGTTTAGGTTTAAGCTCAGTGTCAAGTGTTATAATTTGATGCTGATGCTGTTGTCAAGGTTTGAATTGGTTGATGAAATGAAGGGGCTGTATGTTGAGATGTTGGGTGACACGGTTTTGCCAAATATGTATACTTTCAATACAATGGTTAATGGGTATTGTAAGTTGGGGAATTTGAGTGAGGCTGGTGTTTACGTGAGTGAGATTGTGGAGGCGGGTTTTGCGCTGGATACGTTTACTTATACTTCATTGATTTTGGGGCATTGTAGGAGTAGGAATGTGGATGGTGCTTGCTGTGTCTTTGGGCTAATGTGGCGAAAGGGGTGTCCGAGGAATGAGGTTTCGTATACGAATCTTATTCACGGGCTTTGTGAAACAGGAAGAATTGGAGAGGCACTGAAGTTGTTCTTGCTGATGGAGGAGGACAATTGCTCTCCCACTGTGAGAACGTTTACGGTTCTGATTTGTGCTTTGTGTGAGTCAGGCAGGAAATTGGAGGCCATGAATCTTTTTAGAGAAATGAGTGGGAGAGGTTGTGAGCCTAATGCTCATACTTATACCGTCTTAATTGATAGTTCTTGTAAGGAGAGGAACTTTGATGAAGCTAGGAAGCTGTTAGATCAGATGCTGGAAAAAGGTTTGGTTCCTGGTGTGGTCACTTACAATGCGTTAATTGATGGGTACTGTAAAGTGGGAAAAAATTCAGAGGCATTGGAAATTTTGGGGTTGATGGAATCGAATAGTTGCAGCCCAAATTCTCAAACGTACAATGAGTTGATTTGTGGGTTTTGTAAAGTGAAAGATGTGCATCGAGCAATGTCATTGCTTAATAAAATGTTTGAGCGTAACCTATCTCCTACCCTTATTACATATAATTCGCTAATCTATGGGCAGTGTAGAGCAGGTCATTTGGATAGTGCTTTTAGATTGCTTAATTTGGTCAAGGAAAATGGTCTTGTCCCTGATCAGTGGACGTACAGTATACTTATAGATACACTATGCAAAAGAGGGAGAGTGGAAGAAGCTTGTGAACTCTTCAATTCCTCCCAGGAAAGAGATATTAAAGCAAATGAAGTAATGTATACTGCTCTGATTGATGGATACTGCAAAGTTGGGAAGATTGATGAAGCACACTCTTTGTTCAAAAGAATGGTCGATGAGGAATGTCCTCCAAACTCAATCACTTTCAATGTCTTAATAGACAACTTGTGTACTCAGAAAAAAGTGCAGGAAGCTTTATTGCTTGTAGATGACATGATTAAGATGAATCTGAAGCCCACAGTTGAAACATATACAAATCTTATCGTAGAAATGTTGAAAGATGGCGACATCGACTATGCTAATAAGACTCTTAACCAAATGATATCCTCAGGTTGTCAGCCTGATGTATTTACGTACACTACATTTGTGCATGCATACTGTAGTCAAGGAAGATTAGAAGAAGCTGAAAATGTGATGGCTAAGATGAAGGAAGAAGGAATTATTCCTGATTCTTTGGCTTACACATTTTTAATTGATGGATATGGGTGCATGCAATTGCTTGATTGCTCATTTGATGTTCTCAAGCGAATGTTTGATGCTGGCTGTGAGCCTTCTCATCATACATATGCATTTCTTTTAAAACATCTAGTGAAGGAAACGCAAACGATAAAAGATGGTTGCATTATCGAAGGTTCATTTGCTCCAGGTTTTGTTTCAAATGATTTAATTAATGTCTGGAAGACACTTGATTTTGATATATTATCTCTACTGTTTAAGAAGATGGTTGAACATGGTTGCAAACCTAATGTTAATACCTACAGCAAAGTTATTACCGGACTTTGCAGGGTGGGGAGGGTGAATGTTGCTCTGAAGTTGTTGAATGACTTAGAAGAAGCTGGAATGTCTCCCAGTGAGGTTATTTATAACGAACTCCTTAGATGTTGCTGCGAGTTGAAATTATATGAGGAGGCATTGAGTTTGCTATATGACATGGATGAGAATGGCCATTTGGCACATTTGGAATCCTACAAGCTGCTTATTTGTGGGCTTTGTGATGAAGGCAAAAGAGCAATGGCTGAATCAGTATTTCATACTTTGCTTTGTTGTCAGTATAATTATGATGAAGTAGCATGGAAAGTTCTTATGGATGGCCTACTTAAGAATGGCTATAATGATGAATGCTCAATGTTTCTGAAAAGTATGGAGAAGAAGGGTTGTCAATTGCATCCTCAGACGTATGCAATGTTGATTCAGGGACTTGATGGAACATAAGATTATGACCATTGCCATTTTTTCTTCTGCTGGTCTAAGTGCATCAGGGATATCAAATTGTTTGTGGGATGAGAATATATCATTGACACTGAAAATTCAAGTTTTCACAAATGGAACATTGGCTTCCTGGAATGCACCGGCTTTGGTTGCTTCTACAGCTAGTTGTTTCTGTGTCATTACAGAAAGAAATTTGAACATCAGGATGTAAGTCAGGTTTCACTTTCTTAAATTGTTTATTATTTTCTTAATCTTTTAATGTTTATCCCATTTAAATTTTGTCTTCTTTTTACTGCTTATTTGTTGTTTGGAGCTGTTAGTCTTCAAATCACTTTTATAGCATCTCTTTCAACCTTGAAAATTTTTGAAGTTAGAACATTGTCCTGTGTCTCTTCAATTACTGGTTTGGTCTGGTGAAAAGGTAAAGAAACACTGGACTATATTCGTATTATTTGAAAGCATAATTTAGAAATTTTATCATCACGATTAGGAAAATCAATTTGCCATAGTTGTTTTTATTGCAAGGTCTTTTAGTTAACGCTTATATTTAACAAAATATCAGTAAAAGTAAAATTTGGCAGTCACGTGTCTGATCTGAGTCTAATTTTGATTTGACTAACCATTACTGGAAATCAATTTAGTTAAATAGAGTATGTGTTGTTAGAACTGCAAATCAAGAAGCACGGAATGTGATGATTACTGATTTATATTTAAAAGATTGATATTTAGTGCTGTGGCTCGTAAAAGTTGAATGGACCATGTGCATTGTTTCTATATATTTGCAAAGATCATGTAGTGTTGTGATGCGAGTTAAGCTGTAAATTCAAAATTAGATATATAATATAGAAGAGAAAGTTACTGGATAATGTGAACTTGGTCAAATACAAGTCTCAATGTTTGCTTTTTCCTCCATTATGTGCTGTGTATGATTTTCTCTCATAAGAATACATTAATATTTGTCATTGATTTAATTTAAGCATAAATATATAATATAAAGCTCTTCTTATAGCAGTTTAATGATCATAGTTTACCTTAGTGCCCATTAGTTGACACTCACGTCATAATTTCAGGAGCAACAAGATATATAACAGGGACAATGTGCAGCCAGAGCATGTGGATTTGTCTCTGAAGTGCAAGCTGCTAGAGCAGATGTGAGTGTAGCATCATTTTTCATATTGAATACTTTATTGTATGTTTTAATGGTTGTTTTATTCTTGAACTCAAAATCAAAATTTGATTTACAAAAGGCATTTAGTTGTTGGGAAGTTAAGCAATCCAACCGTTTTACAAATGTGGACAATTTCTATGATGGTGTGTTATGGATTATGGAATTTATTTGAGACAAATAACATTAGAAGCTAATAATACCACTTAGTAATAAAACAACTTAGTGTAGTGTAGGTCCTTCCTGACTCAGGCAGTAGTGAACAATTTTTGCTTATTTGATATGCAGTTTTGGTATTATATAGGTGAAATATTAACTTTCCTGCGCCGCATATAGAATTTATATGTACTTTCTGTATTCTTCATTTTTTTTTACGAGCAACTTTTCTTATTCTTCATGGTTAATAATGCAGTTTTCAATTTTGAGTGTAGCAGGCTGAGGCGGCATGGATCTGACAAACAAGGTTAGGCATAAGATTAACATACTGATGTTGGTTAACATCACTCGGCAGACATAAGGTGAAGAAGTTATTCATTAAACACAATACCATAACCTTCAAAACAATTCTTTCATTTTTTTTATATACTAAAACCATCATAAGAGAACCAAATACATATACTTTTTTTACCAAGAGGCATGATATGGTGACAATTAGTCACACAGATTTTGCAGAGTTTCTTTAATGCATCTTTGAAAACAGAGATTAGTGTCCAAGTAGCAATCCTGCAGGGATTAGATGATATCAAGTAGTTGTAATAGAATTGATTCTGTAAATTCCATTTGTTAAAGTTATTAGATGTGATCTTTTTAGATCATTCAAGTTTGTTTTCGATCAATTATCCATGCCAATGTATGAAACATTAAGTTGGATCATCATTTTAAGAAATCCACACACACTGCTTACATTTGTTGTGAATGATTTCAGTTATTTGTAAATTATTTGAATATAAATCTCGTCCAATGATCGATTAATCTGTCAATTTAAACTAATGCTAGCCATTTTAAATAAGTGGAGGGTAATTTTTTGGACTTGACATCAATGATTAGTGAACAATTCATGCTATGCCTGCATTATTTAGAGTTTTAATCTTATTTATGTGGACAATTCATCATGTTATATTTAGAGTTTAACTTTTATTTATACACTTGCGCATAAATTATATTTTTTTTTGCCCTTTTTAAGACTGATTTCAATTTTCCTATCTTTTAGAGTCATTTAAGTTTTCAAAGTTTTGAAGCAAATTTGGCTTTCTGTCTATTTCACCAGAAACTTTTACATACTCACTTTGTACATACTGTTTTTTAATTTGAATCTATAAAATTACATTTACTGACTAAAACATTAAGCTCCACATTCAACATTTAACATTCTCTTTAAATTATACAAAAGTTCCTAAAAGAAATTTTCTAACCATTTTAAGATTAGTAAATACGTCACCACCCTCAAAATATTAAGAATAAAAATAATTGAGTTTTAAAGAAAAAGAAAATCCGTAAACATATCAACCTTGCTCAAATTTAAAAATAGAAAAAAACGTATAACTGGTTGGACAATCAATAGTTCATTTTATAAATAACAAATAAAGACTCTTTACTTTATTACTAATCTTAATCCCTTTAAGGTTATATAACCAATGGCATTTTCTTCCTTTAGATAAAGATGTTTAATTTTATTTTAATTAACAGAATCGGTCACAATAGCTTGATGTAATTTTTCATGTTTAACTTGTTAATCAATATTTACAGATAAAAATGGTATAATAATGACTCTTGGCATGTTTGGATGTACAGTGTAGTAGACACAAAACCACCTCAAAAAAGTAAAAATTTGGAAGTAGAAAAATTAGGTGTCTCTTCAACAGTCCGCAAAACAAAGTAAAATAAATTCAAACGTCTAACTTATTTAATCTACCTAAACTTTTCTTATATAGAAACTCATCTTAGCTTATAAGATCATTGCAGATTTTCTTTCAAATCTTGGGAAAAGTACAAATTCAATGGTCATGAATGGTAACAACAATAAATTTATTAATCTCCCTAGACACTGCATGAATCTCACATGGAGATTATGAATTCTAAAGTAGATGAAATTGAACTATAAAAATTCATAGGATACCAAAGACACTTTTTGAAACAAGTACCAAACATTCTACTTAGAAACAACCATCGCGCATTCCTCACTCACAAAACTCCCAAACATTCAGCAAAATAGCATCTTCAAGCTGTAAAAGAAATTCAACTTCAAAAGATTATCATGTAAACTAGTATCGATTGCTGATAACAGAACAAGTAGTGGTAAATAAACCAAATCATTGTGCATTATAAATTCCTAATCTGACATACCCACCCAGAGAAGCACCAAAAGGCCATAAATCTTAACCAATTATTCTTGCATCACTACAGTCTGGTAGTGAAACTACTCTTACTACTTTTCAAGTTGGACATAAATTTTCTGAGATGAAACTTTCCATGCGGAAAAGAACATACAAGAAAATTTAAAGGCTATATCGTAAAATTGTTTTTATTAAGAAATGAATTGAACATGACTAACAAAGCATACCTACCATGCTAACCTCATATTTGTTGAAAACTAAGACCTATTTGGCTAAATTTTTCTAGAAGAGAAAAATAAGCACGATGTACTAAACTTCTCTATAATCTAAAATCATTTTATGCAGCCTTGGAGAAGTTAAATCAAACGAGCCTGAATAAAAGTTTGGTATATAATCTAATTTAAACATAGTTCACAAGTTCAATTCACTTTACTTTCATTTTTTGTTGTTGCCATTTATGCAGAAATTAGTCTGAACAAGAACCACTGCCAAGAGATAAGACGGAAGGGAATGAACAAAAGTGGAATAAATTATAACAAATCACAATAGAATAAATCCATCAGTTCATAGTTGAACATATGCTAAAATAAAACAAAAGAAAATTCTCTGATAAATAACTACTACCGCTATTTTAAAAGTTGTAAAATATTATCACAGGCCACACCTGAAAACCCAATGTTGAAAACAGATAGAGGAATCGACAATAGGTAAGGATTAAGCCAAAAAAAGAAGTAAAGTGAATACCTTTAGGCCTCTCCAGGACTGAGAATGGAGGCAATCGCAACACAGCTTCTTCCGTCTCAATCGGGTCGGATCTGAGTATCTGAAACCGAAGGAGAAAGGTTAATTAAGAATGAAGAAAGAATGAAAGTGTAGGCACAAAGAAATCAAGGAGAGATTACAGGGTCTTGAAGCACGGGCTTGGTGTCGTCCTTTGCTGGCTTGAAAGGGGGTTTGGGTTTGGGTGAATTGTTGTTGTTATTTGGTTTTGTTGAAGATTCTGAATTCTTGTTCATGCTTTCTTGTTACTGCACTGTTTAGGTTAGGGCGTTTTGTTTTGTTGCAGATGTACTCTTTCTCTAAAAACAAAAATTCCCAGGCTTTCAAACTATATTTGAGTTTATGATGTTTATAATATTTTTTTAAAATGAAACTTTGACCGTTTGTTTGTTTGAAGAAACCAACAGCACTGATATACTGTGCAAGAAAATTGAAAGAGAATGGGCGAAAACAGAAAACCCGAAACACACACAAATTGAAAAGGAAAAAAAAAACAAAAACTTTTAACTCGCATTTAAAATCGCAAAGAAATGCTATAAAGTTTAGACTGTAGGTAATAGTTAGTGATACTATGTACACATGTGATAATCTCCTCGACCCGACATCGTCTCCATTTGTGTATACTACGTTACGTTATTTCGGCCGAACTACACCAACAACAGTAAATAATGATTAAATTAAGGTAATAATTAAAGTACATTATCAAAATATTTAACAAATTATTCAAGTGGATCAGGTCAATATAGATAAAAATTCATAAATTATTATATGGTTAAATATGTTTTTATTTTCTTAACTTTTGGTACAAATTGAAATTAGTTTCTTTTTGAAATTTTAGTTTAACTTAGGTTTCTAAGTGTATAATTGTGTAAATGATGTTTCAAATGCATTTCATAATAGTTTGTTAGATAATATTGGAATAAAAATGTGTCAAATGGTGTAAACAAGTTAAATACTATTATGAAAGTTAACTAAAGTTTAACAAAATTTGGTTGAAAGAATTATATTCACACGATTCTAAAGTTAAAATATAAATTAAACCAAAATTTTGAAAAAAGATAAGTTTTATTTTTTACTAAAAGTTAAGAGATAAAAAAGATATTTAGTCTATTACTATAACATTTATTGTTATTTAATCTACATCACTGACTTTGGAATGTCTTCTCCAAATAAATCTTTTCGGTCAGGAATGAATGACATATAAATCTTGTGCATCTCAAAGGTCGAAAGACATTGTGAAGAATTGTTGGTGAAAATTTTGATAGACTATTTAATCCTGTAAGAAAAAAAAAGAAAATTTAATTATACTTTTAATCCTTATTTTCTTATGAAAGTCTCAAATCAGTCCCATAATTTTATAGTATTAATTTTGAGATCCTGATTTTAATTTAGTATAGTTACATTTTCAATGATATTTTTAAATCACGAACTAGACATAGGTAAATAAAAATCCTCAAAAGCTTTTAATTGAAAAATCCAAAACATTGAGCTATTGTAAGAGTTAGGAAAATGACATGTCATTTTTTTAAAAAAAACAAAGAGATGTCACTTTTATTATAGAGAAAAAAACCAAAAAAAATGCCAAATGTTATCTTTAAAGTTGAATTAAAAGCGTATAACATTTTCTCATCTGGTGGGCTAAAATCATTTTCCTAAAGATATTATATATTTTTTATTTTTATTTATATTGATAGAAATATCATATATTTAATTTTTTATTATTATTATTATTATCAAATATTATATTTTATTAGGTTTTACTTTTCTTCTTATGAGACAGTTCTCTTTTAATTGATTTCACCAAACACTTAATGTGTATTTTTTTTTTCTTTTCATGATTTATATATATCTAGCACAATGTACTCTTTTATTTTTCTCTCAACGTACATTTCTATGAAATAGTGACCTAACTTTTAGTATTGATTCACATACTTTTAATTAGGAAATAAAAGGAATAAAAAGAGAAAATAATAAAATCTAATAATTTGTTTTATCAATGCATGCATTCATGGATAAATTTCATTCTCCTCTACACTTTTTTTTTTCGATTATATTTTTGTTTTTCACCTAAAGGTGTAAAGTAAAAACAAAATAATATGAAATGTTATGAAATAAAGCGAATAACAGAGAATAATAGATAATAGAGAAGAGAAGAAACAATAGAGAATACAGAATGAGAGAATAGGGAGCAACTCATCTATGTATTATTATTGATAGGAAAAGTCCTATTTATAGATACAATATTGTGTTTACTTTTTTTAATTGTGTTTACTTTTTAAGGTTGGTTGATGCGTACAATGGTTATATCTTTTATTTAGTTTCCTAATTACCAAAATTATATTGAAAATTTTGAAATGAAATTGGTGATGAAAATGAAAGCAATATTGTGATGTGAAAACAAACTCTATCATTCTCAACAAAAAAAATTATTATGAAGTAAAGCATAATAGGGAGAAGAGAGAAAAATAGACAATAGAAGAAAGAATAGAGAATGAGATAATAGGGAGCAACTCATCTGTGTATTATTATTGATAGGAAGAGTCCTATTTATAGATACAACATGTAATCCATAAAGGAAACAAATCAACTTAGTTAATACAAATATTTACATAAAGAGTAATGAATCATATGAGTATCAATCATATGAGTAAATGTATCAAATCAATGGACAATCATTAATTCATAACACTCCCCCTTGAGTGTTCATTGATAAAAGAATGTGCCTCGTTAAAACCTTATAAGGAAAAACCCTTTAGGATAAAAAAAACCTAGTGAAGGAAAAAGAGTACAACATTCTGTATTCTTTAATACAATATTGTTCATCACATATTCTATTTCTCCCCCTCATGTAAGCTTATATCATTAAGGTGACAGAGTCCGAACTTGTGAATCATTTGCTCAAAAGTTCTTCTTGGCAAAAACTTCATAAATAGACCTGCCATATTTTCACATGAATGCATTTTTTGATATCTATATCATACTTTCAATTGAACAATACACTATTGTCTTCATATATGGTTGTTGATTCCATCTTTGTCGGGGATAGTCACAAGTTTCTTGCACATGTTGAATTATAGACCTTAACCAAACATATTCACAACTTTCCTCGTAATTCTGTATGATTAGACGATGTTGCTACTATGGTTTGTTTCATATACCTTCATGAAACCATTGTGCTACCACATATGAACAAACATCTTGTTTGTGATCAACCATTGTGACATTGTGGGAATATGTAAAATAACATGCATATACATAACCCATTGGTCTGAATCTGAATCATTTGGATGGAATAAGCTCATATTCATAGTACCCTTAAAGTAACGAAGTATATGTTTTACTTCAAACCATTTTTTTCTTGTAGTTAAAGAATTATATCTTGCTTAACAAATTTATAGCAAATGCAATATTAGATCGAGTATAATTAGCAAGGTACATTAACGATTCTATGACACTAAGATATGGTGCTTCTGGACCAATAAGGATAAATGCATTTTTTGTACACATGAAGTTGTTTTCCTGGGGTTTGTAGTTAGCTCAAAAGGGGAAATAGTTGATGAGGAAAAAGTCAAAGCCATTAGGGACTGGCCCATCCCTAAGAATGCAAGTGAGGTACGAAGTTTTCATGGTTTGGCTAATTTCTATAGGAGGTTTGTCAAGGATTTTAGCACCATAGCGTCTCCACTAAATGAACTTGTTAAGAAAGATGTGGGGTTTAAATGGGGAAAGTGTAAGACCCATGGAAATTAATTAATAAATGCGGGTAGGGAGAGCCTTTATGGAATTAATTATTGATTGATATGACGTGGAAAAGTACTAGCTTAAATGGTTGAGAGTACTTTATTGTGTGAGAGGACTTGGATTCGAGTTCTATGTAGGCCAATTATGTGTTGTTTGAATTATTATTAATTTTTTATAATATGCATGAGCATGTTGAGTGATAACCTAATTATAGAATTATGTGAATTATCATGAAACATGAAATGGTTGAATGGTTGTGCATTGATTTGATGAGGAGCATGTTAAGGGTTTGAACCTTGGTGAACCCAAATTTAACTCTCTTTTTGCTAGAAATTGGTTGTGACTTGAATGTGAAAAGGCATAGAAAATCCTAGCAAGGCAGCCAAGAAGGGTTGAAAAACCACTAAATAATGGTCATTGAATAAAAATTAAACCATCATTAAGCTTAATTTCGTTTTAGCCCATTAACCTAGCATTAAGGCCCTTTAAAAGGCAAAATTTGAGTAAGAAGAAGGGTTTTGGAGAGGTTGTTTTCTGAGAGCTCTACGAATGCATTATCTAGGAGGCATGCATTATTATCTATGGTTGAAACTAAAATACTTGGTTTTGAAATGTTTAAGGAATTGTATATGGATGACCATGATTTTGGTGAAATCTATAAAAATTGTGAAAAATGAGCTTTTAAAGATTTTTTCAAGCATGATGCATTTCTTTTCAAAGGAACAAAGTTATGTGTGCCTAAAGGGTCAATGAGGGAATTATTTGTAAAAGAAGCTCGTGAAGGGGGCTTAATGGGACATTTTGGTGTTCAAAAGACCTTAGACATATTGTATGATCATTTCTTTTGGCCTCACATGAAACATGATGTGCACTCTTTTTGTAATAAATGTATCACTTGTAAGCGTGCTAAATCTAAGTCTATGCATCATGGGATGTTTATGCCCTTACCTGTTCCTAACTCTCCTTGGACCGATATTTCTATGGATTTTGTTTTGGGTCTCCCAAGGTCCAAAGGGGGAAAAAGATTTTGTTTTTGTTGTGGTTGATAGGTTCTCAAAGATGGTCCACTTTATTCCTTGCCACAAGAGCGATGATGCCAATCATGTGGCCAATTTAATTTTCAAAGAAGTGGTAAGATTACATGGCCTTCAACGGATCATTGTCTCAGATATGGATGTCAAATTTGATAGCTATTTTTGGAAGGTCTTGTGGGGTAAGTTAGGTACAAAGCTTCTCTTCTCTACAACTTGTCATCCTCAAACATATGGCCAGACATAAGTGGTAAATAGAACTCTTTCGCAACTCCTTAGATTTTTTGTAAACAAAAATTTGAAAACTTAAGAGGAGTGGTTACCTCATGTGGAGTTTGCTTATAATAGGGTAGTTCATTCTACTACTCAAATGTATCCTTTTGAGGTAGTATATGGTTTTAATCCTTTAACTCCATTAGATTTGTTACCTTTACCTGATATTGATTCTATGACTAACAAAGATGGACTTGCCAAAGCAACCTTTGTCAAGAACTTACATAAAGAGGTAAAGGCCCAAATAGAAAAGAAGATGGAGAAGTTAGCCTCTAAGGCTAACCAAGGGAGGAAGCAGATCAAGTTTGAACCTAGCGATTGGGTGTGGGTTCACTTTAGGAAGGAGAGATTTCCTTCTAAAAGGAAATCTAAACTTTTACCAAGAGGAGATGGACCATTTCAAGTTCTTAAAAGAATCAATGGCAATGCCTATGTTGTTGATCTACTTGAAGATTATGGGGTAAAATCTAGTTTCAATATTAATGACTTGTCTCCATTTGATGTAGGTTTGAAATTGAGGATAACTTCGATTCAAGAAGGAGGGAATGATAAAGGACTATCCCTAGATTCCATATAAGAAGAACTTGAAGATGAACCTTTACAATTCAAAGGACCTATGACAAGGGCAAAGAGCAAGAGATTGGAAAATCACGTATATTCAAAACTCTTGATACTACAAGCAACTGCAAGTGAAAATTCAAAGGATATGAAGATCATGGCTTGGAGCACTTTTGAAGGATAATTATTAGGAAATTAATTTATATTTTTAAACTTTGGGTTTTCTTTTAGAAAATAAGTTATGTTTTTGGGCTTTGGGCTTTCTTTTATAAATTAGTTTATGTTTTGGTTTCGGCCTTCTTGTAGGGTTCTTAGGTTTTCTTAAACTCATGTGCTTATATATAGAGGTACCAAAAACTATTGTAGACACTTTTTAGTCATATATTGAATTTGATTCCATTCAAGAGAGGATTCTCCTTGTTCTTTGCTTAGGCCTTTAGTTCTTATCAAAGATTAACATCTTTATGGTGAATCTTCACTTGACTTATCAATCTGCTAGATTGTGGCATCCTCCATCTCTGTCTTATTCTGCGTTCTTCTCTGATTTATTCGTGTCGTGCCTCTTTAGAATTCAAATTCATAAACGATCATACTTTTTCCTGGATAGGATTGTATCACTATGTTTTTGGGGCTGTACGATTTTTTTCTAAGATACAATGATACAATTGTATACAAATGTTATTATAGAAGTACACGGTGCACACCACTTAAGTCTATTTAGCTCAGTTCAATATTGCTTCTTCCATCACCTTAATGCCTCCACTTGGATCACACGCCATCGTTACTTAGCTTGGCAACTGCTCTTCTTTATCACTGGTTTATATACTCTTAACACTTCCATTATCTCTCATATATGGGCTATCATCAATATGCTTCCTTTGTTTCTTTTGAACATCACAATTACCTCTCTTACTTTGTAAGCTACATATAATGCAACTGAAAAATTATTGCACGTTGATCTCATATAATATATGAATAAGTCATGTTTTTTTTTACCTATTTTTACCTATTTTTACTATTTAGATTTCTATGATGATATCGAAAATTATTAATTATCATTGATAGGCATGGATTATGATAAATTTAAAACCCAGTTGAAAGAGCACAATAATCATATAAATGCTCTTAAAGGCAACTTGCGATACGATCGTCGGGTCATGAATACGCTCATGAAAGACATTAGAAAGGAGATTGAAACATTTCATTCTAAGCATTCTAAAGACATAGAAGCAAGCGTTGATGCAAGAAAATGAGGAATTGTTGTTGTCACTGTTGTCAGGTAAATTTATTTATTTATATTTAAAAAAAAATTAAAATTTTTTATTTATTCGCTTTAAATTTTTATGTTTTTTTTTTCAGAGGTTGAACTAGTGAAAACGAAGAAAAAAATGCTGGAGATATATAAACAAATGCTAGATAAGGAAATGGAAAAAATGGATAAAACTTTCAAAGAGCTAAAGACTTATACAATGGAGACAAGAATGAAGTTGGGGCGAATAAAAGACAATTTATAAAAACTAGAAACTGGTGTGAAAACATTAAACATGGATAATTAAGATATGATTGGAGATTTATCTGAAAAGGTTGAAAACTTGAAGTAAGTATGTGATTTTTGCAATTAGTCCAGAGTTCTGACCTTTATATTTGATTTTCAAATTTATAGCTGCAATGTAACACAATTGTTGATCTGAAAGATGTGAGAAAATAAAAGAGAAGAGACGAGTGGAAGCAGAAACAGGAGAGCAAGCACGAGGGGTAAAGAGAGAAAAGATATACGGTATAATATTGAAAAGTTTTACTAGAATAAGGTACCATAGAGAGAATATATATAAGAGGATGAAAGAACAGAATAAAAACACAAAAGTTAAATATAACATATTCGGTTAGGTAAAATGTCAAATCGTTGCAGAAGTCTAAGCAATGAGCAGAAGATGAGCAGCTAAGCTATGTTATCAGTCCATGAATTATGATAAATTTAAAACCCAGCTGAAAGAGCACAATAATCATATAAATGCTCTTAAAGGCAACTTGCGATACGATAGTCGGGTCATGAATACGCTCATGAAAGATATTAGAGAGGAGATTGAAACATTTCATTCTAAGCATTCCAAAGACTTAGAGGGAAGCGTTTATGCAAGAGAATGAGGAAGTGTTGTTGTCACTGTTGTCAGGTAATTTTATTTATTTATATTTAAAAAAAAGAATTGAAATTTTTTATTTATTCACTTTAAATTTTTATGTTTTTTTTTCAGAGGTTGAACTATAAAGACCAGCAAGTATATTGAGACTAAAATCTTATGCAGGCTAGAAATTTTTTTTATGGTTTCTTAACTATAAAGACCAGCAAGTATATTGAGACTAAAATCTTATGAGGGCTTTTTTTGCTAGTCTTCAGCTTGTGTGATTCAAACGTAATGCTTGTATAGGGTGCTTTGGTCTCTAGAATTTGTTTTGATTGTCGATTCATGCATAAAGTGATCAAACAACTTTATTACTTTCTTTTCGTTTTGTTACACTTCCTTGTGTTGTGTGTGTATCTATATGTTTCTTCTTCCCTATTGATTTTGTTAGAGGCATATGGATAATACAGCCTTTGTTTGTTGTGCAGAAAACTGCTAGAAGTGGTCTTCATATCTTACTTGGAGATTTGTGCTTTAGCAGTGGTGGTTTTCTTCCGCTTTGTAAGTGCTCTGTGTCCCTTCCTTTTGCTCCCATTGTATTTTACTGAAGAAGTTTTATTCAAATTTTGTTATGTATTCTAACATGACACTTTGATGGAACAACATTTATAAGTCACAAAAAATGTGTTAGTTTTATTAGAATTGGTGGGTAGAGATAAAATGATTGAGTGATGCATTAACTTATGTTGTTATTGCCTT
>Ga0214544_1007421_pt1 | contig 19258 bp, 7 predicted proteins | sample CNSS3metaG_FD_160074 | JGI IMG/M metagenome (GOLD analysis project Ga0214544, IMG submission 160074) | Root nodule microbial communities from cowpea collected in UCLA plant growth center, Los Angeles, California, USA - CNSS3 | ecosystem: Host-associated > Plants > Roots > Nodule | place: USA... | reverse complement strand
TTTATTCTTAATAATTTTAAAACATTACTCATTTCATCCGGATAATTATTTTAAATGTAAATAAAACAATTACTTATTGTATTCTAATTCTTTTCTACTATTTATCTTTATAACTTGTAAGCTTTACAGTTCTTATTCTTTCTTATAATATATAAAATTTCTACCCTTAACTTATTTTCTCTTAATAGGCTAAAATTTAAATATTGCTAATTGTACACATGTTTATAAACAAAGAAAGTGAAAATAAATTTATGATTTCTAAAATTTACAATTAAAATACTACTTTATTTTATAGACATTTATTTATTTATAGTTATTGTTAAATGTACACATTTTTATATAAAAAAAAAGTAAAAATAAATTTGTTATAAAATAAAGCTATTAATAGAGGGAAGAAGAGAAAGGAAGAATAGAGAATGTGATGCAACCTTTCTGTGTATCTTATTACTAATAGGAAGTATATGTTTTATTGCAATCCAATGTCTTCTTGTAGGTGAAGAATTATATCTTGTTTAACAAATTTATAGTAAATGCAATACTAGATCAGTATAATTAGTAAGAAACATTAGTTCTTCTATAGCACTAAGATATGATACTTTTGTATCAAGAAGTTCTTCATCATTTTCTAGAAGTCTAAAAGAACTTTTATCAACATCTAACAACCTTACAACTGTTGGAGTGCATAATGAATGTGACTTGTCCATTTATAACCTTTTAAGCACTTTCATTATATAAGACTCTTGATGTACAAAAACACCTTTATTTATACTCAATTTCTAATTCATTTTGTAATATTTTCATATAAATACAAGGACAAATATGATCATTTTTACACCCTTCTTTTAACAAGTATTCACTAAGATGATTATACCACATATGCCCTAATTGCTTTAATCCATAAAGGAACTTGTTCAATTTTATTGAATAATCCTCTTTGGAATTTGGCTTGTTGAGAAAATTAAATCCTTAAGTGATTTCATGGTGGTGTTGTAGTGTATATAATTAGATAAGGATTCAAGCAAGGTTGCATCATGAAACTCTAAAGAATTACTTAGTCTCATATAGAGCAGACTGATTCAAGTGGTGAAAGTAACTGGAGGTCCTAGTCTTTGGCAGGATAATGACCTTAGATGATCATGGGCTAACCTTGTGCGCGGTAGGGTGAAACCCATTAGCAATGGCTCTGCAGTGCAGTAGAGGCCACCATAAGTGCAAGCATCCAGTGAATCCGATCTTATTATATGTATCTGGATAATTGAGTCATAGAGTCTCGTTGTTTGCCATCACATGTTTGAGTGCCTTCTGTGTTGCCTATTTGAAAATTGTTTTAATATTGCTTGCTCAATGCTATGTTAAAAATTATTTTACTCTAGCTTACCTTTTTTCTTGTGTATGTTTTCTTCTGTGGTCTTCCTTTTTGCAATGATCACCAATTATTTGGTGTGAGCAAATGTGGAAACCCCAAGTCATCTTACATTTTAGCTCTTTTTTTCATTTGAAGGTTTTTATCTTTGGAACCAATAGACCTACCATGCTTCAAAGGTGTCTTTGGAACTAACAGGCCTACCACACTTCAAGCGTGTTATAAATTAATATCAATTCTATTCAGAGCATTATCAGTTGGTATATATAATTTATTTACTCTTTTTGCGTAAATAAAAACATATGGTAATTGATTGAATAATTTTGTAAATGAATTATCCTTTGAACTTCTAGTTCATATTATTTTGTACCAGGATCAGGACAAGATAATGATAATTTATTTCAAGCAATATCTTTTTCCAATGCTTTCTTTCTTCCCTTAATGTTGGAAAACCTAATATTCTATTATTGGTGGAGAATCACATTCAACATATATTCTCAATCGTCTCCGAGGACCCATCATAGTTCCTTTTGGTGGGGAAATTTGGAACATATACACCACACCCAAAATATTTTAAACGAGAAATATTAGGTTATTGACCCAAAACCAACTACATAATAAAATATTTATGATAACTTGTTGGTTTGATGCAAATCAATACTGTAACATTCAAAATTGCACATCCCCAAGTAGTCATTGAAGGATTAACTCTTATAAGTAGTGGTCTTGCAACCAATTTTATACGTTTTATTAATGATTCTGCAAGTCCATTTTGAGTCTGAACATGTGCTACTAGATGTTCAACTTCAATTCCATTTGACCTACGATACTCATGAAAAGCATGAGATGTAAATTCACCAGCTGTATCAAGATGGATTATCTTAATCAGATAATCTAGGTAGAGAGCTCTTAACTTAATTAATTGTGCTGATAAATTTGTAAATTTCTCATTGCAAGTTGATAATAAACAAATATGTGACTGTCTAGTTGATGCATCAATTAACCATGAAATATAGATGATGGGTGTATTGGACCACAAGTATTATTTTTTATTCGTTCTAAAAATGAGATTGATTTATTTCTAATGTTTCTGGTGATGATCTTATTATCAACTTTCCTTTATGAACTAGCAGTACGTGAGAGATCATTAGATTGAAGAAGTTTTGGACTCTTAAGTGGGTGTTCACATGAGTTTTAAGCTATTTTTCGTATCATGATAGATTCAGGATGACCCAACTAATCATGCCAAACAAGGAATTTATTTTTGTTTGTAAACTTCTAGTTTACAATGACATGCGTTTCAATTTTACTAATACTAGAATTCTTGACTCGTGCAACGCACAGGTTATTCCTTAATGAATGAATTTTGTTTTTTTGTAAATGAAAAAAATTAAGAAGTTAAAAGTAGATATTAATAATAATAATGATAAATATGATTTAAAATAGGAAATATCATTTTTATTATGTTTATAAATGAATGCAATAGTTCTAAAACATCTAGATCATGACAATACTAATTGTAGTAATTATTGTTTTATTAAAAAAATAATACAATTACAAAAATAATAAGGTTTAGTATTTTATTAATAATAATATTATTAAAATCCAGTTGCAATACATCATAAAAATATTTTATTAAAAATTAATACAATTATAATTTTTCAATTTTGCAATCACAATTTTGTATAGAACCAAAACATAATAAGGTTTAGTATTTCTTAATTATAAAGTTATTATTTATTACTTTACATATTCATTAATTATAATGTTATTATTTATTATTTCTTGTGTAAAGAAATTTTTATTAATGTTATTCATGAAGATAGATGAGAAATTGCTTCTTTTGATTTATTTTCCATCTTTTATTTTATTTTAATTCTTTTCATATTTTCATATTTTATTACATTAATTATTTTCATACACAGTATATTAATGTTATTCGTGAAAATAAAGAATTCAACCTTGCAAGTATTTTATTGAAATAAAGATTTATTAAATATTTATATACATGTATTTTATTTTATATAAAAAATAGTAAATTTTATGAAATATTTATTATTTTAAATAATAATTAATTAAAATAATGAATAATAAAAAAAGATGATAAGTTTATTTATAATAATATAAATTGTTTTTATGTATTGTGATTTGAATATAGAAATATGTTAAGTTTAGAACAAATGATAAAGTACATGTGTCAAAAAATATTTGAAATATGAATAAACAATTGTAATAATTAAATGACCTTAATTATTATTTTTTATTTGTTTTTTAATAGAGTATGTTATTATATGATAATATATATTTACATATTTATTATTTTTTATGTAAATTTGTTAATATAAAGATGTATAATAACAATTAAATTGATACATGATTATCGGTAATCTATTTTCATTTTGAAGTACAACAAAATATAAGAGCAAAAATGTGACAATGATAGTCGTGAAATGTCCTTTTTGATAGTCGTGAAAAGATGAATCACATATCATCTTCAAGTTTCTTATGAATTTGAGAAATAACTGAAGTAAAAAACATTATTGATTATTATCATTCTCAGAATCACCTATATTCAGCTTGTAATAAAAAATGCTCCTTTTGTGATAGTGAGATTAATGTTTATGAAGTCAATGTCAAAGTAAAATTGAGTGTCTCCATCAACTTCCTAAAACTTCGCTTCTTTTACTCATTTTCTCATGATGATCTTGACCCAAAGCGTATTGTCATCTATTATTGCCATAATGACCTCTTCATGCAGAAAGTAATAACGCTAACATTGGCAATTAAGTTATTCATTTTTCTAAGGAACTGTCTTAGTCATATCATGTACCCACCAATTCTTCATATCTTCCACATATTCAATTTCATCTATTTTTGTCCTAGTTGTTTCCTCTTAAGTTGCTTCCATCTGGTGAAGTTGTTGGCTGAGACTCCATTTTGTCTTGCAGCTTCTACAAATTAGCGGTGAAATTAATCAACCATAACTATAAAGAACTAAACTTGTACATATAAACAACAATAAAGATGAAGAAGAACTTGTCTCCTAATAGATGAAGAAAAAGAACAACTTCCATGAATCAACTATATCATTCCAAATCTTAGCTTCAAGCATACCTTTCTGCTGATAATTGTTACATTAATTTCGTTGTGCTCTCGATGCACCAACCTCTTGAACTAAAGGTATCTCAAGTACCTGCTCATATACATGCTCAATTATGATCAAGCCCTTTCTTTTTTTCTTTATCAGGAACAAACACGTTTGGACAATCTGAGAAATAAAATAAATAAATAAAACATACCAAGATATGACACTTGAGTAACCGACTACAATATTAAAATAATTTAAAATTTTAATTATGAAATTGTCATTTTCAATCAGTGGCCATACATAGAGAGATGATACTACTCACATAAAACATACTTTCAAAAATATGCCACTGTGAGAATTAATTAATATTAATGTTATATGTTCTACCAAATCAATTAAATAAGAGTTAAACAATTAATCAAACTTTGTTACCATATTATAATAGTTTTTTGTGATTTTGAATTTCAAATACAAATTTTAATACCATATATTTCGAATTTAAAATTTTGTAAAGTTAAATAAGTAAGTATAAATATTTATGAAAAAGTTTTGAAAGGTGTATAAATCTTCTTCAGAAAGTTAAATAAAATTAAGTAAAAGAGTCATTCATAGATTTAACCTATTAAACTTTAATAAATATTTATCAGAGTGTGATCTTGATTTTAATTTTTAATTTTTTGAAAATTTTGGATTTCACCTATATGATCTGCATTTATTATATAAATAAATTGTAGTTTATGATTTGCATTTAGTTTAGTATTATAATTGTCAAATAGTAAATTTTATGTTATGAAACTAATAGTCAAACCAAAATTTGCTTTCTTTCAACAAGAATCCAACTTCTGCCTTTGGTGTTCAAGAGCCAGTTTGTGCTTCATGAATAAAAGTAGGCCACTATCTGATTGAATGAGTTTTTGCCAATAATTGAGAATGCACTTTGTTTAAAGGTGAAAACTTTAACAAGAATAAATCAAGAATGTACTTTGGTTCATTAGCTTTTTACTTGATAGAAGAGGTAAAAGAATAGATGTGATTAGACATTATAATATTTAATTGAGAATGTACTTTGGTTAAATTGACTATGATTAATCTATAATGTTCTTGCTTTTAATTGTTGTCGCAACCTAAATTGTGATGGGACGACGAGCTAAAATTAAATTGGTATGGAAAAAGAGATTAGAAGTCGCCACCATAGTTTATTCTGGAAAACTATGGAAAACCATAAAAATAAAATAAAGTCTGCGAAAACCAAATTTAGGGTCCGGGAGTCAATTACGCGTAGAGAAGGTATTAGCACCCTACAACGTCCGTCAAAAGGCGGTACCTTTAATAAAATTTGCAAAAGAGATGTGTTTATTTTAAATATTTATTTTTCCCATAAATAAGAAAATATTGAAAAAATTATTCTTTTAGTAAAAAGGACCCGACAAGGATTAACCTTGGTCTTATGTATTCTTATTAAAAAAAATGAGAAATCAGAGCTACGTAGTTCTTTATAAAACTATTTGAAAATGATTCGGAAAACATTTGTTATGCTCTAATAGCCAACTTTAGAAGCATATGTTCTTTGTCCCGAAAAAGTATTCTAAATTTTGCAGTTTCAAGAAATCTTAGATGGACTTGGAGGATGAAATTATTAGCTCGAAGTAATTCAACAAAGTTGTTGTTACTTGCATCCTCGATCATGTTGTATTATATTTGATCATTTTCATACCATTCTTGATCAATATTCTTCCACTATTGATCAACTCACAACATTTCATCTATGACCTCTAGTTTTTCTCTCACCGCATCCATTAATAACACAAATTCCTTATAGGATGATCCATTGGTTGCTACAACTAGTTTTGGTCATGATCTTGCTGTTAGGAATCCAATGGAACATATGATGATTGGGGTGGATACGTAGAATATGTTTGTTCCTCATATTCGAAAAAAAGGATGATCTAGGATATAGATTATTTAGTTGACGTATAGTTAACCTACTTATATCAAGTACACTAGTACATGTGACAATTTGTTGTTGATAACCATATGAATCATGTCGTTGATGTGGATAGTACTTATAGTTCCCTTGAAAATAAAATTGTTGATTATTTTCATATGAAAAAATATTTTGTATTTTCGAAAGAGGTTTTCTGAAAAGAAATAAGTTGAAAGCTTGTTGAGTAGACTTCTAGGAAAGAGAGGTGAGTCTCAATGGACAACTTAAGTACCTTATCTTTCCATAGCCAAAGAGTTTGCTAACTACTTTCATAAATTTTTTAAAGAAATCCTTAAACAAAAATTATGATTAAAATAAAATAAAATAAAAAGTTACTAAATTAAAATAACTAAATAAAATAAAATAAATGTTATAAAAAATAGAGAAAAATAAAATGTTAGTGATAAACAAAAATAAAATAAGAACCAAAATTATACAAATTCTAACCGTGTTCTCTGGCAACAACGCCAAATTTGATAACGTTGTCACTAACAATATCAAATTAATACTACTAAAGTATAACAACTTCAGTATTGCTAAGATAGTGGACAATAAAATAGAAAGGGTAAAGTGAACCATAAGTCATCTCTCAACGAACACATAATCGTTTCCTAACAAATTAGTTCATATAAAATCTATACAACAAAAGGGTTAGCCAAATACAATAAAAAAACACAAAAAGATAAAGGTAAAATGACAATTTTAAATAATAAAATAATAAAAGAAGGAAATATAATTGAAAAGATAAAAAAAAATAAAAATAATTATAATGAAAATAAGTTTATTCCTCTACTTATTTTTCAAAAGAAAAGTCACCATTGGTTATCTAAAGATTATTTTTCAATTAATTATTGTCTTAGATTTTCAAATTAATCAATGTAAATTCTCAATTATTTTGTTAGCGTTGTCACTACTAAAAAAATTACATTCACAATTGTCAACACCCAATTTCGTCCGAGGTATTAAAAAATTATTTCCAAAATATCCAAAAAAATAAGTGGTAAGAAAATGTCTTAAAAAATAATAAAATTGATTAAAAATTTTTTCTTTAAATTTTTATTTTATTTTTAAATAATAAAAAAAAGATTTTGTTTTCAAATTAAAGATTAAATCAAAATAAAAATAATAAGAATTATAAAAAGACAAAAAAATAAAAATGAAAATATATAGGATCTATATGGATGCTTTGCATCATAAATTCATACATTTAAGCATATTAAGGTTTTGATACCTTCAACTCTGAAAAAAAAAAAAAAGAAGAAGTAAAACTGAAAAGACAAAGGTCTTAGGTGATTCATGCATAACATGCATTCATGTACATATGCATTTCATATTATACGTGTAATTAAGATATTATACATTCCTTAAGTTTATATCAAGACCCTCTTCAATGGAATGGTCTTCGATTTCCTTTTATTTATATCAAGACCCTCTTCGATGGAATGGTCATTGATTTTCATGTGCTTTCATATTGATGCCCTCTACAAAAGCAATGGTCATCGATCTTTCATATCAAGGCCCTCTACAAAGGCAATGATCATTGATCTTTCATATCGAGGCCCTCTGCAAAGCAATGGTCATCAATTTTTCATATCAAGACCCTCTTCGATGGAATGGTCATTGATTTTCATATGCTTTCTTATCGAGGCCCTCTACAAAAGCAATGGTCAACGATCTTTCGAATCAAGGTCCTGTACAAAGGCAATGGTCATTGATCTTTCATATCGAGGCCCTCTGCAAAAGCAATGGTCATCGATCTTTCATATCGAGGCCCTCTGCAAAGCAATGGTCGTCGATCTTTCATATCAAGACCTTCTTCGATGGAATGGTCATTGATTTTCATGTGTTTTCAGATCGAGGCCCTCTACAAAAGCAATGGTCATCGATCTTTCAAATCAAGGCCCTCTACAAAGGCAATGGTCATTGATGTTTCATATCGAAGCCCTCTTCAAAGCAATGGTCATCGATCTTTCACATTGAGGCCCTCTGCAAAAGCAATGGTCATCGATCTGTCATATTAAGGCCCTCTGCAAAGGCAATGGTCATTAATCTTTCATATCGAGGCCCTCTGCAAAGCAATGGTCATCGATCTTTTATATCAAGACCCTCTTTGATGGAATGGTCATTGATTTCCATACGCTCTCATATCGAGGCCCTTTGCAAAAGCAATGGTCATCGATCTTTCATATCAAGGCCTTCTCCAATGGAATGGTCATTGATTTTTCTTAATGTTTGCATTGATGTGGTTTTTTTAGAACCCGTACGAAATTAGTGTTTCTGTCTTCTCTTGTCTTTTACTTTGATAAAATGAAAATGTCAAATTTTCATATTATCGAGTAAAATCTAAAAAAAGAGGGTGTAGCTGTCAACACCCAATTTCGTCCAGGGTATTAAAAAATTATTTCCGAAATATCCAAAAAAAATAAGTGGTAATAAATTGTCTTAAAAAATAATAAATTGATTAAAAACTTTTTCTTTAAATTTTTATTTTATTTTTAAATAATAATAATAAAAAAGATTTTGTTTTCAAATTAAAGATTGAATTAAAATAAAAATAAATTCATTTGTCTTTATGTTTTCTTTATTTAATTAATTGAAATTTAAAAATTAAAAAAAAAGGAAAACGATTTTGATTAATGGGAGGGAACAATTGATGTTTTGATAATAGTGTAAGTTCCATCAGTTTTTAAAGAGCACGTTAATATAGAGGGAGTAACTGCCATTTTGAGAGGAGGAAAGGAAGAACATTCAAGGAATAGGATCATCTTTTCACTAACATTTTGAGGGGAGGAAAGGAAGAACATTCAAGAATAACGGTACTATATAACAAATTATTTTAAAAAAATGACTTTTCTTACTTTTCCTAATTTCAATTTTATTTCTTTCTTTAGTAGACACTATATATCTTTTTATTTTTTATATTTTTATTAGTTTTTTTTATATACTTATTAGTCTAATATATTTAAAAAAAAATATTTTTTATAGCTTTTTGTATCGTTATTTTTTTCCATTTTTTTATAAATTCAAATTTATTTTATAAAACTATTTTGATTATTTAAAAACTATTTTTCTATTTTCAATTCATTATTATTATTTTTTATTATAAAACTTTTTTTATTCTTATTCTTAATCATAAAAATTGTTTTTATGTTTTTTTTTGTGTTTATCTTTTAAACCATTCATATCACTTTTGAGGGGTTGTAGTATTTAACATTGGTGCAGACCGTGCCATACTTTTCCTTTCTCTTTTTGGCTTAGTTTTCACGTGAATGAAGGGTACACAATCCTTAGTTTCCTCTTATTTTTATGCGTAAAAAGAATTGGGACAACGAGTTGTAAATTGTATGCATGATAAGTTATATTTTGTTATTTTCTTTAAAGGGTTTACATGCACTTGGAGTATTAAGTAATTCTTTTTTATTGTCCTTGTAATTGATTGAATATTGGGTGTATATTAAATATACGGGTGATATATGAATTTGGTTTGGTTGTGAGACTTTATTTTTTCAAGCATGATGTGATGGTGTATATCTGGTTGGCAATATGTAATTTTCATGGGTTGCATGATGGAAGTGTTTTGCCTTGTTGAGAATGCTTGATGGAATTAAATGTTGTGTGAGGTTTTCCGTACCTAGGAACCCAGTGAAGACTCTTTCGCCTTTGTGAAGCAGTGGAAAGGGGTCCTCTTCGCTTGAAGCAGTGGTAGAGGATTGGTTCGAGTGTTGTACTCTCTCGCCTGTGTGAAGCAATGGGGAGGGGATAGATGTTTCACCTTATTTCGACTCGTTGCCAGTATAGTGCCCGATGTGCAATGCATCAACGTTTTTACTCATAATTCCTTGAGGGATAAGGAAGACCGTCTGACTGCCTTAAGTGGGACACATCGAACTATCTGTTCTAGGAAACTAGATGTTGTTGTGGGGTGAGAGGCCGCGAAAAACCAAAGATTGATTATAATCACTATATTTGAATAATTGGGATGAATGTGATGTTATGTTTGGTTTGGCATAATTGATTGGATTTTTATTAAGTGTTACTTGAATGCGATGTTGGGTATTATTGGACATATTTTATTTATGAATTTCTTTTATGAATATCATTATTTATGGTTAGCTTACCTCTATTTATTTGTTTGTATGTTTGTTGCATGTGCGATGATTGTATAACGTGTGTGTTATACGACAGCAAATGATAATGCAAAAGCTTTTGGCATGGAGTAGATCGACGAGAGACTGGGGTGAACTCGAGAGTTTTTATAATTATTTAGTTGTTTTAAATAAGATATTAAAAGTTATGTAATTTTCTTTTGTTCGCAATTATTATTGGAAGCTTTTCACAAAGTGACATTTTGAACCATGTAATTTAAATTAAATTAAAAGTTTTTATTAAGTACATTTTCAATGTTACTTCCTTTTCCACTATTAAAAATTCTAACGTTCCGTGACATCCCAAAATTGGGGTGTTATAGGCTTGGTTGACTTTTTTTAAGTTGACTTGTTGATCTTGACTTTGGGTTGACTTGTTGACCCAAAGGATTAGCTTAACCTAAAGCCAACATGCTAATTCAAATTTAACTTGTTTTGTAGGTTCATTAAGAGGTGAGACAAGGAAGGACAAATGGCGTATTTAGATGACTTTGGGAGAGCACATGTGGAGGAAAGAAAAGGAGCAAAGCTTTGGGAGAAACATCTAGAAAGGATGACCACATGCCTTGGCAACAAAGAAGTCTAGAAACATCTAGAAGGAACATCCACCTTGCCTTGGCCAAGAAGGCTTCTAGAATGTGACCATGTGCTCCTTTGTTGACCTACTTTCTAGACTTTAGGTTTTGTTATTTTCATTGTAATCCTTTTTAGCTTATTTGTTTTTGCTAAGAGGCCCCTAGACACTTCTATTTAAGGGGACCTTTAACACTTGTACAATGGTTGAAAATTTTGGAGAAATTAAACACCATTGTGTATCAACCATTGTGAGAGTCTTTCTCCCTAGGTAGTGAATGCTTTTAAGCCTTATCTTGAATCTTGATTCAAGTGGCGGCACATATCCACTCATCTTCAAGATTGCCATGGCTTCTTCTAGCCTAACCTTTTAGTGGCGTGCTTCTCACATTTTCATCATTCCTTTCCTTTCCATTTTATGCTTTCTTCTTCCTTTGTGTGTGTTACTTGTGTAGCGTCCCTACTGGAAATTACTTAATTAAAATAAATAAATAAGAAATGAAGATCAAACGACAAAATTTTATTATTTCCAAACGCGGGAAAATTTAAAATTTTATTCAATGCGCTAAAATTAGATTAAAGCTAAAGTAATAATCTTATTACAATTTTCAAAATCCAACAAAACAGAAGAAAACATAATTCATTTCCTAGCTCAAGTCCCCAAGCTAGCCCTCTCTCCGTCTTTATGCATCGCCATCATGACTTGTAATATCATCTGCTCCTATGTAACGAATCACACGATCATCACCAAACACAAACAGAAAGGGTGAGCTCATAATAAAAATAACACATACTTTAATAATATCAATTACCTAACTAATTTAGTCTAGTGAGTTCTTGGCCAATAATACCCTAAGGCTTCTCAATTGCAAATTCCTCAATTTAATGACTCTAACTCACCAAGTGTTCCTTCATTGTATAATGCTTAATCAATTATATGTAAATCACCATCAAATCGAGTACTTGAAAATAGGCAACCTACTACTATTGCACTGTAATGATACCAAACCTATCACTCATTGCCTTCCAATTAAGTTACACAATTCATGATGAGTTCCTTAACCTATAACATTAAAATTCTCCAACGTCTCGAAGTCTAGTATACCCTACAATCAGATCTTTTCAGATCCTACCATCCAAATCATCAATATTCTTCATTCTGGTTTAAGTTACATATCCTTACTATCTTTCCCTTCACCTCATATAAACATTCTTCATACACTATCAATTTCTACATTTTAATTCATTAAAACTTAAGCACAAAACTCTCATCCCTCCAATTTTCACTTCACGGACCAGACCCAAAACCACGATATCCAGTGTTGCCCATTGCCAAGCTGAAATTTCCAGCTATCGCCTGGCGGTAGATCATGCGCTGCCAAGTGGTGTATCAAATTTTGGAAGAATTCCCCTTTTCTTCCTTGCATGAGTCCCATTCGCTCCTCCGCCATCTCGTCTCGCCATACACTAAACATAATTCATACGCATTCCCAAAATTACACATGCATGAATAATGCCAAACTTAAATAGCTCTTAGACGTTGAAATCAATTTCCTAATTGTCCGCTTTCAACCCTTCTCATAATCCCATGATCACCCATACACCCTTGGTCCAAAGTTTCATTATACACTCAATCCTATTCAGATTAAAGCATAAATCATCATACGCAACGTACATAAACAAGTTTCCAGAAATCATGATAACTCCTGCGCCAAACAACACAAAAAAAGCCAAAATAGCTTCGTGTTGCCTCGCAGAAATTCATTATCCGCCAGGCGGTTCATGATGCTACCTAGTAACTAGGTCACTACTAACGCGTCGCTTGGCGACATCATCATGCCCGCCAGGCGGTTTCTAGGCGGAAAGTCAGAAACTTACGAAAAACGACGTGGAATTGGGTAAACTCTCATGCAATTATACATGGCAAAACACATTTATTCATACATAAGTCCAAACACAATGAATATCTCCCCTTACATTTAAAGTATGATTATCATGTTCCCATATTTGCCCAAAATCCGTCATGATCATGCAACACTCGATCATAGTGATATCATCAATAGTGGCCTTTTTCACACACTTATAACATCATACATTCGAGCTAACATATATAGGTTCATATATTCAACATGGCTCAGCAAGCACTACTAAAAACATACTCATCAATCACACATCTATATATTATATATCTACATTTACCAATCAAGGCCATACCGACACTTAAGCACACTTAATCATCCATTAACCAATCATGAGTGATGTATATCTCTAGCTGAAGATATCCAATACCAATCTCCACCGTTCAAAGTGAATAACAACATTTTATGAATCACTTGTCAAAATTTCACCTAAATCGGACGGTTAACGAATCGGGAAACACAATTTTACGAAAACTGTGCAAACTAGAAAAATCTGTGGCGCCTAGCACCCAGAATTGAAGAGCTTGGCGCCTGGGTATAAAACCTGCGCCCGGTGGTTCTTGTTGTGCGAAAAGTACAAATAATAGCTTTTTTGCATAGTGTTCGCATCGCCTAGCGGAGTCACCCTTGCCGCTAGGCTGTTCATCACAGAAAAACCTAGAATTGGGTTATCACTCATGCGCCTGGCGGCACATTCAAAGCCGTCAGGTGGTTTTTGGGAATTTTTCCAGAAACTTGAAAACACCATGATTTGGGATTATGCAAGGCATCATGATCATACATTACAATACAAAACAATCATAAAGCATGTATATACGTGAGGAACTCCCCTAACCTGATTTCCTTACTAAAAGCTTGAGAATTCCAAGGTTTTTCTTGATCAACAATGGTTTCCTTTAACACCTTCTGCAACAACCCTCAATCCTCTCTGGACGCGACTCTAATGCTCACAAAACAAATTTAGATGTTTTCCCTAGGCTGCCATATGCTTTTTCTTTCTATTTCTCTTCTCTCCCTCACTCTAAACTCACTTAATCAACCATCATTAATCAAAAAACGAAAATAGCATTAAGGTTGTGTTAATTGCTATTCAAGATACATTATGGTTTGTTTTTCCAACCCTCTTGGGGTTTCTTTGCCCTTTCACATTCATGCCAAAAGAAGTTTTGGCAAAAAGGTAGTTTAGTTTGGGTTCACCAAGGTTCAAACCCATAACCATGCTAATGTCAAACCACTACACAACCATTCAACGAATTCATGTTTCATGATAATTCCTATAAATATAGGATTACATTATCACTCATCATGCTCCAACACATTATTAAAATAATAATAAATTAAATAACATATAAATCACATACATAGGACTTGAACCCAAGTCCTCTCACACAATTAAGTACTCTCAACCACTTAAGCTAGTACTTTTCCACATCACACAAGTCAGAATTAAATGTCATAAAGGCTCCCACTACCCACATTTATTAATTAATTAATTAAATTGCTCGGGTCTTACAACTTGGGTTTTACTCTTTTATGTGTTGTCCACTCTTATTTGTTTTGAATCAATCCATTCTTCTCTTCTCTAGAACCTTGGAAAAGAACCTTCACATCTAGATAGCTTGCTATCTTAATGTCCAATGGAGATTTCCTTGGTTTTCTTAACCAATCATCACCATATTCATTAATCTTCTAAAAGGAACAAGATAATCCTACATCAAAGGCCCAAGATGAACTTCACATGGGTCAAGGAAGATATGAAGACCTAGCCTAGAACTTTTTTCTTGTAAATACTAGATTAGGATTTTATTTTGGGCTTTGTATTTTGGGCCCAATAAAATACGGTTTTCTTTGGGCCATGCATTGGGCCATTAAAGGAAAATGGGCTTTAGAAGTAATTTGGACCAAAAAGGGAATTAGGCATTGATTTGGGCTTGAACGAAACACATAATGCTAAAGGGATCTAGAAGCTTCAAGGCTTGCTCTCCAAGGCTCCAAGTCGACGCACCTTGGCAAAGAGAGTATGACTTGCTTAGGTGGCAAGTCACATCTCCCATATGCTCCCTTCTGGCTCCAAAATTCAAATTTCTAGACTCATTTTTCCCTCTTCTTTTTGGAGACTCCTTAGTCTCCTTTTGGCTATAAATAAAGGTCTCCTCTCATGTATTTTTCATCTTGAAATTGAGTAATGAATTGCTTCCCAAATTTGTGCACAAACCTCTTTTGAGCTCACCTTAGAGTAAACTCTTCTCTAATTAGTCTAGTCTTCTTAGGAGTTAGCCTCATCTCTCTTAAGAATCCTTCCACCTACACCAAACCAAATACCTTAAGCTTCCTTCCTTCATGCTTCCACGTCTAAGCTTCCATTCTTTACACAAGCTTCAAAAGAGACAAGGAGAAGCCATCTTTATTTTATTTTATTATTATTTTATTTTTATTGTTTAATTTTATTTCATTATTATTATTATTATCATTTTTAATATTATCATATTTTTATTTCCTATTCGACATTTTGGGGAAATGGTTGAGTTCTTCCTAGTTTAAATATTATTTGCTTGTATAAGATTGTTCATTGGGTATAACACTTTGTGTTGATGGTTTTATATGAATTTATTATAATTTTCTGGGAGGTACGAAAGTAAGGTTATGATGTTCATATATATATATATATGTGTGTGTGTGTGTGTGTGTATGTGTTTATGTATGAGCACGAGGAGGTGCATCACATGTGGTTACGAAGGTAACACAATGTAACTCTGCACAATTGTTTGGATGTGGACTTGGCCAAGGCTCTCGATAAAGAGTAATGGGAAGGTACAGTTCGTCGGGGCTCATGCGATGAGTAATGGGAAGTGGTATGTTTCGTCAACGCTTATGATACGAGTATGGGGAAGTTTTATACTTCACCGAGGCTCGGTACGAGAGTAATGGGAAGTGACATCCTGTGTAGTCTTATGTGCGAGGGTTACTATTCATCTTCTATTGATGTTGATTTTCATAATTTGTAATTGGCTTCGCATATTCATAATGGTGTATGCATGCGTGTGTTCAAGTTCATGATTGAATTCATATCCTTCTGGGTCTAGGGATTTGTTATTGATTGATGTGTTGTACAATGTGATGTTTATTGGGTGAGATGATGTGAATTAATCATGATTAATAGTTTGATGTTAGCTCACCCTTTTTTGGGTTTGTGTTTGTGCGATGAACGTATAACTTGTGTTATACAAGAGCAAAGGATAATACATGTGATTTTGGTGAGGAGTAGAGACGCGTGGGAATTTGGGATTTTTCTTGGAATGATTTCCAAAAGCTTTTTAGATGTTTTTATTGTTATGGTTTTCCACTAGTAATTTTTAGGTTTATATTTAAAATATAAACCATGGAGGTTAATTCTTAATTATTTTGCATGGATTTTATTTGCATGAAATTGGCAGGTACTATGTTTTAAAGTTTTGAATTTTCCTAGTTTAATAGGATGGTATCGAAAAATCTTACTGGATGTGTTATTTGAAAATAACTATTATCAGTGGCGTCCTAGACGAGATGTTACAGTTGGTGTCAAAGTTTTGGTTTTCAAAGGTTTTTGGGGCTTTGGGGAATGAGCTCGTTGTATTTCTATTGTGGAACTTTGATTGATATTGTGTTTATTATAAATCCTTGTAGAGTCTCTTTTAAGAAGTCTCTTGATTGGTAAAATTGGTTGAATTGTTTTTCTTATAATTGTTGTTTGAAATTGATGTGTACAATTCGGAAATGGCACAAAGACAGGACAATCCCAACACCTTTGCTGATGACATTGCACAAGCCATTCCTTGAATGGTCGATGTGATGCAAACACAACCTATAGCAAGTGTGCCTAGAATGGATAACTTCATGTGAATGGTCGATGTGATACAAACACACTCCTCAAAGGAGATATACTTTGTGAATGTCAGTTTGAAAATACACAAAAGACCCAAAAGCTGCCCCAGTTATGGTATTTGGGAAAAAGGTATGGGAAAATGGATCTATGAATGTCAAGGTGGAAAAAATTCATGTGAGACCCACAAAGTTGCCCCAGATTTGGGATATGGATTTTGTTCAGAAGAGATAATGGATATGGAAAGAATTGGCTAAAAGAATTGCCCAAGTTGGTTTGATTTTCTTTCACTTGCTTTGGCCAGTTAAATACACAAAATTAAGCTTATAAAAATCAGAACAATCAATATTTAATTTGTGTGGACTTTTATTTGGCTTGTAACGTGGCTATGGGCTAAAAGGCTTTGAAAGAAAGGATATAAAGGCCCAAATAATTTTTTAATTTTTTTTTGCAATTTTTTTTAAACAAGAGCTACCATCTAGGTATTGCAACAACTATTTCTCAAGACTTTTTTAAGACTTTGCTTTTTTCAAATTTTATTTCAATTTCTTTTCATTTGCCATCACTTTGTGATTACTTTTGCTTTTTGGCTTTGTTTTCATTGAATTTTCTTCATTTGATCACTGAGTGCTTTTTGTGTGCATCTCAAGCTAACTTCTAGTACGATGACGATGATAACCCTTGTGTGGGAACAATTTAAAAGAATTTTTTTTTTGGCTCAACAGGGTAACAAAGGATATTTTACTTTTTCGGACGAAGAAAAATGGCCACATATCATTTCAAATTTCGATTGCTTTATTTTCAAAAGATTAACTTTGTGACAAAGCTCAATGACTTCAACACGAGTCACTTTTTCTTTTTCTTTCTTTCCTTTGTTTCATCTTTTTTCTCCTAGATTGCCCTCTTGTGTTTTCAATCTAGTAGACTTCTTTTTCTTTTTTTTCTTTTTTTTTGAAAATTGTTTCTTATTTGTCTCAACGAATTCAGGGATCATCCAACTAGTGCAAACAGATAAATATTGGCAAATTTGCCCCAGTGTGAAAAATAATTTTTATTATATGAGTAAAACCAACGGTGTTAGGGCAAATCTTTTTATTTTGGGAGAGTGAAGGGTTGACGCTTTCTAGCCACACATGTACAAGTGTTTTCAAAAGAAAAGATCAAGTTGTTATTCTTCATTAAGCATTTTGACCCCAAAAGATATGACAACCCACATTTTTATTATTCTTTTCTCTCTTTTTTTGCTTTTTTTTGTATTTGAAAAACTTGAATTCAATGATTAGCAAGAAAAACAAATGACTCATAACATACTCCTTTTGCCTTTACTTTTTGTGTTTTTTTTATTTGTCATTTTTTTTGACACCCTTTTAGGACTTGTTGTGGAGGAAATCTTGAATATCTCAACTGCTTTGAAATTCATGAAGGATGACATGATGCAACTTATCAAAGTATTCATAACAATATGAAAGGTAATTCAACAATCTAACACAATATGAAAAACATAATATTTTCAATGTTTACAAAGCCATGGTGTTTTTCATGCCGAGGTGTTTTCATGTCCTTGTAGAGGATTTTCCTCAACATTAAGTTATCTGTCTTCAAATGTCAACAATCCTGAATCAATCAAGGATTGTACCTTCTGCTTCAAAGTCGTGCATGCTTCTGTTGAATGACCCGGTGCTCCTCCATCGTAATCACATCTTGTGTTTAAATCATAATTCTTTGGGTACGGAGGTCGTACAAGTTTAGTGGGACAAATATCTTTGAGGTTGTCGCGGAGGAGATTTGGTAACAGCTCTGTGTAGGTCATAGGGATATGAGTGAAATTGACAGCTTTTTTGCCTCGATTGTAATTTTTCCGCCCAATGTCCTGATGAAGGATTATCTTGTTCCTTTTTAAGATGATTGAATATGGTGTGAGTTGATTAAGAAAGCTAAGTGAAATCCCCACTGGACATTAAGATAACTAGTTATCTAGATGTGAAGGTTCCTTTCACAAAGCTCAACAGAAGAAGATGATGGATTGATTCAAAACAAAAAGGAAATGGAAAACACATAAACCATAGAAAATCAAGAACAATTAAAGGAAGAAGAAAACATAAAATGGAAAGGAAAGTAATGGTAAAAATGTGAGAAGCACGCCACTACAAGGCTAGGCTAGAAGTCATGGCAACCTTGAAGATGAGTGGATGTGTGCCGTCACTTGCTATGCAAGATAAGGCTTAAAAGTATTCACTCCCAATGGAGGAAACTCTCACAAATGGTTGAGACACAAGAGTATTTTTACTTCAAAATGTTCAACCCTTTTACATGTCTAGGAGCACCCC
>Ga0214544_1007414_pt1 | contig 19277 bp, 9 predicted proteins | sample CNSS3metaG_FD_160074 | JGI IMG/M metagenome (GOLD analysis project Ga0214544, IMG submission 160074) | Root nodule microbial communities from cowpea collected in UCLA plant growth center, Los Angeles, California, USA - CNSS3 | ecosystem: Host-associated > Plants > Roots > Nodule | place: USA... | reverse complement strand
TTCGATTCCCACTGGCAACAACCCACCCAGTATGAATGGACGGAGAAGGGTGAGGGGTTGGGGTGCATTGGGCTGTAGTAACCTGACAGCCTCTGGGGCCCGAGGAGGGGTAGCCAGGGATGTTACACTAATTCCATACAATTCAAAATGTGAGGGATTAAAATAGTGCAAATGTTAGGTGGGAGACTAAAACTAAAAATTACCAATAGTTGAGTGATGAAAAACATAATTAACCCAAATAAAAATGATAAATTTTATAATATTAGATAATATTTAAAAGGTTTAATTACTCGAATGATACTCACTTTGGCATAGGTGTGTCAGTTTGGTACCCACTTTTAAAAAAGTGTCAATTCCATCCCAACTTTTGAAAAAGTGTTTCAATTAGGTCCCTTTCAGACGGAGTTGACTAACGTCGTTAGTCAACGTACCACGTGTCAGTATGTGGTTTTTTTAATTTTTTTTAATTTTTTTTAATTGTTTTTAATTTTTTGAAAAAAATAATAAAAATGCCACGTGTTAAGTCCCTGTGTGTGACACGTGGCATTGCAATGCCACGTGTCAGTGTCACTATCAGATGTCATTATGTTGATTTCGATTTAGTCCCTATATATGTCTTTTTGTTTCAATTTGGTACCCACTTATGTGCATCTCATTCAATTTTGTCCTAATTTTTTTAATAAAAAAATTATTTTTGTAATCCATTATTTTAAGATTAAAACTAATTAAGTATAAATATTTTTGCAAAATTAAGTACTAATATTTATATTGTTTTACTAATATTTTTTAGACTAAATTTATTATTTGTATAAAATGTTTTACTAATATTTTTTTTATTAAAATGGCTTTTTAACATATTACTTTATTAATTACTGCTTTATTAAGTACTCGTGTTTTTTTAATTATTATTTTTTTCAAAATAGAACAATATTGTCTCTTACTAATTTTAAACTAAAAGTTTTATTTGTCTGAATGTTATACTATTTTTTTTTATTATAAATGACTTAATAAAATGACTTTTACGACTAAATTTTAATATAAATATCAAATACTTAATTTTTGTAAAAATTTTATACTTAATTACTTTTAATTTTATAAAAAATAGATTTTAATTACTAAAAAAAATTAGGTCAAGATTGAATCAGATACACATAAGTATGTATTAAATTGAAACAAAAAGACATATATGGGGACTAAATCGAAATCAACATAATGACATCTGATAGTGACACTGACATGTGGCATTGCAATGCCACGTGGCACTGACAATGCCACGTGTCACACACAGGGACATGACACGTGGCATTTTTTTTCAAAAAATTTTAAAAAAATTAAAATAATTAAAAAAACTATAGACTGACATGTGGCACATTGACTAACGACGTTAGTCAACTCCGTCTGAAAATGACCTAATTGAAGAACTTTTTCAAAAGTTGGGATGCAATTGATACTATTTTAAAAGCAGGTACCAGATTGACACACCTATACCAAAATAAGTACCATCTGAGTAATTAAACCTATTTAAAATGTAAAGAATAAAATAATGCCCTGTTTTCTTAACTTTCTTTTAGTTGTAGGGAATGTTTTATGTCCAAGATAAAAAATAATCAACTTCATAATAAAAGATCAAATTTTTACCGAAATTTATTTAATTCTATTATCTAATTTTCACGAAATGGAAAATTTTTTCTATAAAGCAAAATTTTTTATATCAAAAAGAGTCATTTTCTTACTCAAATCTCGTTATTTATAAGGTTATAATTGACTATTTCCCATTTATTCATGAATTTCTCACTTATTTTGAAATGGATTTTTTAAAATGTAAAATATATATTTTGAAAACTTCTTCTAAAATAAATATGTGAAGTATGAAATTTACGCTGTGGAAGAAGTTTAAACCCAATTAAGCACGGCAAAAGAAAATGGCCTGTCCTGTGATAGAGGTGGCCTGAGAAATAAGGGAATTGCTTCCTCTGAACCTCATCGTTTTTCTTCCTGCATCCTGATGCTTCTGGAATTTATTTTTTGGAATACAAAAACAATTTTTAATTTTTTTTTTCCGGACAGCAAGCACCTCTCCCAATTACGGAAAATAATTTCCAGGAGCCTTTTTGAGGTCGTGATGAAGAAATGTGATAGGGTGCAGAAAGCAACACCGAGAAATAATAGTAGATGCAGGTTTATTGTTGACCTTACAAAATAATACTTTATGATCGATAGAGCGTCGATACTCGATTTTATTATTTATAAACTCATCATTTATCTAAAATCTTTAAAAACTTATTTTTCAGAGTTCTCTCACTTCTCTTTAGGATTTATCATTTTGTGTTCACCTTTAGAAAGATCGGAAATTGTTAGATGATCCTTGTGGCAAACTCTCCATTTTTGTCTGATCAATTTTTCCATTGAGTATGTTGATTTTCTACTCGTTTTCCTTGGTCAAATTTCTTATACATGCATATGAGCAATTCTAGCCTGTATGTGGCTCCTAAGTCTTCCTTGTGATCAATGGTTCTAATAATATGTCCCGATCATGTTTTTGTTGTTCCTAGGTTGAGTTATATATTCTAATAGCTTGAAGGAGTATTTGACAATCCTTGAATCGTTTGAGTCATCTTACAAGTAAGAGAAGTTAATTACAATGCTTTTAAGTTATATAAATATTGAATTGGTAAATTGTATGATGGTACTATGTTTTTCCTGTGTAATTGATCTCTGAATTATATATGATGTGTGAATTTTGGAGTGTTTGTTTACATAATATTTATTGAATTGGTATTGCATTTGAGATCAATTAGTACTAATGATTGTGGTTAATTTGAGCTTGATTGTGATCAATTAGACTATATTGGAAAGACATAATTATGTAGAATTAGGTTCTACGCAATTGTAGAATTATGCAGACTCACTGGCTGAGGACAATGACGGAACAACGTTGGGACTAAGGGTAATCATGGCCCCCCAATTTTTTTTTTTTACATTTATATAATTTAATATATGATTTTAAATAATTTTTTTCAAATTTAATATTTTAATAAATATTTACACATTTATATTTATATATAATAAAAAGTTTTCTTTTTCACATTTATTTTTCAATTTAATCTTTTAAACATTTTTTAAATAAAAATCATTATTTTATTAATATTATTTTTTAAATAGTTATTTGTTTAATTTAATCATTTTTTATTTTTAAAAATTGAATCATTATAAATGAAAATTAATTATACTAAAATTATAAAAATTATTTATATCTAATTTTATAATTATAATAATAATAACTGTAATTTTATTATTTTTTATTATCATAAAAAGTAAATACAATGTTTTGACTAATTTATATAAAAAAATTTAGGATTACTCTTTTGGTTCCTATTTTCGTTCAAAAATATTAAGTTGGTCATCTAGTTTTTTTTAATCTCAATTTGGTCTGAAATTTAAAAAAGGTTAAATTAGTCTTTTGATCCCTCTATTTGTCATGAAATTTTAGTTTGGTCCTCAAATTTTTTGTTATTTCAATTTGGTCCTCATTTTCTTAAAAATGATTCAATTTGGTAATCACCGATAACTTTGACCAAACGGTGTTAAAGTCAACACCATGTGTCAATTTCTGGTTTTTTTTGTATTTTTTAATATTTTGTTAATATTTTTTTTTATATTTTTTGATATTTTTTATTTTTGACACGTGTCACTTTACATTTGTGCCATGTGTCAAAGTGACTTAATTTGGTCCCTATATTTGTTTTTAGTTTCAATTTAGTCTCAATTTTTGTAAAAATGAAGCAATATTGTCATTCCTTAAATTGACACTAAATTTACTTTTTTTATAAATTTTATGGTGATATTCTTACTAAAATTAATGTTTTTATTAAATATTTCTATAAATATTTTAAATTAACTTTAAATTCTACGCAAAACATTAGACTTTGATTTTGTTTTGAACTTGAAATTTAGTTCTTAAACTTATGTGTGACAAGTTATTTGATTTTTAATTTTTACTATGTTTGTAGAATATGATATACTTGATGCCTTTATATGATGACAAAATTGTTAACTTTTGAAATTAAGTTTGGGGTTTAACTTTGTTTAATAATAAAACTAAAAAAAAAACTTATTTAAAAATATTTTTACAAATATTTAATAAAAACATCAATTTTATTAAGAATATCATCGTAAGTTGTATACAAAGATTAAATTGAGTCTCAATCTAAGGAGGATAATATTGTTTCGTTTTTACAAAAATTGGGACTAAATTGAAACTAAAAACAAATATAGGGACCAAATTGAGTCACTTTGACACGTGACACAACTGTGAAGTGACACGTGTCAAAAAAAATAAAAAAATAATTAAAAAATATTAAAAAAATTCAAAAAAACAAGAAATTGACACATGACATTGACTTAACACCGTCTGGTCAAAGTTAACGGTGAGGACCAAATTGAGTCATTTTTAAGAAAAGGAGGACCAAATTGAGACAATGAAAAACTTGAGGACCAAACTGAAATTTCATCACAAATAGAGGAACCAAAAGACTAATTTAACCTTTAAAAAATTATGTAATTTTGTCCTTTTTCGTTAAATTTATTGAATCAAATCAAGAATTTTTCATCAAAATTGAAGTTGTGAATGATTTGCTTTGTTGGTGTAATTGGCATAATCGTAGTATAAATTTTGATGAAAATTTTTTTGCTCCACTTCAAGAATTTTAACAAAAAAGATAAAATTGCATTAATTTTTATAAAATCGAGACCAAATTGAAACTAAAAAACACTAGAGGATCAACATGATATTTTTAGACAAAAAAATGGACCAAAGAATAATTTAACCAAAATTTTGGCACCTCCAACATATTGCATGAAGTTCTGCCACTGGTTGAGGGTGAGCTCACTAAGCAAATCCAAAGTCAGGGGCTCACTGACTTGGGTCTCTGACTTTGGATTTGCTCAACGAGCTCACCCTCGACTAGTGTGTCTGCATAATTCTATAGAACCTACTGATTTTTTAGTCGCTAGCCGAGAACGCCATCGCTAAGCAAATTTAGGAGGAATTTTCATCTTTTAGTTCCAAGGATTCACTCGATGGGCAAGCCATCTAATTGCTAAACGAGTGGGCATTTGTGAACTTTTCGCCTAGCGAATGGATGGTTTCGCTAAACGAATGTATCAAAGTCTAGTAGTTATTCTATGACAATTTTGATGTCTTGTGGCTAATGTGAATTATTACTTATGAAATGGTGCAGTGTATGAGATTAAAATGTGAATGGTTGATACTAATTCAAGGAGGATTAATTGTGATTTGTAATAGTGTATGCATTGGTATATGGATTCAATTGGAAGTTATCTTGACGCTCTATTGACCATCAAATTCTCAAGTAGAGAAGGATGGGGTATGTAGTGAGAGGAGCATGAGTTCTTAATCTAGGAGTTTTACCTTGGCCAAAGATGTTAACGGGTTAACCTTGTAAGTGGTAGGGTAAAACTCATTGACAGTGGCTCTACAGAGTAGTACAAGTCACTACAAGTGCACAACTTGTTAGGATTCGATATCAATGCACTTATCCAAATAATTGAGTCATATATGAGTTTTTGTATGGATTAGTATAGTATTCTTTCATGACTTTATGATTGGCTATGCATGATCAATTGATTTTATTCTTTTAAATTATTAAACATTTTTGTACATTAACTTACCATTTTCTCTATCTTGTTTGTCTTAATTGCAATGATCACTTGAATGATGTGAGCAAACGAGGAAGTTATAATTGAGACCTATTTAGGGAGAGGATGATGTATTTGTCTAGATGGTGTTTAAAATTTTAGTGTACATACATCTTTTTGCAGAACTTTAAATCTTTAGTTTGTCATGTATATACATCTTTTTTGCATAACTCTGTATCTATAGTTTTTCCTTCACCTTTCACCACTCTTTTCTCATTTCTTCCTTTCTTCTGCACCACCTTTCCATCACCCTTCTCGCTCCTAATCTAATAATTCACATCTATATTTAAATAATCCACAATGTGAAACACCTTGAGTCTTGTCAAAGGCAAAATCATACTTCTTTTTCTTTTTTCAATTGCTCCCAAAACAAGAAAATACTTCTAATCACGAAATCCCCCTCTCACATATCATACTAACATAATCTTACATTTGATAATCAAAATTTGTTCCATGCAATAATAACAAAAAATCAAGGATGGATAGTGTACTGTATGTCTCATCGGACCATCGGCAACGCACAATCCATCGATCCATCGAACAAGGCTGGGAGGGCTTGCATATGAAACAGGACCATCGGTCAATCGGCCCACAGAAACCATGTGAACCCATAGAGGACCATCGGTCGATCGATCACTCAAATAAATCACATGTTACCTCATAAAGGACCATCGGTCGATCAGCCCCACAAGTAAATCACATGTTACCTCATAACGGACCATCAGTCGATCGACCCACAAGTAAATCACGTGTTACCTCATAACGGACCATCGGTCGATCGACCCTACAAGTAAATTACGTGTTACCCCTTAGAGGACCATCGGTCAATCGGTTACACAGACATCATGTGTGAATCCACGCAGAAGACTATCGATCGACCACACAGATTAAGTACATATCACTTGTTAACTCATAGAAGATAACCCGTTGGGTTAAGCGACTATCGGTCGATCAGCCAAATAGAAAACATGGACTAGTCAGCCGGATTAATTAAAATTAAACAAGTCAGTAATCAAAATTAAGGGATCATTGGGTCGTGATTAAGGAACCCTAATTATAGGGCAGAAACTATAAATAGGGTCCTGAGGTAGGTTGGTGAGGATCTTTAATTCGCATTTATTACAACAGTTACGATTATCCACCGATCGGTCCATCAACTGACTTAAGCATCAGAGCCTTTTAGACAGGTACCCCGATCGTCTGTTCAACCGATCGAACAAGGAGGAAGATTGCTCGGCGAGGAGGTGACAGCTATATCGATAAAGTTCTTAAAAGGTTTAGCATGCATGAATGTAAATCCGGGGATACTCCAGTTGCTAAGGGAGACAAGTTCAATCTCAATCAGTGCCCAAAGGGAAATTTGGAAATTGAGGAAATACAGAAGATTCCTTATGCGTCAGCTGTAGGGAATTTGATGTATGCCCAAGTATGTACGCGTCCAAACATAACATACATAGCAATCCAGGAATGGACCATTGGAAAGCAACAAAGAGGGTCATGAGATATTTAAAGAGAACAAGAGGTTATATGCTCACATACAGAAGGTCAGACCAATTGGAGATCACTGGGTTTTCTGACTCAGATTTTGCAGGATGTCAAGATAGCTTAAAATCTACTTCAGGTTACATTTTTATGTTGGCAGGTGGTGCGGTTTCTTGGCGCAGTGTCAAGCAAACCCTTACAGCTTCATCCACCATGGCAGCAGAATTTGTAGCATGCTATGAGGCATCTAATCACGGGATATGGCTGAGAAATTTTGTCACAGGGCTGAAAATTGTGGAAAACATTGAAAGACCAATTAAGTTATATTGTGACAATAAATCGGCTATATTGTATTCCAACAACAATAGGAGATCGACTAAGTCGAAGCACATCGACATTAAGTTCCTAGTTGTTAAAGAAAGAGTACAGAGTGGACAGATTTCCATAGAATATTTAGGGATAAACTCCATTTTTTTTAATTGATATTTAAATTGGTCACTATAGTAATTAACAATTTTTTGTTATTAAAATGAGTTACAAAAGATGCAGTTTCTTGTAGTGAAAGAGCATGAGAGGACGGAAGGATAAGGAAACAAAGGTTCACATTTTTTTATTACATTTGGATGCAGTTGGTTTCTAATGATAAGGGGTGAGAATGGTGTGCAACGAAGAAGAGAGGTGGTGGTGAAAAGGTGGAGGGAGAAAAGAAATAAATAAGAAAGAAAAAACTCAGAAAATAAAAAAGCTAAGACAATGCTACTCCTTTTCTTTTAATTACTCAATTAGTCACTACTTGAATCGATTTTAGTCATTTTAAATCGAATTTGAATCATTATTTCTTAGTTTGCTAATAGTGAATGTTAAATTATTTACTGAAATATACAACATCGAATTCTTTTAAAAAGAATATGACTGAATTAAAAAAAGAAATAAAAAATTATATTATTAAATAAATCTTACAAATATTAAAATCAAAATAATAATTAAAAGTATTTGATACGCAAGAAAAGGTCAACGTGAGTTGATTTACATAAAACTTTCATGTTAATATGTTTAGTTTGTCCTGCATAATTGTAGGCTTGACTGTCGATTTGCATAAATTAAAAGAAAAAAAACTAAAGAGTTATCTTGTATTTTTTTTTTAACTTAAATCCGAGTATTATATAAAAATTAAAGATTTATTAGAAGTATACCGTACTCAGAAAAAAAAGACTTTAAACACTAATGATTTACTATTTGAATTTGTACTTGTAAATATATAATTTTGACGAAATAATGAATGAATAGTTAGTCATATTCAACACGCAAAGCAATAGTTCTGAACAAACTGTGAATTATACATGACAAATCTATATAAAGTGTGAATTATACATGATAGATGTATACAAATTGACAAATTAAATATTAGTAATTTTGGATCATGCATATATATATATGATACATAATTAAATGTGTTAGAATCATTATTTATAAAGCCAAATAATAAAGTGATTTGACTAAATTAAAGATTTGGCTAAAAGTATATGTCATGAAAATAAATATTATGTAGAGACCAGCTAGTAATTTCTAATTTGATGTGGGGCCAAATTAGAAATACTAAAACTTAAGTAATTCAGTTTATAAATGGTTGTGGTCCCCTTCTGAGAGCACACACAGAGTCATAACGTACTCTTCCTGTTCCTTTCTCCCTATCCCCATCAAGAGAGAAAACCAAGGAGAAATAAAGGTGCTCTATAGGAGGAAGATCAAACCAAAGGGAAATCAAGGTGTTCTACAAGAGGAAGATCACTGTGCATATAGGAGTGCTCTAATATTATCGTTATGGTCAATTCAGGTATGTTTCCGTTTACTATTTACAACATGATTATCAATATGGGTATGAGATATTGTTTATGAATTTATGATTGATTATTAGAATCAATATTAGAATCATATTATGCGTTTATGCTTACATTAACATCAACTCATCGCACTTTTTCATAATGGCACCTAACTCGTATGACCTTTCCACAATGTCATTGTTAATTCGTTAACTAAATTGTATATTATTTTGTCTATAATTTTAAATTTTAAATATGTGTTAGATAGACTATGATTGATCAATAGTTATAAAATATATACATAAATCAACTTTATTTGTGTGTGGTAAGTATGAATCGAGTGAGGGTTAAATATGATTTTAATTCTTGATTTTGATGTGAAATTGAGATTTGTTCATATTTGAAACTTTATACATTTAGATCCTAAATTTTAAAAACAAAAACAAATGGATGTAAACCTTTTAATCCAATTATGTTAAATATTTTTGACATGTCAAACGTGTTTCATGTTAATATTAAATTGTTTATACCATTTTACAATTCTAGCTTCAATGTCAACTAGAAAATACATTTGATTTATAAAGACACAACTTAATTGGTTTAAAAAAACGATATCAATTTATTTTTAAAGTTCAAGGATCAAAATATATCAAAGTTTTGAACAAACATAAATTTTAATTTCTAATCAAAATTCAAGGACTAAAAATATATTTAACTTTCAAATAAACAATAGAGTTGTTGTAAGAAAACAAAATTGTATATATGTTCAAAATGTAAAGAATAAAAGATGCCTAATTTTTTTAACTTTCGGTTGTAGACTACGTCTGGTATATAAGATAAAAATAATCAACTTTATAAAAAAATGAGAGTTTTTATCAAAATTGATTTTATATTATTATTTAATTTTCACCATAGAATTAAAGACATCTTTTACAAAGCATAATTTTTTATTTCAAAAAGACAAACTTTCTTTTAAAAATCTCGTTGTTTATAAGGTTATAATTGTTTTCATATAGGCAGATAGTATAGTATAACTTAATGGTGTTTCTAGTTGTGCTTTCAATTGAAGATTAATTTGCTTTATATTTTAATCAATCGTAAATATCAAATACTCTCTACGTACAACTACAAATAGTGAATGAAGATTAAATTATAAATCTATAACCTAATTATTATCTAACATACAACATTTTTTTAATAAAAGATACCATATTTTCTTAATAATATTTATTTGGACACTCTAGTAAAAATGGTCTAATATTATATATATATATATTAAAATATGTCAAATATTCTATTATCAAATATTATGTAATTAAATATTGTATTAGCTATAATTTAGGCCTTATTATATTTGTGAGCAAATATGTACACTCATTCCTCTAATAGATGAGGAATTATAGCACTATGGTATGTATATATATGGTACTCTATTCTTTGAACTAATACATCAAAATTATTTTTTAAATCTTTTTTATATGGTATCAGAGCCAAACACTGACATCCTCTACGGTATAGGAAGCTGTGCTTCTTTATTTGAATATTTCTGATGGCTCTTTCCGATAAAAATAATCGGAGAAACTAGATTTTGGGACTTCCGCTGCTACCCATATGTAAGAAGCTATTCCCAAGAGTCATAGTTCTATTGTTGCCGGATTTGTGAACAAGTCAGGTATATCTAACTCTGCTCTTAATCTTTCTGTTGTTACTAGGGGTGGTGATTGGATAATTGATTCAGGTGCTACCGATCATATGACTTATGATCCACATAAATTTATTAATTTTTTCTCTAATTGTTCTAAAACTGTTATTATTAATGTCAATGGGATCTTATTGAAGGTGTAGGTACTATATCCCTTTCTCCCTCCTTATCAATCTCTGATGTTTTATTTGTTCCTACATTGAATTGTAATCTCCTCTCTGTCAGCAAGTTAACCAAATCACATTCTTGTATTCTTGTGTTGCCTTATTTTATCCAACCCATTGTTTTTTTCTAGAACATCCATTCCAAGGAGAAAATTGGCAGTGGTAGAAAGAGAGAAGGACTGTATTATCTTGAAAATATCTCACAACAAACCCATAAAGGAACGTTGGCTTGTCTTGCGAATGAACACATACACGATTAAAACAAAAAGCAAATTTGGTTATGGCATAGAAGATTGGGACATCCCTCTTTTGGTTATCTAAAAATATTATTTCCATCATTATTTCATAAATGCAATATTTCTGATTTTATTCGTCAAAACTTGTGTAATGGCAAAAAGTCATCGTGATGTGTTTTCTTTAAGCAATAAAAAAACACATTTTCCTTTTTCAATAATCCACACAGATGTTTGGGGCCCTGCCCCACAATACACATAATGGAAAAAAATGGTTTATCAGTTTTGTTGATGATTGTACTCGGGTAACTTGGGTGTATTTGCTTAAACATAAAAGTGATGCGTGTAATGTGTTTCATTCCTTTCATCATATGATAGTTACTCAATTTAATACACACATTAAGGTCATTCGATAAGACAATGGAGGAAAATATTTTAAGACTGAGTTAATCGAGTTCATGAACTCCAAAGGCATCTTACATCAAACTACATGTCCTTATTCACCACAACAAAATTGGGTGGCTGAGAGAAAAAATAGACATCTATTAGAGGTGACAAGATCACTTTTGATAGATTGTAATGTCCCATCTCATTTATGAGGCGAGGCTGTGAGATCTGCAGTTTATTTGATTAATCGAACACCTTCTAGTGTGCTTAACTTTCGAAGGCTTTTTAGATGTGTTGTCTGATCATTGAATCCTTCCTTCCATAGTCTCTTTATCGCCTTATATTTTTGGATGTGTTATATATGTTCACTTACACCTACATCAACGTACAAAACTTGAAGAACGAGCTTTAAAATGTGTTTCTGTTGGGTATGGATCAACTCAAAAACACTATTGTGCTTACCATCCACCATTAAAGAAATTTTATATCTCTATGGATGTGACATTTAATGAGCATAGTTTTTGTTTTATGTTGATTTTACACTTCAGGGCGGCAATGAAAGTGAAGTGCATAATCATGATGTTAGTATGTTTGATATCCCATATATAAAATTATACTGTAAAGATAAATTATAGTGTGAGATCATTCTGCAAGAAGTGAACCAATCCTAAATATGGAAACTTTTCCTTTGGATAATACAATGTCTTCTGATCCTAACCAATTGGCTCTAGAGATGTCAAAATGGGTTTCAACCCGTGAGCCAACTCGGCTCACCACGGGTTCGAGCCGAGTTGGGTTGAAAAAAGTGAGTTTATCTCAACCTGGCTCATTTAACCCACCAACATTTTTTTTAATTTTTTTAATTTTTTTTAATTTTTTTAATAATTATTTACTACTTCTATTGTATATGTTCACAATTTCATATTTTTTTAAATGCTAGAATGTTGCTCAATAATGTTTAAATAGTTTGAATGTTTAATTAATTTGATTGTCAAGTTATATATGTTGATACTTTAATCTTTAACTATAATCTTTATAATAAATTACTCAATCAATCGTCTTATAACAATTTTTTCAAAACTAGTATGACAAAAATGTATAATTTTTTATTTATATTTTGTTGAATAGCTTGGCAGAAAATGTGTAATATTAGCCATGTTTTCTTAGACTATACATATACTTTCTTGGAAACAATTCATCATATATTAGTGGTGAGCATGATAAAGACATTGGTTCTTGATTTTACTATGATTGTCATCTCATAGGTTACTTAAAAATTTATTTAAATATTTGAATACTAAAAAAAATTAAATAAATAATTTTTTTATGTGGGTTGGTGAACTAACCACTTAACCTACCAACCCGTGGTGGGTTGAGCCGAGTTACAAAATTTCTGGTTCACCATAAAGTGAGTCGGGTTGGGTTCACTTATTTTCAACTCGGCTCGTGGTGAGCTAACCCGTGTGAGCCGGATTAGCTCACTTTGACATGTCTAATTGGCTCAATCTTCTCCACAGGTTCAACTTGACTCTTCAGAGGTACCTTCTGATCCTATCTTTGATAATACTAATGTAGTTGAAACTAATCATGAAATTGTTTCTCTTGATCCTACCCTTGATAATACTAATTTAGACGAAATAGATCATGAAATTGATTATTGTCTACATGAGACCACCAACACACCAAACATTGAGTCTACTACAGTATAATCTTCCACCCTGTTCTAACCATGATCAACCTCCAGCTAAATATGAACCATATCTCCAAGCCAAAGTTAAATATCTCATTAGTAAATATGTGTCATCTCACAGGTTATCCCAGTCATATGCATCATTTGTATCTCAATTATCTTCAATTTCTGTTCCTAGTAATATACAGGAAGTTTTGGCAGATTCTAGATGGACCAAAGCAATGGTTGATGAGATGGCAGCTTTAGAAAAAAATAACACTTGGGATCTTGCATCCTTACCAAGAGGGAAGAAGACTGTGGGCTGCAAATGGGTATTTACAATTAAGCATAGAGCTGATGGAACTATTGAGAGGTATAAAGCACGACTTGTAGCTAAAGGTTACACTCAATCTTATGGTGTAGATTACCAAGAAACGTTCGCACAGTAGCCAAGCTCAATACTGTGAGAATACTTTTATCACTAGCAGCAAACCAAGATTGACCTCTTATACAATTTGATGTGAAAAATGCTTTCCTACATGGAGAAATTTCAGAAGAAATTTATATGGATTCTCCACCAGGTATGACAGATTCAATTAGAATGAAGGTTTGCAAATTAAAGAAGGCTCTATATGGATTAAAACAATCCCCAAGAGCATGATTTGGAAGGTTTACCAAGTCTATGGAGGTTTTTTGCTATAGAGCTAGTAACTCTGATCACACCTTATTTTTGAAGAGAGGAAAAGGAAGAATTACAACTTTGATTATATATGTAGATGACATAATTGTTACAGGAAATGACCAAGATGAGATTTCTAGTTTACAACAATACCTTGCATCTGAATTTGAGATGAAACAACTTGGAAACCTCAAATATTTTTCGGGTATTGAAGTAGCTAGATCAAAATATGGTATTTTTCTATGTCAAAGAAAATATACTATTGATTTACTATCAGAAACTGGACTGCTTGGGAGTAAACCAGTTGATACACCAATTGAATAAAATCATAAACTCTTTCAATGCTCAAATTCAACAAACATAGACAAAGGGAGATACCAAAGGCTAGTAGGAAAATTAATTTATTTGTCTCATACACGTCCAGATATTACCTATGCAGTGAATGTTGTTAGCCAATTTATGCATGACCCATGAATGCTTCATATGAATGTTGTTGAGAGGATTTTGAGATATTTAAAGTTCACTCCTGAAAAAGGAATTTTGTTCTCAAATCATAGAAACTTTTAAAAGTAGAAGGGTACACTGATGCAGATTGGGCAGGTTCAAAAGATGATAGAAGATCTACCTCTGCATACTTTACTTTTGTAAGAGGGAATCTTGTAACTTGGAGGAGTAAAAAGCAGCCTGTAGTAGCAAGATCTAGTGCTGAAGCAGAATTCAAAGGCATGACACTAGGTGTATGTGAACTTTTGTGGATTAAAAATGTGCTATCAGATTTGGGCTTTAAACAAAATGAAACTATGAGTTTGTACTTTGATAATACGTCGGCTATAGCAATTGCTCTCAATCGGGTGCAACATGATAGAACAAAGCATATGGAGATTGATAAACATTTCATCAAAGAGAAACTTGAAGCTGGAATAATTTTACTTTCCTTTTGTAAGATAAAAATTGCAGTTGGCTGATGTTCTCCCTAAAGGAGTGTCAAACAGACACTAGTGCAAAATATATATATTAGATCGGTTCTGGAACGCATATTAAATCGATTTCGTAACGGAGGCGGAGGCGCGAGCAGCAGAGGCGTGAGCGGCGGAGGCGTGAGTAGCGGAGGCGCGACGCGAGTGGCGGAGGCACGACGCGAGTAGCGGAGGCACGACGCGAGTAGCGGAGGCACGACGCGAGTAGCGGAGGCACGACGCGAGTAGCGGAGGCACGACGCGAGTAGCGGAGGCATGACACAAGCAGCGGAGGCGCGAGCAGCAGAGTCGCGAGCAGCGGATAGTGAGGAAGAAGAGAAAGAAGAGAAGTTGTTGTGACAATGAATAGGGTGTTCGCGTTTTTGTTAAATCTGCGAAGAGTATTAGATCGGTTATATGGAGAACCGATTTAAAATTTACATATTAAATCGGTTTAAAATTCAACCGATCTTATATGCTTCCTAGTATTTACAAGTTTGCCACCTCATTTTTTTTTAGATCGATTGTTGTATAACTGATTTAATATCCTGTTCTAGAATGTCATTTTTGCACTAGTGAGAATGTTTAATAAGTCTCTATTCAAGTTGGGAATGTATGATATTCATGCACCAACTTGAGTGGGGGGTGTTAAGATATGTCAAATATTCTATTAGCAAATATTATGTAATCAAATATTGTATTAGCTATAATTTAGACATTATTATATCTGTGAGCAAATTTGTACACTCATTCTTTTAATAAATGAGGAATTATAACACTCTGATATATATATATATATATATATATATATATATATATATATATATATATCATCCTTGACACCTGATCGGTGGGTCTATACTGTACATTATAAATTAAATGTACACATTTCGAGGGCAAAAAATGGTCCAGATTGAAAATTTTGAAAGAATCGGTGCTCTATGAATTAAATGAAGGGACATTGTTCATCGCACAACATTAATTTGTTCATCGATAACATTAATTTTATCTAGGTTTGAAAATTTCGTAAAAAGTTGTTCAGAATTATGTTTTTGCTGAATAGGGTATGTGCTACTATATTAGAGAGAGGACCGTACGTGTCTAGCATGCAGAAACAGAAATGATGAACATCTCATCCTGCACAATTTTTTTCAAATTCATCAAAAGACATGGTCCTCTCACGCTAGGGTTACAGCTACCAGCAGCAGCCATGACCTTCTTTTCAACTTACACCAAATTTTTCTTTTTGCTTTTTAAACCACACTATCTTTTTTTCATTTAATGAGGTGTTACCATGTCAATATTATCAAAACTTTATCAAAAAAACTTTGTTATAAAATAATTCTCCTTAATTTAATTACAACTTTTCACGTTTCAATTTTGAAAGTGACCCATTCAGTCAGCTGAGAAAGAAACTTAAATTGGTGTCACTGTGCTGTGCATGTGATTGCACAAACACGCAGCCAATCAGTGCATTTGTTTTTTACTGTTCCAGGGTAATTGATTGCCACGTTTATTTAATGAAACGTCAATATTTCAAACGTAAAGTCCTATTCATACAACTTCATCTCATGCTAAACATAAAATAGGTGTAAAACGCGAATGTAGAATTTCTTTCAAATGGGATTTTTTTATTAAATGTCAGAAAGATTTAAAAAATAACAACAAATAATCGAGCGCCAAAACAAAACCTAGATCAAATCTTTTCTAAATAAATAATATGCAAATAATAAAATGCATAAAATAGATAAAGGGGAACTGACAGACAACAAAACTTTAAACGTACGAAATCTTCAATATGAAAGAAAAACACATGGGACTTTGTCTAGTAAAAACCTCCACTAATAAAAAATTATGTCTTAATTACTCGGAACATATCTACTTTAGTTCCAAAATTTCAAAATGGTACCCACTTTTAAGTTTATTTCAATTTAGTATCCAAATTCGAAATTGTGCATCAATGTAATACACTTTGTTAATTTTTCGCAAACGCATTAACGGCGTGCCACATGTCAGTCTCTGATTTATTTTTATTTTTTTTAATTTTAAAAAATTGTCACGGGTCAAATCCTTAGTGTGACATAGTACCTTACTGACAATACCACGTGTCACACCAAGGATTTGATACGTGACAATTTTTATTTTAATTAAAAAATTATATAATTAAAAAAATTAAAAAAATCAGAGATTGACATGTGGCACGCCTTAACGACGTTTGTGAAAAATTAATGAACTGTACTACATTGATGCATAATTTCGAATTTAAGTACTAAATTGAAACAAACTTAAAAGTAGGTATTTTAAAATTTTGGAATCAAACTGGATATGTTCCGAGTAATTAAGTCTAAAAATTAATGGATATATCACTTGAAAATTCCAAGGATCAACATAGCACTATTCTCTTCACCAATAACAAGACAAGGTGATAACAAACCCCAATGAGCACTTCAAATAAACAATAGAGAGAACCTCAATATATGAAATAAGGAACAAAACATTTTCTCCAAAATAACTTATTTCTTCTTTATTCTCTCTTATGACTTCTCATCAGACTCACTCACAACTTCTCTCTCTATCTCACTCTATTTTTTCTCTCTCGTCATAAACCTAATGCAAATAAATTGCATAATGGACTTAGCCCGTAAAATACAACTTATCCAATATTTATTATTATTTCAAAATTTAATTTTTTTAAATTGGAAACAAAATTACTCTTTAAAATTTATATTTAGTTTTGCAAAAGCGAAAGGATTTTTATATGAAAATGTTTTGGCGATCTGAAAAAACAAATCTAACTTATTATATACAGACCTTCGTCTCCGTTATGCCAATGTGTCCTTGTGCTTTTTCATCATTACATAATTTATTATTTATTGTGCCTTTTGATTTTATTTTGTTTTATGATTTTATTATATTCTATTTTCAAAATTTTGCATCCTCGTTTCATACAAAGACGTAGCTTTCAATAATGAAAGCAGTTACTGGAGCAGAATAGTAGCAGCAGGGTCCCAAAACTTAAATATGACTATGCCCGCCAAATATCATAAACAAGTACAGTCGCTAAAATGTATGTAGACAGTATTATACCTGTGTGAAATACGTACCTGAAGATGAAATACGGATAAAACCACATCTGCATTAGTAGCACTTTTTCTGTAGTTTAATCCTGTGTGCTCATATTTTTCACGTGGGTTTATAGCTAGCTGTGAAACGGTACCTTTTCTACAGTTTTTATCAATAAAAAAACTGAAAGGAAACCAGATCTTATATCCCAAATTAGGTATCAAAAATATCTGTTTCCACACATTTTTCAAACTCCGCTTCTAAATAAATTTTATGAGCATTGTTGATTTCTATTTAAGATGTAGTATTTTCTAAGGAGCGGAAGAATGTTTGTACCAGGTTTTATTTGAGAGTACTAAGTTTTTCTTTAATTGCAAGAACATAAAAGATAAAATAAGATAAATATTAATGTACTGAGGTTCTATTTTATAGTACTAAGTTTTTCTTTAATGACAAAATTATAGTAAATAAAATAAGATAAATATTTATGTATCAACCGAATATGAGACACCTCAGATGCGTAATTAGAATATATTTCATATATTTATCTGGTATTTGAATAATTCGAATAGATCTAACAGTGATAATCAATTAGAACAAAATGATTATATCTTGTGTATTTAATTAGATTTGATTATTATTTTCATTCTTATATTTTGGATTCTGATTTGTTTTAGTTTTAATATTTGTTTCTGGTTCAATCCATTAAATTCACATTAACATTATTTTATAGGTGTGTCGGTCAAATAAAAGAATTGATTAGTGTTTTAGTAAGTAATTATTTATCCAATATCTTACTTAAAATTTAGAAACTTTGATATTTTTTTATAATTCTTAATGATTTGACAATAGTGCAAAAATACAATTTAATGTCACTTAATATGCTCCAGTTCTAAGAAAAAATAAGCTTAAAATAATACGGTGACAATTTTTAAAATATTTTCATAATTATAGGCTGCCGTTCAAGATTAACCAAATTTTATAAAAAAAAAGTCTATAGTGATATGATGATGTGGTAATATTTTTAAAAATATTTGTACAATTATAAGCATCGATTCTTTAAAGAACTAAAAGCTATAATTGTATAAATATTGTCATTGATTTTAGTATGTTTTAAGAAAATTATATAATAAAACGGAGTTGATTGAGAAGAGATATTTACGGTGTGACAACTAATCCTTACTTAAATAAGTAAAGTATTATTCAATTAATTACGTTAATAAATTCAACGAAATCAAGTTCTACTCACATCCTAAATTATATATAGATTGTTAATTATTTAATAATTATCTTTTATTATATAGGTGTTAAATATATATATATATATATATATATATATATATATATATATATATATATATATATATATATATATATATATATATATATATATATATATTTTTT
>Ga0214544_1007413_pt1 | contig 19279 bp, 5 predicted proteins | sample CNSS3metaG_FD_160074 | JGI IMG/M metagenome (GOLD analysis project Ga0214544, IMG submission 160074) | Root nodule microbial communities from cowpea collected in UCLA plant growth center, Los Angeles, California, USA - CNSS3 | ecosystem: Host-associated > Plants > Roots > Nodule | place: USA... | reverse complement strand
TTCTGACTCTATTGTTCTGCCTCTCTCTTTATTTTATAGCCTCCTCTCCACTAGGTTTAAGTGAGACATGGGCTTCTCAAATTTTGGGCCTTTTCTCCACATAGGAAGGGAGCCCAATACCCAACACGTATATGGTAACAAAAGGGTAAAAAGGTTATTGTGTCATTATCTTTTTTGCTACTTACAAAGTGTTGCATAGTATTCTTTCTTTGTTTCCGCTATTATAGTATTTGTTATTAAATTGATTTTTATTTATGAATTTTCGTGTAGATATAAATTTTCAAGTTATCCAGATTTCTTACTAACCTTAAAATTTTGGTTACAGCATTTTTATTTGGTTTGATGATGTAACATAGGTATCAAGAACATTTTTTTTTTCTGGAATAGAAAAACATATTTTTTTGTAATTTTTTTTCCATCAGTTTAAACGAGTCCCTGAGTTGTAATTATAAAAATTAAGTTCTTGATATTTGTTAAATTTTTTCTAGATATAAATAGGGCATGTCAAAAGTAATTTGAACTTTCGAAAACGAAACTTATCTCATCATTTTTACATTTTTATTCTAGCATTAATATATTTGCAACAAAAACATATAATACAATATTTTTATAGTCTTTTTTTTTACTTGCTCTTGTTTTGGAAAGTATTAATGATCAGAATAGAAATTATTGTTGTGCTTTTTTATATAAACCTTTCAAATAGAATATCTTTTGTTTCACTAATATATTTATTACTGTTGAAAAAAAAAATACTGATATTTGACCATAAACAAATAAATGGAAAGAGACATAAAATATTCTAAAATACTATAAAAATAACTCCTACAGATAAAAATAACACATGTGTTACGGTGTAACAAAGAAAAAGAGACATAAAATAAAATACTGATATTAAATAAGTATATTACTTTTTTTTAAGGATTATGGTATTTCGACGCTATTCTTTCTTTTACTATTATTTCATATTATTCTTTATTATTATTTACTTTTTTTTTATTTTAAAAATATATAAATTAATTTTTGTTAAGACTATTTAATCCTTATATAAATTACGAAATGAGTGTTAAACGGTGTCAAATATCTTTTTCCTACTTTTAAATGCTCAACTAATATTCATCATTTTTCTTCTCCCTCTAAATGCTTAGTATTTTGGGTGATTATTTTTTATAGGACATAACGAGTCCAAGAAAATGCATTTGAAGGTCATACTAAAATATAACAAGAGAAGAAAATATTAATAGAAAACAGTTTGTTGTTCAAAATTTATTACTCTCCGAAAATAGAAAAATGTCTTTCTACACCTTACATTATTTGGTCAATGTAAAAAAAATTAAGAAAAATGTCCTTTTACAACCAATTTTTATAAACAAAGGCAAATTTCATACAATAAATTATTATACTCAATAAATAAATTAATAAAAAATATTATTTATGATTTAAATTAATTAAATCGCACAGAAGGTTCAAAAAATAATTAGTGTGTCATAAGAAAAAGACTAGAAATCACTAAGAATCTCTGATAAAGAACAGTGATAAAATTTTCTGATTTTTCACCACTCCAGTGCATTGCACAATTAAACAAGAATCTGTATACGAGTCATAAGAGGAATCGTTTGACTCTTCGATTTGGTTACTCCTTCCCCTGACATGATGCCACGATTTTGAGTTATAACTATAATATACACCTTCATCAGACATGTGATGATGATGTCAGGTTTCTATGCGACCGAACAACCTCCTATAATCCTCTCATATATCTAGGTTAATCCAATGCATGCATATCATATATAATATACATCCTTTACGTAACATTAGATGTCACCACCAAGAACAATCTCACGCTAACGTGTCACTTTGCAACCATGCCTGCAACCACGTGTCACTTTACCTTCTCCTTTTCCTTTTCCATTTCTCAATCCATTCACTCGTGTATATAAACCATCAAATCCTACTTCCATTCCTCAACATTTCTATATCATATCCTATACACAGATCAAACTTCCACCACGAAAACAGTGTGAGAAAAAAAGAACAGATTTTCAATGGCATCTGGGCAACACGAGACTCGAGCTGAGGCAGCTTCGAAACTTGCTGCCAAAGAGCTTGAACAAGCCAACAGAGAGAGAGCTCGTGATGAACAAGCCAACAGAGAGAGAGCTCGTGATGAACAAGCCAACAGAGAGAGAGTTCGTGATGAACAAGCCAACAGAGAGAGAGTGCGTGATGAACAAGCCAACAGAGAGAGAGTTCGTGATGATGTGGCTGTTGCGGATGATGTGGGTGTTGTGGATCAGCAACACGATCAAGATCAAGAAAAGCGTGGTGTGATAGGGTCCATGATAAGGGCGGTGCAAGAAGCGGTGGTTGGGAAGAAAGAATCGGTTCCTGCGAAAGCACACACCACAGAGGTGATTCATGATATTAATTTCCAACCGGATGACGTGACTGGTGGTGAGGTGAGAGACATATCAGTAACGAAGTCTCCTGGGATCTATGATTCTTCTGCGACGGAGGAAACCGGTTCCAAGGTCGGTGAATACGCGGATTATGCTGCCCAGAAGGCGAAGGAAACAAAGGATGCAGCAATGGAGAAAGCTGGTGAGTACACAGATTATGCTTCTCAGAAGGCAAAGGAAGCGAAGGACAAGACTATGGAGAAGGGTGGGGAGTATAAGGACTACGCTGCTGAGAAGGCGAAGGAAGGAAAAGATGCTACGGTGAATAAGTTGGGAGAGTACAAGGACTACACTGCGGAGAAGACGAAAGAAGGGAAAGACAGTGCTATGGAGAAGCTTGGGGAGCTGAAGGATTCTGCTGCGGATGCTGCTAAGAGGGCTGTGGAATACCTGAGCGGCAAGACAGAGGAAACCAAAGAGAAGGTCTCGGAATCCGCCGAGGTCGCCAAGAACAAGGCGGCGGCAACGGCAGAGACGGCCAAGAATAAGGCGGCGGAGATGAAGGATGCGGCGAAGGACAAGGCTGCTGAAACTGCGGATGCAACAAAGAACAAGACTGCTGAGACGGCTGAAGCAGCAAAGAACAAGGGTAGGGAGATGAAGGACAAGGCTGCAGAAACCGCGGAGGCAGCGAAGAACAAGACCGCACAAACTGCTGAAGCAGCGAAGAACAAGACTGCTGAAACGGCCGAGGCAGCAAAGAACAAGGGTTGGGAGATGAAGGACAAGGCTGCAGAAACTGCGGAAGCAGCGAAGAACAAGACTGCAGAAACGACTGAGGCAGCGAAGAATAAGGCGGTGGAGATGAAGGACAAGGCTGCAGAAAGTGCAGAGGCAGGAAAGAACAAGACCTCGGAAGCAACTGATGCGGCAAGGTACAAGGCTTGGGAGATGAAGGACAAGGCTGCGGATACCACAGAGGCTGCAAAACAGAGAACTGCACAGGCAAGGGACAGAACCAAGGTCTCATTCTCATTCTCATCACTTTTAAATTTGTTGAGCCTAACATGTCTTAGAATGTTGTAAAGTTTGTGTATACGTGAGTAATTGTCCTTATGATGTGACACAGGAGAATGTGAGAGGTGGAGATGAAGATGCAAGGAGGAAAATGGAGGAGCTAAGGCTACATGATAAAGGGTTCAAAGATTTATCGGAGGGGCGTGGACATAAAGATAAGGTGGTGATGAAAGTGGAAGAGAGTCGACCGGGGGCAATGGCGGATACACTGAAAGCGGCGGATCAGATGGCGGCGCAGACCTTCAACGATGTGGGGCGCATGGATGAAGAGGGGGTCGTAAGAAAGAAATATTAATGTGATACTTAGTGTATAGTATCACTTTGGAGTATATGTTATGTACTGTTGTGTTTAAATTCTGGTTTTCTTCTTTTGATTCTCTTCCAAAATATGTGTATGGTTTTGAATATTGGTTCTGTATAGGTTCATGTAGTGACCATGGAACCATTATTACATAAATAAACATTGTTCGCGTTCTTTGTAGAAGTCAGAATATCAGTTCAATGCAAGCCCTTCTGTTAATTAGGTTTGGCATGGTCTAATTGAGGAAAAAGGTCTCAACTAGCACTCTTTGAAAGTCAAATCTGATTTGGCATGTTTAGTGCGAAATTATAATTCAATGAAAATTTTACAAATTACTAGAGTTAATAATTCTGCTAACTAGCAAGTGTATAAAGAATAATGAAGTTTATAATTATATAAGTTGAATGAAGTTTTTTTTCCATCAAATTGAGTAATACTTTATTCGAGTATATTAGGTAATAATGAAGTTTATGAAAGTTGAATAATTTTTTTTCAATCAAAGTAATTATTACTTTGTTTATCCATTCTCAAATTTATCTTCTAACACTTACGTCTATTAATTTCTTCTAAAATTTGTAAATATAATATTCAACTATTTAAACAAGTTCTACTATATTTCATATCAATCTCAAATTTCTTAATCAATGACTAATACTAAATTGCTATTTTTGAAGCACTATTTTTTTAGTCTTAAGATATGATTTTTGAAACACTAAAATTAACACAACGGATGTCACAAATTTCAAAACGGCGAACAGCATGAGTAAGTTTTAGGGTGTGAAGTAGAATTTGTGAAAATTTAAATGAATGTGTTTTTTCAATGGATTTAAAAGATAAAATAATGAATTTTGTAAAAATTAATAAATGATTTGAGTGATTAATAGATAAATAAAAATTTATAATAGATAAAATTTAAAAATTATTAAAATATTTTTGGTGATAAGATAAAAGTATATAAAATGATTTTTAAATTAGTTGAAATTATTAAATTTAAAATTATTATTTAATAAATTTTAATAAAAGATAATGAAAATAAATTATATTAAATTATTATAATTTTTATAATAAGTATTATATAAATTATTATTATTATTTGAAATTATTATTAATTATTATTACTATTATATATATTATACTATTCTTATTATTTAATACAATCATTATATTTATATATATATATATATATATATATATATATTATGTGAAAACTGGTTTATTTAACTAATAAATATATATTACATGAATTTGTTAGGATATAGTACGTGAATTTAGGATTATAGGATACAATAAAAGTTTAATTTAGTCTCATAAACTTTTTCATTTTGAAACTTTTTTTATTTTGATAAGATATTATTTATTTTGTGTGTATGATTTGTTTAAATATATATGGTATTATATTAATAGATGATAATAATAAATAGAAAAAGAAGAGAATAAAAAAATAGAGAATTTTATAAAAAGGTTCGTAAAACTAACGTTAATTTTTTTAAATTATGAGATTTGTTATAGATTAGTAAGAAGGTACAGTTACCAACATCATAAATGGACTCATGTGAATTTATCTTCTCAATAAATTTGCGCAAATCCATCTGCGCAATAAATTAGCGCAAACGAACATACCACTAAGACAATTGAAGTCTTTTTTATTCATTTACTCTGAGCAGATTGTTTGTTTCTTTTAAGTCATTTGCAAACATGGAAAGGCGCAGCTTTGAAGGAATCGGTTCTGGATTGTAGGAAACGATTCCCCTCCTTGAATATGAAATCTATTCAGTGTTTGTGTTTTAATAGTTTCAATAATAATAACAAAATAAAAGAATATATTAATTTTAATTATAAGTATAAAATAGTAATTTTATATTTTAATCTAGAACATTTTTTATTTATATATTACTCACAAATTGTATTTTTAAATTCATTCACTTTCATTTCTAAATTCTTTAAAAGAAATATATTTATTTGTTGGTTAGTCAAAAATTAAAAATTGTCTTTCTTTCAAAATTTTAGTCCAATTTAATCTTTTAATTTTAAAAATGTATGAATTTAATTTTTTTAGCTAAATTTCATTAAGTTTATTTAACATTTGAAACACTTTTTTCATGATAACATTTCATTATTTACATTGTTTGACACATTTCCCTACATAGTTAAAATTCACATTCGAATTACGTTTAAAACATCAAATAAATTTAACAAAATTTAATTGAAAAAATCAATCAACATATTTTTTTAAGATGAAAGACTAAATTGGTCCAAAATTTAAAAAAAATTAATTTTAAATTAAAGAACTAAAAACATATTTAACATATAATTAAATTTTTAAACTTTAAAATTAAAAATAAGTTTACCTTGTTAAATACAAAAGAATCTAATACTATTAGATTATTATATATTTATTACTGTGGAATAAAGGAAATATAGACTGAAACGAGAGCATATGAGAAAAATATCTTTGATAATAGAACTGTTAACAAATATCTCATTTTTATTTTTTATACACCGAAAATATTTAATTTTAATCAGATTTATTATTAGATGTTAGAGGTTATAATTAGAGATGTAAAAAAAATTCGTATGCGGATATTAGCAAATAAAACTTGCAAATGGTAGAAAATGAATATTGTAAATAGATATTTGCGGGTAATTTTTATACCCGCTTATTAACGGGATGGATACGGATATCATAGTATTCGTATCCATAGATACATGTACCCACTATACTCTAATTTAAATTTAAAAAATATAAAAAATAAACATGATTAAAATATTAACACATTGATTTTTTTTTATCAATTGGTTTTGAAATACAATCTCATTTTCTTTGTAAACTATCATTGAACACTATTTAAATGAGTTAGTTAAGCTTTGTTTGAAATATTGAAATATATGAATATTATGTATTATATTTTATTTGAATTTATGGTTAAAATATGTTGTTAAATATATTTTTTTTCTAAATATTCATGGGTACCTGCAGATATCCATGGATATTAAAAAATTATGCAAATACCCGCATAACGGATACTCGCACGAATATGAGTGCGGATACAGGACGAATATTTATTCAACGAATAGTGTACAAAAGAACTATTACTCGTACCTTACCCATCTTGTTGACATCACTAGTTATAATAATATTTAGTAAAAAAGGAAACCTAATAAAGATTTTAAAAACCCTTAGATACGTAAAAAACTCACACATTGGATTATTAGTAGGAATTATTTCATCATTTTCTTTCGGCATTACATGTATTTCATTTATCACATTTGTTCATCTTCTCTTTTCATGTAGAAGCCATATATTTTTTTGGAAAAAGGTTTGATAATCAAGTGTTGTTATACACTATTTCACAATATTGTCCCTACTTTCGAACATAAACATACTATCTCTTCCTCACACTGCTATTAGTAAATAAAAAGTCCAAAAATATGTTCAATCCTTCCATATATTGATATGTATTTTTACATATCTATTCAAGATTTGTTCATTAAAAATAAAATTTGTTCAAATAAAAAATTGATAAATCATTTTACACATTAAAATGATTATTTATTTTTTACGTCACATCTAAATCAAACGATAAAATGATCAATTACGTGTAGAGATAAAATAATTAAATATCGACTTACGGATGCATAACCACAAGTTTTAACAATGTGATGAAAATAATTAAATACGTGTAAATATACTTTCAACTTAAATATATTTTCTCAATTAAAAAAAATTAATTTATCAGAAATGAATAAACTCATGTTCAAAATGTTGATATTTAACAGCCTCAAACCTATCTTACACCAAATTAATTAATAAAAATTGAACGTCAAACATCAGAAAACCATTATTGAATAAATAATAGTATCATCATAAATAGTAAAATGTCACTTAAAAATTCTTAGATGTTAGAAGATATATTATAATAAATATAATTAATAAATTTTAAGTATATGCCGATAAAAAAAATAAGTTTATTTGTGGATTTTAATTGACTTCTTATTAACGTTTTTTAATTTATTGTATATTGAATTTTTTTTTTTAGTTAAGTTCTTATTATTTAATTTTTTGATTAATCAGATGATGTGACTATCATTCTATGCTTCCTAATCTTACTTTATTATTTGTGTTAATCAATATAAGACAGTAAACATATTAGTTAAGAAACTAATCAATAATTTTTTGATTAAAGATTATGGTAAGAAAACGACATTGTTTTAGCTTTTGATCATTATGTGTGGTGTTTGATTTAGAGAAATGTTAGTTTTTATAGAAATTATTGGTTGATGTGTGATCTCTTTCATATGAGATTTGATGTAGTTAGAAGACAGACTTTTACGTAGTTCGGAGTTGGGAGGCCCAATTCAGGGAAGTTCTGGACCACCATGGCCCAAATTGTTGAAGAAATGAGTGAATGCAGAAAGGGAAATGAGAAAAGAGAGACCAAACAGATAAGGGAAATTACTTGTTAACAAACTTTTTTTTTTACAAATTTGACAACTTTCGATAAATAGAATTAAATAGATAATTTTTTATTTTTAATCAAAATAAAGTAATAAAATAGTATTTTTTACCTAAAAAAGTAATTTGTCAAATTTTCTTAAAATTTTGTTTGTTAAAATATCATTACCTAACAGATAAACAAAAAAACTAAATAGACAAATCAAGGAGTGTTTGTAATGTTTTTAGGAGGATAGGGTTGAACCTTCTTTCTTCTGAATTGTCCTTTCTTTATAGCCAAAGATTGAATTAAAAGTCAGACGAAAAATATTGGTAATTAAAAATAGTCTATGACTACAGTGACTTGTTTGTCGACACAACCTTTTTCAAGAGTTTAGAGAAAATTAATTGCAAACTCAATATATATATTCAACTAGAAGAAACTCATTAATCTTATAGTTTAGACATTAATATTGTAAAACTAAGTAGAATAATCAGAGAACAAATCAAACTAATTATTACAATGTGACTCATATTATATTATATATATATATATATATATATATATATATATATATATATATATATATATATATATATATAATCTCTCTGGTCCTCTCTTTATGAGGTTAAGATGGTCCCTCATCTATGAAACAGATATGGATCTATATTACAGATGGCAAAAATATCCGCGTCTGCGGATATCCGCAGATAAAATCAGCGGCAGATAGTTACTACCCGCATGTATTTATTACCCGCGGGTAGCTGATAGCGGGTATTTTAATATCCGCTTATAAATAGGTCGGGTACGGGTATCATATTATCCGTACCCGCAGGTACCCGTTACTCACAAAAAATTAAAATTAAAATTTAATTTATATTTTATTAAGTTAAATTTAATTATAATTAAAATTAACAGTATATTTTATTATGTCAAATTTAATTATAATTAAAATTAACAGTGTATTTTATTATGTCAAATTTAATTATAATTATAATTATAATTTAATTTAATTTATATTTTATTTTTATAATTTTATATTAAAAAATTTATAAAATATATATTTTTTGAATATTTGTGAGTATCGGGTATCCACGAGTACCCGTGAATTTTAAAAATATCCACGAATATTTTTTAAACGGATACCCGACGAGTAAACAGGCGTGTAGCGGACAAATTTTTCTTTTACGGGTCAGATTGCGAGTAAACACTGTCCATGCCCGACCTGACCCGTTGTCATCCTTATATCATCTAATACAAGATATCAGACTCCAACAACATACATCATAACTTTTCAAAGTTTACCTGTGAGGGTTTATTTTTACTTTCTTAATATATACTTCTAATAGTAACTGCACTGTTTATTTTGTCTCTTACTTTTCAGAATTCATTTTCTTAAAAGCGAACAAATCTCTTCCGAAACTAAAAAGGTATATAATAAATTAGATCTGTAGAGTTTTGTAAAGATTAAAAATGATAATCTTAAGTGACAATGCTCCTAGCGTATCTGATAGGTTTAAGAGGGAGGAATATAATTAGAGAGATATAATATTGACATTATTTTTAATTTAAAATTTTAAAATAAAATATTTATGAATTTTTATTTTTATATAATATTTAGGAAAAAAAAAAAAACTCATCACCAGAGTAGCAACATTCGGTGTCATTTGTGTCATCTCCTTTGACTAACAACATCGCCTTTCTTTTATGTATATATTTCTTGTGTGTAAATTTAATGATACACTTATTTAATAATTACTATAATATTTAATTTTTAATTAGATTATTATTAAAAAATTAGACATATATATTGGTAATGTAAGATTCAACTTTATCTGCTTCTTATATAAGAGGGACTGTCCTAAACTAGTTGGACCTTGGGCTGACCCATAGGGTGTCCAAAGCCCTAAGGCAGCCTAACCCCTCTCATTCTGCCACACTTTGCAAAGACAATGCTCTTACACTCTTTCCCTTCTAACAGAAGCCCTGTTAGGGTTTGAGTGAGCTCCCCTATTTTCCTCTCCGTTGAACAATTCACTCCAATTTCGTTGATTGTTTCCGCTTTAGGTGCTAGTCCGCTAAGGATCCCATTCGCTTGAGTTAGCATTTTCCAGGTAAGGGAAGCTAGGGTTTATGTATTTAAAGTTATTTTGCCGATTTTTGGTCTGTTTGTATGGCTGTGATGCTTGAATGAGGTTGTTTGTCGAATAAAAATGTATGGTGTGCGAGTATGTTTGATTGATGTGGCGCTACTCTTTTTCTGCATTGCACACTTTTTGTAAAATGATGATTCCTACTGCATTAACCGTTGGATCGAGCTGAAATTTTAACAGCTTATTCTTAACACAAAATTATTGACTTTGATCGGTCGGATCTTTAATCGGAGCTCTGTAGTGAGAGCAGTTTTTATCGCAAGGTTACTGTAGTTTGGTTGTTGACAGCACTGCGTAAAATAAACGTTACTACTTCGTTAACCGTTGGATCGTGATGATATTTTAAAAGCTTATCCTTAACACATAGTTTTTGACTTTGAACGGTCCGATCTTGAATCGGAGCTCTGTAGTGAGAGCAGTTTTTATCGCAAGATCACTGTAGTTTAGTTGTTAACAACATTGACCTTGTTGCTTGTTTGGTTTACAACTTTCTTTATGGTTATTCAATTAAGTTGGTTCTTGTTTCATTTGGTTCTTGATTCAATCATATTTAATTTGAATATAAATACAAAAATTTTCCGAGCTTTACACAAGTTGCAGTTTTATTTCTAAAATCCCTAAATCGTTTGCATAATGTGATGTTAAGTTGGATTGCTATGTTAAAGCATGAGATGAGTGAATATGCATGAGTAAGAGGGTGTATGAGTTGTGAATGATGAGCTTGGATAAATCTTGGCATGTGATTTCAATGAAATGGTTGGTATCAAAATGGCATGGTATTGGTATGAGGTGAAATTCTATATTCATGGATTGGGAATGATGAGTTGGAATGGATTCAACATCGAATATGAATGAGGATTTGGTTATAAAGGTTGGCATGAGAGTTATGTGCATGATAAATCTTTCTTTATTGATTGAGTATGATTGGTCTGTGTCAGTGCGTAATTCCTTGGAATCTCTAGGTGAGATTTCAAGGTCGTGCTTCAGTGGTCGGGATGTAATTCCATGGTCCCTGTTAGTGGGTGTCCATGCTGGTGCCCCATCTATATAGTCTGGTAAGGATTCAAGGTAAGGTTGCATCCTGACACTCTAAGGAGTCAGTTAGTCTCACTTAGAGCGGACTGACTCTTGTGGTGAGAGTAGCAAGAGGCTTGAAACTCATTAAGGGCTAACCTTGTGTGTGAGGGAATTGATTCATTGTAACACTTGTAACACATAGCTCGGGGGTGAGCAGAGGTATCCACCACAAGTGCAAGCATCCGCTGAATCCGACCAGGTTATACGTATCCGGATGAGTCAAGTCGAGTCTTAGTGTATTGATTTGAAAGTCATAACATGTTTGGGTGTTGTATGTATATTGGACTGTGAAAGTATACCTGATTGCATGATGAAAATCTTTTTGGCTCTAGCTTACGCTTTGCTTGTTTGATTGCTTGTATGTTGTTCTCCTACTTTTGCGATGATCATCAATTTATTGATGGGAGCAGATGCGAGAGGAAATCGTGGTCAACAGGGGAGAGATGAATCCGCTGCATAGTCTTCCTGGGCTGGACTTCTTGTGCTGATTGGGCTTTCTTTTAGGACAATGGCCCATGTATTGTCTAGCCTTTGGGCTTTTTTTTTTTGAAAACTTTGTCGTTATTCCTCTATGTTTTATCTTGGCATCGTGGTGTGTCTTGGTTACTGTATGGAGCTGTGATTGTACTCCAGGACTGCTTAACATATTATTCTATGTGACGTTTCCTTTTAATTTGGTTTATTAATTAAATGGGATGTTAAATTAATGATATCAGAGCAGTTCGTCCTTAGGATGACATGAGGTTGTAGGTTTGTCATGCCTCAAGGGCGTAAGTTGTCAAGTATAGTCGAGTTTGTCAGTGAAACCAAAAGTTTTAAGAACAGAAAATGTCTTGATAAAGTGATGAGGGTGCACACTCATGACTAGATCGAAGGTTGTTTTTCCTTTCTTAATTCTAATGGTTTGGGGAAGGAAGGGTGACAGACGAAAGGTTTGGTTGTCTGTAGATGATGGAGTGTTGCCTTGTATGTTCTAGTGTGTCCTGTTACGCCTCTGTGTTTTGTGTCTCGTGTTTGTAGCGATGAGAGAATGTAGATTTAAGCTCAACTTGACCTACTCACCCTTACCAGGGTTGGTGGGGCCTATGAGAAAATCTTTTGTCTCAAGGGTGCGAAGATGTAGAGGATTGTATATTGATAGATGATGAAAGTTGAGTCTTGGTTTAGAAGGCTGAGAAATGATGTTGAAAGTTAAGAAGCAACGCTTTGGACTGAGAGAGAGGTACAAGATCAAGTTCTAAGATCGTACACCATAAGTTTTAGGACAAGAGTTGAGTTCAGAGATTAGTATATGAGAAGATATCGGGGCATGCTCATGCGGCAGGGTGTGAGAAATCAACTTGGTTTTACACCTTGATAATGTCTAAGGTTCGAAGTGTAACAGTGTGGGAGGTTTAAGGTTGAGGGTGGAGGCCATGAACTGTATAGGGAAATCAGACGTGTAATTGGAAGCTTATGAGAGGCAGAGCTTTGAAGATCAGCCAAGTGTGATGATGTTATAGGAGAAGGGAATATATTAGGAGTTATATACCAGATCAATTCAGTAAATAATAGTCGGGTCTTCTCAGCAGTAGCAGTTACCCAAGTTAGGAGGAGAGGGGATGTTCTAAGTAAAGTGTGCCACAAAAGAGGAAGGTTTGACATTGGATATGAGATGGACGATTTCAAGTATCAGAAGGAGAAACACATAGTTAAGTTTGTTCTTGTAGGGAAGGACAGTTAGTAATGTCACAACACGGGGAAAGAGGAAAGGAAAACAAAAGTTTTGAGTAGCTATGAGAGTGTTTGCGATGATTGGTACTAAAGTGGTCAGCACAGGTGATCTAATTTAAAAGATACATGTTACAAAGGTGGTGATTGGATTATGGGTTTTGGCTTCGCTTAGGATTGTGCACTCTTTGATGTCGCTAGTATGGTAAAGGAGTCATGGTTATCTGCAAGAAGGACTTAAGTTTGAGATTGTGGTTTTTGCTACAGTAGCGACCAAGTGAAGATTCGTTGGGGTGTGTGGTGCCTTCGTGGTGATCAAAGTATTTAAATTCAAACCCGATTTGAATTGTTTCCTTTGCAAGGTTGGGACATAGTCTCAAAGGTGAATTGGTTGTTTTCTCAATCTCATTCTGATGAGTTGGGACAACTAACGAGGTGGTGTACTTTGATTAAAAAGGGATAAGTTAGTGATTGCGTATGAAGTACGAATCAAGCTAAATAATGGGGGCAGAGTGTCACGTGAATTAGAGTCACCTGACAAAGGAAAGTGAATAATAGAAGCAAAGGATATCAATAGTAGAAGAGTTTGTAGACGTGTTCTGAAGCAAGTACTAGAATTTTAACTTTGGTGTGGTGGGGTTCACTTTGGCATTGGTGTCTGAAGGAGGACTTGTGCCAATAATTTCTAATTGGATGGTTCCTACTGAGAATTTGAAGTAAATACAGAAGTGGGGGAGATGTTGGAGAAGTAGTGGCTTATACTAAATATAATGACAAGGATGACTGCGAGTTTAGTGAATCTTAAAGGAGAAGAAGTGGGAGGATAGATTGTTCAAGGGTAAACGTTGGATAAGAGAGGATAGACTTTTTGGCCTATGGTTTTAAGGGGTGGAAACATTATGAAGGTAAGAAATTTCAAACAGGTTAGTGGCATTATCAAGGTTTAGTGGCGAGTTTTCCAAGTGTGAAGAGAGTCCTTAGAATGTTCGAGAGGAGTATTGACAAAGGTCAGAGTGACTGGTAAGACATATGGTTTAAAAAGGGGGGATGCGATGTTGTGGAAATAGAATGTTAAGGCTATAAACAGGGGAATCAAAAAGGGTTTAGCAAGTTCCATAGAAGTTTTGGAGGAAGGTTTCTCAGCGATAATTGATTTCTTGCCACAATAGACATGAAAGGAGCATCATTTTGAGTAAACAGATAAGTGACTTTGTGTGTTGATCAGAGTAGCACAACGGGATGACGACATGTGATACTTATGAAGGGTAGGAGGTGCGTGAAAATAACTATCTTACTCACGACCCAAAGTATTACTACGACAACCAGTTCTTGTTAAAAAGCAAAAGTGTCGTTCTTATGAGTATTTATTAAAGATGTTCAGAGAATCATTTAGAGTTGGAATTATGAGGTTACTCAGAGAAATTTGTACAAGAAGTAGTAGGAGATGGTTTGAGTTATGATTCCAAGTTAGAGTGCCAACCTGGAATTGAGAAAGTGAGGGTAGATGTTTAGCCAGAGAGTGAAATTCAAGATCCGTGATTTGATGAGTTAAGAGTGAGAGTTGGTGGAGAAACATAAGTGTTTGGGTTGGGAAGAGAATGAGTGAGGAGATTTCATTAGTCTAGTCATCTGACTAAAACTAGTGAGTCTCTCAACAAGGTTGGAGGAAAAGCAATTTTAAAAAAAATATCTTAGTTTGAGAAGTATCTTAGAGTGGATAGGTATAAATCGCACTACAAATTTCAAGTCAGGGAAAGACATGGTCCTAAGGCTTTTGGGGAAGGATGGTTACAAGTCAGTATATCAGAAATGAAGGTGAAATGCTGAGATGACTTTGGTGGTTGTAACAGAGGAAAGTTTAATTTGGAAATGGAATGACTCGGTTGTGGACTTTGTTACCATTGGGTGGAGTCAGTAAAGGAGGCGAAATGTTATGAGTGTCTTTAAGCATAAAAGTGGTCAACAATGTTGATGGTGAGGTAGTAGGCCAAAACTCAGTAATGATCAAGTTAGTGGATTGATGCATAAATGAGTGAACAAAGTGATGAGAAGTGATAACAAACATGCTTTAGTTGGAGACTTAAAGTGGTATGAGACTTTGATAAAAATCTACAAGAGGTAGTGGAGAGCATATGGTGAATGAGTCAGTATATCAGATACAAGTTAGTTGGGCAAGTATGAAGGAGCATCCCAGTTTTAAGGTTACAGGTGGGAAGTAACTTCGAGAGTAGTGACTAAACCACTCTACGCAGTTGAACACATAGCGCTTAGCATAGAGGCAAAGTTTCCAGCGACTATGGGTGTTGGAGTCGATCTATCAAACATGTCTGACTAGTAGTCGTCGGAGAAGGTGAGCGAAACGTAGCTTTCTTCCTTTTCCATCGGTAAATATTCGAGGACGAAAATTTGTTGTTCGGAAGAATGTAAGACCCACCTTTATCTGCTCCTTATTGTAAGAGGGACTGCCCTAAACTAGTTGGGCCTAGGGCTGGCCCATAGGGTGTCCAAAGCCTCTAAGGCAGCCTAACCCCTCTCATTCTGCCACACTTTGCAAAGACAATGTTCTTACCCTTTTTCCCTTCTAATAGAAGCTCTGCTAGGGTTTGAGTGAGCTCCCCTATTTTTCCTCTCCGTTGAACGATTCACTCCAAGTAAGTTGAGCTCTCTATGTTCCCTTCTTTTCTTCAAGCTTTAGTTCCATGTTAGTCTCTGTCATAGCTCATTTTCATTCATCCCTCACTGTTTTCAGTTCCGTTGATTGCTTCCGCTTTAGGTGCTAGTCCGCTAAGGATATCTCATTCGCTTGAGTTAGCATTTTCCAGGTAAGGGAAGTTAGGATTTATGTATTTAAAGTTATTTTACCGATTTTTGGTCTGTTTGTATGGCTGTGATGCTTGAATGAGGCTGTTTGTCGAATAAAAATGTATGGTGTGCGAGTATGTTTGATTGATGTGGCGCTACTCTTTTTCTGCATTGCACACTTTTCGTAAAATGAAGATTACTACTGCGTTAACCATTGGATTGAGTTGAAATTTTAACAACTTATTCTTAACAAAAAAATTCTTGACTTTGACCGGTCAGATCTTTAATCGGAGCTCTGTAGTGAGAGCAGTTTTTATCGCAAGGTCACTGTAGTTTGGTTGTTGACAACACTGCACACTTTTCGTAAAATAAACGTTACTACTTCGTTAACCGTTGGATCGTGCTGATATTTTAACAGCTAATCCTTAGTTGTTAACAGTTTTTATCACAAGATCACTGTAGTTTAGTTGTTAACAACATTGACCTTGTTGCTTGTTTGGTTTACAACTTTCTTTATGGTTATTCAATTAAGTTGGTTCTTGTTTCATTTGGTTCTTGATTCAATCATATTTAATTTGAATATAAATACAAAAATTTTCCGAGCTTTACACAAGTTGCAGTTTTATTTCTAAAATCCCTAAATCGTTTGCATAATGTGATGTTAAGTTGGATTGCTATGTTAAAGCATGAGATGAGTGAATATGCATGAGTAAGAGGGTGTATGAGTTGTGAATGATGAGCTTGGATAAATCTTGGCATGTGATTTCAATGAAATGGTTGGTATCAAAATGGCATGGTATTGGTATGAGGTGAAATTCTATATTCATGGATTGGGAATGATGAGTTGGAATGGATTCAACATCGAATATGAATGAGGATTTGGTTATAAAGGTTGGCATGAGAGTTATGTGCATGATAAATCTTTCTTTATTGATTGAGTATGATTGGTCTGTGTCAGTGCGTAATTCCTTGGAATCTCTAGGTGAGATTTCAAGGTCGTGCTTCAGTGGTCGGGATGTAATTCCATGGTCCCTGTTAGTGGGTGTCCATGCTGGTGCCCCATCTATATAGTCTGGTAAGGATTCAAGGTAAGGTTGCATCCTGACACTCTAAGGAGTCAGTTAGTCTCACTTAGAGCGGACTGACTCTTGTGGTGAGAGTAGCAAGAGGCTTGAAACTCATTAAGGGCTAACCTTGTGTGTGAGGGAATTGATTCATTGTAACACTTGTAACACATAGCTCGGGGGTGAGCAGAGGTATCCACCACAAGTGCAAGCATCCGCTGAATCCGACCAGGTTATACGTATCCGGATGAGTCAAGTCGAGTCTTAGTGTATTGATTTGAAAGTCATAACATGTTTGGGTGTTGTATGTATATTGGACTGTGAAAGTATACCTGATTGCATGATGAAAATCTTTTTGGCTCTAGCTTACGCTTTGCTTGTTTGATTGCTTGTATGTTGTTCTCCTACTTTTGCGATGATCATCAATTTATTGATGGGAGCAGATGCGAGAGGAAATCGTGGTCAACAGGGGAGAGATGAATCCGCTGCATAGTCTTCCTGGGCTGGACTTCTTGTGCTGATTGGGCTTTGTTTTAGGGCAATGGCCCATGTATTGTCTAGCCTTTGGGCTTCTTTTTGTTGAAAACTTTGTCGTTATTCCTCTATGTTTTATTTTGGCATCGTGGTGTGCCTTGATTACTGTATAGGGCTGTGATTGTACTCCACGACTGCTTAACATATTATTCTATATGACGTTTCCTTTTAATTTGGTTTATTAATTAAACAGGATGTTACAATGGATATAGTGTGTAAAATTTAATTAGAAGTCAGAAAAATTTTGTAATAATTAAAATTACATCCACATTTTTTCTGTCACCTAGATTTGGAGTATGCTACACTTATATATGCTACACTTATTGTAGTTGAAAAAACATGAAGACTAATCCTTAATTATGACTATTATTTTTAAGAATGGTTTCGTAAGATTAAAATTATATATATATATATATATATATATATATATATATATATATATATATATATATATATATTCTGTAGCCTACACTTGCAGTAGTAGGCTATTGTTAATAGTTTAAGTATGATATTCTTGTGAATATATATTTTGAAGAATTGTTAAATAAATTATAATACATTTTCAGCATTTTTTTTTTCCTAAGCCGTCTTGCATGTATTATTCTATAAATATATGTCCATACATAACGAAATGGGTTCTAATTAAGATGCTGTATTTATAATAACAACAAGAATCATGACAATGCTCAATAACAGAAATTAAACACATACCTTTCTCCTAAATTCCTTCCGCGTAGTAGAGTTGAGATCAGTGTCCAGTGGAATGTTTTGGTAATCAATTGTCACTTGATTCAACTTGTCTGCTTTTAGCGTACTTGGACATAAAGTTACCATATCATCGCAATGTGTTACTGATAATTCTTCCAAGGATGGGAAACTTAAATTCCCTCTGTAGAACCTTCGCAGATTCACTAAATTATGAAGTTTTAAACAACTGAGCTGCGGAAATATTATCTCATCCTCATCTGATTCGTCTTCTTCCTTCAACACTATCTCTTCAATGGATTTACAGTTTTCTATCTCCATTCTTTCAAGTCGACCCAAACTTTTGGCTGTTGAGGATGTGAACAAATATGACAAGCCATCACAATTTTCTACTTTTAAACATCTCAGATTTGAGAAAGACACTCTGCATGTAACCAAGTTTTCCAAAGTGGAACATGTAATGACTTCAAAAGTTTCTAGATTTCTGACAAAGAGCTCAGTCCATGAGTTCTCTAACCCAATGGAAACGAGCTTATCAAGGCACTCCAAGCGTAATTCTTTGAGCTGTAATAGAAGTTCACTATTATTAGGTCTTTGATGGCAGAAAATCACCTTGAAGCAACTACTGAACACCACAAGCTTCTCTACATTTGGCAACTGTTGTAGAAATCCATACTCCGGAAATTCATCACACTCAATATCAAAGCACAGACCGAGAACTTTTAAGTTGTGTAAAAGGTTTGTCTGAAATTCTCCGTCCACAATCATCTTTAATTCATTTTTACCCACTGTCAGATCCTCTAAGCTGGGTATAATTAGCTACAATGAGAAACCAATAACCATGTAAAAACAGGTTAGTACTGTCATATATAAAATTGAAACTGTGAACTTTCCTGCTAACTACATAAGCCTAATAATTAGTGAAAAACTAAACATTTGAATATAAAATAAAAATAGGTTTGAACAAGTCCATTTAAAAGAAATAACGTTTATTCAAAAAAAAAAAAAAGATGAACTACCCAAGACA
>Ga0214544_1007411_pt1 | contig 19283 bp, 9 predicted proteins | sample CNSS3metaG_FD_160074 | JGI IMG/M metagenome (GOLD analysis project Ga0214544, IMG submission 160074) | Root nodule microbial communities from cowpea collected in UCLA plant growth center, Los Angeles, California, USA - CNSS3 | ecosystem: Host-associated > Plants > Roots > Nodule | place: USA... | reverse complement strand
ATTATTTATATATATATATATATATATATATATATATATATATATATATATATATATATATATATATATATATAAATATTTCTTATAAGACTTATTAAAAATTATAAATTATTGAAAAAATTAATTATAAGATATATTATTTGATAATATAAGTTATAATTTATTGATAAATTTTATGAGTTTTACCGATACATATATTACAAAAGATTTAACTTTTATTGATAAAAAATTGTCTTAAGTTACATTTTATTGATAAAAATTTGTCGAGAGTTACAAAACCTTTTTCAATTTATTAAATATTTATTAAAAAAATTGACTAAAATTACACAATACGATGTTAAGTAGATGAAAACCAATTAATGCTTCAATAACTTAAAGTTTATTTTGAATTAAGACATCACATCTTTATGTTTATTTTGAATTCTTAAAATTTTAAATGCACTAAAATAAAAAATGAGAAGAAAATACTATTTCATATAAAAATTTAATAGTTTGGAAGATAACTATTGAGTATGCTTCTAATTATTTAATATTAATGTATTTATGTTATCGTTATTTGTTATTTCATGTTCTTTGGTATTAATATTAGAAAATAAATTAATTTTTAAAACTCAATTTTCTTAAAATATTATCTCCCTTTTAATGTAATTATTTTTTCAAAATATTTAGTTAACATTTAAAAATACTACTGTATAAGCATGTGAGTATATTTCTATCTCGTAAAGATAAATATAAACATGAATTTCTCCTTCACATAATAAAATAAATAAATATAATCTAAGGGTACTATTAATTTTGAGACTCCATAAAATTTTTACATGCTTTATTTATATATATATATATATATATATATAAGTTGATTTTTTTAATGATTAAATACCTTAAAAAGTAAGTTGTCAATCATTTAGGATATGTTTTGACTGGGGAGAGGATTTGAGAGAATTAATGGATGAATTTGAGAGGTGGTGCTGTTTGGATCAAGAGAAAAATAATATTATTTGAAATGAAAGTTTGTGTATGATTTGATGAATACAATAGATTTAAAAAAAAAATTATTCTTGAAAATACATGTGATATAAATTTAAATATAATGATAACAATAATTATTATAATACATATACAAATTAAAACTAAATAATCTACTTTGACAAAGAAGAATTAATTTTAAATATATCAAAAGCCATTGAATAGATTCTACAAAGTTAATATATTCAAGAAATCAATTCTTAAAATATTAAAATATTAAAACCTCTATAATTAGTTATGGAAATTAATATACATATTATAATCGATTATGAAAATATGTAAAAATTTTGAGAATTGGTTCCGAACGCTTATATTCACAAACAATGATACTACAACTACATTTTTTTTTATTCTTATATTTCATTCTCTAACATAATTTAGTGTGAATTATTGATTAATATAATATTATCATTTCTTTTAAAAGAATCAATAGTTTATCCTAAACCACGTTAGGGAATAAAAAATGAGAATAAAAAAATAAAGTCAAAGTAAAATCTTTCCATATTCACAATCAAATGGAGTGTTTTGTAAGAACAAAATTTGGAAGATGCAGAAGCAGAAGTAGAAAGAGTAAAAGAATGGTCATTTGAGTAATATTACTTTGTTTCCTTACAAATCTTATCGATTAAGTGAAGATGGTTCAACACCTCTCTTCTTCATATTCATCTTCATACATTTATGTGAATCAAAAAAATAAACAACAACAAACATACAAATATTCATCACTCGTTAATGTGTGAATACATTAAATTTTTATAAGCAAACATAACCTTCCTTGGTGTGAAAAAACATTTTTCATAATCCTATATTTAACACAAAGTCTTGAGTTAAGATGTTAAATAAAAGATATCTATTTTATTTTTTAATAAATATTTAATTTATGGTTATGCTTATTTAAATTAGGACTTTTGGCTGAACACCACTTCTTTATTACCTCACTCATATATTACACTTGTAGAAAAATGTTGAAAAAATTATGTAATGTATAAGTTACGTCATATTTAATGCAAATCCCATCAAAAATCCAGACAAATCATGTGACGTAATCCCATTATATAACCTCTACTACTCTCATATATAATCTTGCTCCACCAAAACAATCTTGTTCTTATTCCATAAAATTCTTTTTTTTTTTTTTTTGCCACACACAACACACAAGATTGATTTAGTTTTTTTAATGCACAACTCCTTTTGTTTAACTTTTAATGGTTATATCTAAAAAATATTTGTAGAAAGTTAATATTTTTAAACAAGCAAATAATTTGATTAACGAAACGAATGTGCGTACATGTCAAAAGCTATTATTTGTATTTCATGTTGATGTTTTCCCTAACAACTTGCAATTAATGGTACTTCATACATTCAAATATATAAACCCATGAGGTGTTCCAATTAAGTGATAATACAAGAATACTATATAAGAGATACATCTTTTATTTTTTTTATTCAAAATAATTTGACACCGATTACACATATAAGATATTTGACATCACTTTGACATCCAAAATCTTAAAATAATAGTGTTATGAATATTTATTCTTATATAATGTTTAACTTTATTTTTTTTATCTAACATAAAATTTTTTGACTCACTTGAATTTTTGACTACCAGTTTTTGACTTTCACTTATATATTAAAAATATACTTACGACTAATTAGTCCGTATACCAACAACGTAAACAAATTTTAAAATTATCTATGAAACTAATATACATGATAGGTTTATAGAGTTCCAGCAAACATTATTTTAAAAATCATTTTATTATTGGTTAATCAAGACAAAATCTTTATAATAAATAATGTTTTACACCATTAATATGTAAAAAATGAAATTATAATATTAATATCAATATATAATATTTAACATGTAAAAATTAAATATCTTTACTAAAGCCTTTCTACTCTTATACTTTTTAATGCAGTGTTTTTCTTCTAGGCACGTTTTATATTTTCATAAGACTAAATTCAAAATCTTAAATCAATAAACCAAGTTCATCACGACTCGAACATTATTAATTTGAGGTTTAGTTTGGATAGATTTTATAAAAATGAACACTCTAAAAAGATAGAAAAAATATTTATTTAATCTTTTAGAAAGTAAAATGCAAAAAAATAAAATATAATTTTAAGTCAAGAAAGTAATTGATTTTGGTTAAATATGTTTTTAACTCTTAAATTATTAGAATTCTTTATTCTCCCAAACTTTTTATATATTTTAATTCTTAAGATAAAAAAAATGAATAAGTATAATTTTTTTTAATATAACTGCATTAAATTTTTTGATATGTCTAGATACATTTAAGTTTTTTTATACATACTCTTTTGATATATTTTAACTTAAATATTAGTATGTAACATAATTTAACATATTCAAAATATTTAATATAATTGAGTTAAATGAGTTATGTCAATTTATTTTTAAAATTGATAAACCAAATCTAATCATATTCAAGTTTATGAACTAAAATAGTATTTAACTTATTTTATAAGGTTTTGCTTAATATATATTGGTTGAAGAAATGAATATTAACAATATAAGGAGGTGAATATGATAACAGTGTAGGGTGTAGTGTAGGTATGGTAGTCATCATGTTGGCCCGCAGGTTAGAGTGAAACCCTGGGCCTTCTTCAATTTCCTACTTTACAGTTTGGTTTTCCGTGTGCTAAGGGACCCTCTCTTTTCAAATCATGTGCCTTTCATATTTTTTTTATATCACTTATCTCAACATTTTCGCCAACAGTCAATACCACAAATAAACCTTCAAAATAAAAAAAAAAAACTAAATATCATATTAGATAAAAAAAATCACAAAAATTTGCATTCAAGATAGATAATATTTTATATGAATATATAGTCTCTCTCCAATATAAAGTTAGAACAATTGGTTCGTGTAACAAAGTATTCACAGTATTATTTTATGTTTTTGAAATTTAATTTATGAACAAATTTGTATTACTGTCAAAATTTTTAAGGGAAGAAAGAATGTAAACTTTACTATTAAAATTCTCTTTCTCGTGATAAAACAGTCCGATCAAAGTGATCTCTGATTGTAAAGTTTCAACGGTCATAACTGTTCGTGTGTGTGGCGTATATTATTTAGAGCAGACACGGATGATGCATCAAATAAAATAGTAAAATCTAACCTTGGACGAATATTATACTGATAAGGTATATTTTTTTTACGCCACTCAAATATTGTTCACCATATATAGAGATATTTTGTAGCTTTAGAGTTAATTAACTAGTTTTCACGTGCTAACCAGTAAAATAGTTCATTAATTACTTATATTAAAAGGTTACATTATTTTATCGTCATAAATTATATTATGCGATAATTTTTATTAATCGATAATTCATAAATTTTTACTGTAATATAACTGTTTATAAAAGAAATATAAGATAGACTGAATTTTTTTTATCGTAATATTTTTTTTATTGACTGAAAATACAAAAGTTGTTTCACTCACAAAGAGCATTATTCATGTGTTCATGTGTGTAAACATTGAAAAGCATATAGAGTGCATATTTATAGGAAGATGTTGCAGAAGAGAGAGAAAGGAGAAATGGAAGAGAAGAGTTGTAGAGAGACAACATAGACATATATGTGTATGTATATATATGTAGATAATAATATATGGGTTCTCTTAATTAATTCTCCAACAGGGTACATTACTGGATGGTTCACCTCTGTGGGAAAAATGGGTGGTTTCTAGTACATTTACAATCTAAAGTAGGAGATAGTAACAACATTGTTTGATGCTCTAAAATACAAACCTGGTTTATACATATAAAGAAAGAAAGGGTGAAGAGAAGAAGAGAAAGTCAGAGAAGCAGTGAAGCAGCTTGGTTTTGTGGTCCTTATAAAAAGGAAAAATGGTAAGTGAAGTCCGTCATCGGAGCATGGAGGTGAGAGACTCGAAAACGTGTTGTTGGCATGGAATGGTGAGACCCTTATCGTGATCGAAGCCAAACTCTTCTTCTGCCTGGTGGAGAAGAGTTTGGAACTCAGGGCGATTGAGGAAGGAAATAGGGACAATATATCTGCTTCTGTTTTCTCCGACGTAGACAACGAAGTGACCTTTGGGGACGTCCAAGCGAAGGCCATGATCGTCTTTCCTGCCTAAGCTGGAACACCTCTTGAGGATTTGCTTGATGAGTGGTGGTTGAGGGAGTTTAGTTGATTTTCTGAGAGCCATTGTTTGGAGAAAGGTTGTGAAAGGGAAAAGGGAAGGTGGTGGTATTTATGGATAGCTTTGGGGAGAAAAGTAAGTGGTAGATTTAGAAACAGACTCATGTGGGGTTGTGGGGACAAATCAAATTAGCTTAGGACCGTCTTGGGGGTCCTATGGCTGCTTAAGGGAGCTAAGAACTTCCCCTTGTTGCCCTTTCCATAGACACCATGGCCCATTTCTCTCTACACACTTATTATTTCTAATATCAATAATTATTATTTTTATTAAATTTTGACAATTTTCTTATACAATTTTAAGTTGTATCTTCTAAGTGATTTTTTTATTTTTTTCATTTTCTTATTCTCAATATTTTAAAGTTATTTAAAAGATGACACTTCATGTTATAAAAAAATTTATCAAAATTTAGTAGTTTTAAAAAATATTAAATAATGTGTCTAACTCTTATTCATAAAATATTAAATGAAAGTATATATATTTATTGTTTTACACTTCTGAAAAAAATTTAATAATTTCAAAACTTTGTTATGTGTTATTTTTTTTATATGTACGTTGTACTACATGAATTAATTTATTGTGTATATACAAATAGAAAAATTATATTTTTCATTCATGAATTAACCTTTTAAATTTATTTGAGAATCAAATATGAAAGATATCACTTAAGATTAAAATGTATATTTTTTCACTAAAATTCATTTAAATATTTTGACTTAAACTATCAATACAAGTAAACACTCATAATATTTAACAAAGTTTTAACATTTACAAACTTTCAAAAAATATACAACCAAAAGATCATAGGAACTTTTCAAAGGAGGTAAGAAAATTTTTAAAATTTTATAATTTTTAAAATAAATATAAAAAAATAATGGAGCATAATTTAAAATATATATTTTTCGTTTGTTGTTTTTTTTTTTTGAGAAAACTAATACTTTTTTATTTTCTTTTTCAAAACTTCTTTCATCATTTTTTTCTTCTTTCTTTTTGTCATTTTTATTATATTTGTGAGTGAGGTACTCATCTTTGCCATTTATTTCCCAAGCAATCTTAACATAATTTCCTAGCTTCCTAAGATGAGGGAAAACATGATATTTTTCTCTTTAAGCTCATATAAGAAAAAGATATTTAAGGCTTAAAGGGACTACCAATGGATTAATATTAAAGTAAGTTTATTTGACCAAGTATCTAGAAATAAGAAATGCCTCAATCATATCAGATCATTCACATTCACTTAAGATGTAAAATAAATGATATTAGAGTATACACACAACATGAGCAAGTCACTAAAAAAATTAGGAATGGTACATGATGGTTTATCCTTTTCATTAAAGCTAAAAGCTAATACAACTAAAAACTCTTTTAGAAAAGATTTAATGAAACAATTCTCAAAATCAACTCAATTAGTAAATCATAGAAACAATCCACTCATATCAACATAACTCCTATTTCTTTAGATTTATGACCGTTCCGGTTATCGAATCAAATCCTAAAATCTAATGTAAATATCTTTTATTAAATTTTTTTCAAAAACAAATTAAAAATGCAAATTAAACAACAAAAAACATAAACAAAAATCAAAATAGAAAACAAAATAAATTATTTTCCCACACCTTCATATTTTTTTCTTTGCATTCTATATATATCGAATATATCGAGGATAATGCATGGATTTAGTGAAAGTACTTCAAACTAAAGTATATAGATTTGGAGTATGAAATTAGATATTAATAGGTAATCTGATAGTGGATGACACAATAGGCTAAACAAATGAAAAATCTGACTAGAATAGGTTCTAACTATGACTTTAATAATATGTCAATAAAAGAATTTTAAATCTAACTCAGTCCCACAAAATCAGATTATAAGATAAAATTTGTATTGATATTATACTCTAAACAAGCTTTATGAGTAATTAATTAACTTGCTGGCGTGTTTTTAATATATGAGGAAAGCGTCGCACTGCCTTGCTCATTCTTCATTTTTCACACACACTGATTACATGCAACATCCTTCATCTTTATCTGTCCTGCATAATTTTTATTAATTAAAAAAACTATTTTTTTTATTCTATCAACGTACCTTTCTCAATTCATAACTCACACTTCACTTAATTTGTTTTTTCTAAATGACGTAAGATAGAAAATAGAAAGAAATATGGAGTACGATTTTACTAAAAGTCGGAATGAATAAATATATTTTGTCGTTTATATTTACAGTTGTGAAAGTGGAAATAGGTAGAATAGTGAGAAGAAGAAGCATGCCCGCAGTTTCCCATGTTTCCACGAAGTATTTAAGAAAATTTGCACAAAAATTAAATAAAAATGAAAAGGTGAAAGATTTAACACGACCCATTTCTCATAGGCCGTGATGAAATAATATCAATACATTGCATGCTCTTTTGGCACCATTTTCAACACCAAGGATGGAGAGTTGCAGGTTCCATTTCTGATACCTTTTTATAATCCTCTATTATGTCAAAATTATGTCTAAATCTATTTTTCTGATTTATTTAAATAGAAAAGTCCGGCCTGTGAGAGATTTATTATTAAAATATGTACTAAATGGAGAGGAAAGTAAACAATTTATTGTTTTCTTTTATATATTAATTATCAAGGTTCATATATTAGAATTGCAATTGAATGAATTTAGAGAAGGAAAAGGTTATTAGATTCCCTTTTAAGATATTTTTCATCTTTTTTATTTGTGAGTTGTGAAAATATTTCGTGTGTATTTGGTGTGATGGTATCTCATGAATATTCATGAATATAAGATATGAAGAAGATTTTAAATATTATTATTGGGAATCTAAACGTGAATTCAAGTCCTATATTTAGTAAAATTAAAGAGTTGAGCATCATATAAAGTTGAAGACTCATAAATTTATTATTTTAAAATTTTTGGATAAGAATATTATCAATTTCTTATGTGTGAGTTGAGTTTATATCTCATTGGTGATATATATGTCGAGTGATCATCTTTCGAAATACTTAACATATATATCATTGAAATGATATTAAGTGATTTTTAAAGTATTTTTTTTTATTATTGACGTAAAAACATGTTTTGGTGGGTCTATTTTTCATTTTCTTGGTATCGAAATAGCAATTTAAAGTGAGATTATTATTAGTTGTAAGAATAATGAAAAGGAGCGTGGAAGAAGGATAAAGAATTATTGAGTTGATAGTACAAACACATGCAATGCAATGTTATGAGTTGACAGTTGAATGCAGGAGTTCACATGCTTGCATTAAACTTTGCTGCCACCACGGGGGAGAATTTTTCTTCAACTTTATGTCCTTTCTATTTCATCTTTTCTCTTTTGCATTATTATTATTATTATTATTCTTATGATTAATAACAATTTTCTTTATATAGAAATCACCACCACTCTACCCTTTTCATAGCAACATCAATCTATTTATACATATGACTATCTTCGTAGGTAATCACATTTTTGTCGATTCATCACTTTCTTTTACAACTTTACAACTTTACAACTTCAATACCCTCATTCATACAAATCAAATTTCTAATCATATATTGGCGTACCATTCTTCTTGTACTTTTTTTCCTCTTAGGTCCCAACCTACTATACAAATTCAACTATAAAATAATGAAAAACATTTATCATCATAAATTTTAACTGTAATTTTATGAAGTTCACACTTATTTATATATTATAAATTCATTTTATTTTTAATTGATAAAAAATCTTTAACATGATGATGCTTAATATCTATCTACTCAATATTTTATTAATAACAATCTTTTGAAAAGAAAAAAAAAACATGATTAAGTGATAATCTATAGAAAAGGTTCACAGGAAGGTAAAATTAACCCATTCCAAGCTTATATGACAAAAGACAGCACACACGTGTAATTTAATAACATTAAACTTTAGAAATGAGTGAAGGACAATAAAAATTTTAAAACGTTATTGTGGACATTATTTATTTTAAGACAACAGTTAATAATATTAAAAGATTTTAAATGTTACACGTTCATCGTTATTATAATCTTTTAATGAACATTTCTTCTATATACTTTCGATAAGTTTTGATTTTTTTTAGTTCATTAAACATTGTTTAAACCACTTTATTTCATATTTTTAAAGACTAGCCAAACAAATTCAAGGAAAAAAAAATTACTGCAGAGAAAAAAAACCAAAAATATTAGAGATAAAAAACTATAAAATAATCGTTTTTAATGAGTCATGTAACCAATGAGTTTAAAAATAAAATCCAATATCCAAAACTCTCGTTTAAATGGGTTAGTAAAAAAGTTTTGCTTGTATATGTAAATCGGTTTTATAGGGCTGATTTGGACTTAAAAACTGCTTCTTAAAAACATCATATCTCCATTTATATTATTATTTCTCTTGTGAAGATAATATAAACGTTTGATTTTTTTTTTTTTTTTTTATTTCTTACAAAAATGTTTTTTAAATAACTATGAGATTTGGTTATCGTGAACCATGACACCAATGTTAGTAATTTAAAGTAGATTGTGTCGAGAATAGTTAAAGTTCGACAAATTAACTTTTTTAATATATGTCTACAGTTTTCTTAAGTATATGTTTCTTTAATAAGAAAACCAAATTAATCCTCTAGAAAAATTCTGATTCTCTCGTGGGGAGCTCTAACATAAATGTATTGCTTTCAATTAATTCAATTTAAGAAATTAGCTATTTTCAGAAAATATCCGCATTTATTAATATCTTTTCTTTAGTACTTAACTAATTAAAGAGAAACAAAGCAAATTAATATCACCCACATAGAGATAGAGGCATTAGGGGATGATTTCATTAATTGAGTCAAAATTAGTAACATCAAATTGCTTCACAAGTACCAAGATTTATGGGACTCTGAATCAAGCCAAGTGGTTCAGTGGATTTGGGTTAATTAACAAAAAATTTCAACAGATGACATTAAATAACATATTGTTTTGTAATTATTTTAAAATTTTAAAAAAATATACGAATATTTGTATACTATAACAATGTTTTAAATGTCATCACATTTTTTTAATAATTCTAAGAAATCGTACATATTCACGGGAAAGATAAATTTAATTTTCAAAATAACTCTGCATATTTATATAAAAATCCAACTAATTTATTCTTTTAAAAACTCAACCTCACAACTCTCTGGTCACAAAATTTGCATACCACAAGATCTTATTGTAAAAATGAACTAGAACGGATTATGTTATTCAATAAATTAACTAATACTTGCACCAAGTGATACATAAATCGAAATATATATGAGGAACAAAAATTGTACACAAACAAATTGAGAATAGACTGTAAGAGATTACTAAAATCATTCACTAAAAAAATATTAAAATGACAAGTTAATTTAAATTTAATTTTTTACCACTATCTATTATATTAATTATTATATTCAATCAATAATATATAATTGTTTCTCCTTTATTTTTAATTTATTTCTTTTAATTCAGTTTTAACTTATTATTTCAATAACTTTTTAATTATATATTTTAACTTTTTAATAGTGTGATACGATGATTATCTAATTGAAGTAATAGATTAAAAGTGAGTAAATGAAAAATACGTTAAAATATCATTATTACATAAAGATATATAATCGTGAAAAAACCCTAACTGTAACATAATTTTTTAAAAAATAATTTTTTGATTATTAAATTTCAGACAACTTCTTCCTACAATCTTGGATATCATCTTCTAAGTGATTTTTATTTTACCTTCCTCTCATTCTTAATATTTCAAAATCACTTAGAATATGACACTTGATGTTATAAGAGAAAGTTATCGAAATTTAATATTAATAGTAAAAATTTTATTGTGCTAATTTTTTATATTAATTGCGTTGTGGATTGTGAACACATAAACAGCAACAGATTCCTGAATCACAGTGTGAGTTTAGACATGGTAAAAGTTGAGAAAATAGAGATCGAAAAGGTTTGTATAATTTGCGTGGTGACTAAGGTTAGGATGATAAAAATGAAAGTGATGAGAGATGGAGAGAAAGGGAGTGGTTGGGGTGTGGTCCTGTTAACAATGTAGGCAACGCAGCAAAGGCATGCAGCAGAGAGAGGGCAGTAGCAATGGAGAAGCAGGGGTCACAATCAGCTATAAATTGGTCGAGAAAATATTAAATGTGGAAGGACTTCTGCACTTCCCTCTTTCTGCAGAATAACTACTCTACTGTCACCATTCACACCCAATATATCACTACCTACGTGCTTTTCTTTCTTCTCCATCTCTATGCATTAACTATGCCTCTCATCTCAACCAGTAGTACCTTCGTTGTACGTATCTCTCTGTATCTCTATTACCAGGCATCGCATGTGATCATCCTCTATTCATTCATTATCCCATTTCATACACCTCACCATTTTTTTTTCTTTTTCTCTCTTTTTTATTTTCAATGCCTCACTAATAAAGCCATCGAAAGCATCCAATTTTCTTACTAATCTTATGATCATTTTTGTGGTCTCTCACAGCTTAACATTCGGACACGGAAACTGCTTCTATCTAATTATGAGGCACCAAGGTGTCCACGCCATTCCATCATTGGATGATAAGACCCGCTATGTATTATCATTATTTCAATGGGGATTTTCAGACCTTATACTTGATAATACATAAATATAAAATTTTTGTTTTAGCTGTAACGTAACAAAATTGTTGGAGAATTGTGGCGCTGGTAGCAAGTTGTGTAATAAATGGTAAGCTTTGTTTGACTTGGACTCTCGATTTTCGTGTGCATGGAGATGGGTAGCTGGTAATAAATAGAGTGGTGGAAAAGGTTAAAAGAAAGTCTTAAATGTGAAATGTGAGGGTTGGGCCAAGGTGTTGATGTTATCAGAGGTTTCAGTCTTGAAAAGAGGCTACCCATGTTCTGTGACTGAGATTGGTTGGTATTTGTTACGAACAACGAAAGTAGGAGATGGGATATGTTACCCCACCACGCTCCAAGGAAGAAAAAAACATATACATATATTTATGGGAAGTTAGTTTTTCTTTTTCACATTAACTGTGGTAACAACCTTCCCCTGGCAGGCTCTGTTGAGCACATGCACCCACGTTACTTTTGCACTCAAAGCTGAAGGGACATTACGAGTAGTAAGGACATGAAATGGCAGTAGCAACAACCTTTCTCGAATTTACCAAACACCATTCAAAGTCACGGTTAAAGTTTTCCCAACTTCGTAGTGGAGCTCATGGTGCGTTATACCAGAAAGAGGTGGTAACAGCAACTTGGATTATGGAGCATTTTCTGAATGCAAATGCTAAATCAAAAAACATGGTCCACTAAACATAGCCTTCACCGGTTTACCTATTAAGTGGTAGACAGGGATTAACGAAAAGCATCTGGGATAGAAAAAAATCTAACATTGAAATCGGAAAAGACAGAAGAAAAAACATGTTTAGATATTGGTATGAGATATAGGTCTACACCGACAATAGGCATACGTTTTGATGACTCAATACTCGAACAACCGATCTCCTTAATGTAGCTACTAGCTTGGTGGGTGGGTACCCTAATGTTCATTAATACTTATGGTGAGATACGACGCAGTATCGCAAGTTTACACTAATGAAGGCGCACAGATGTTAGGTATATATGCATGGGTTTATGTTGTTGCAGGGGAAAATAGAATTGGCTTGGCCCCATCACAGCTAAGCTTGGAATCACGAGCACCCAAGGACTTTACCGTGTACCTTAACATGTGCTTTGTCACTTCATCGGCATCAAATTCGTTAGTTTGCAACAAAAGGTCTTCACTCTATTAACACCTATGCTTAGATGGGTCCGAGACAGGGTGGAAAATATTTGTTCGCAATCTTCAATCTTCACCTTAATTAATGGTTTTGAGAGATTGTAAATAGCATGTGATTTCTTGTGAAATTTATTGCAGTCTTATCTACCCTGTTCAAACCAACTCAGGAACGATGACTGAATGAATGAATGGTTTTGAGAGAGACCTGCATGGAGAATAGTAGACAAGAGTTACTGATTGTGGAGCCCATAAAAACGTGAAAGGTTGGATGTTATGTTCCTAGGAATGTGATTAAAGAGAAAAAGAAGGGTACGTGCGAGTAAGTAAAGGTTACCCCCTCTTCCCTGTTCAAAGAATTATTGTATGCCGTATATACCTAGTACTCCAAACTTTTATTTAATGTCAAACTTCTATTATTACTTTTCGTTTCTTCTCATCCTTACTTTCCAACTAAACTCCACGTTAAGCCTCATTCACATCTTCTCCTACAAGATAAAACTCGCTCTCACTCTTGGAACTGAAAAAAAAGAAAATCGTATTTTTAATATACAATTACGAGTCTGTATTTTATTTTTCTTAAGTATATCTATCGCTTTAGGAGTCTAATTCTTTTTCATTTGGTTTCTCTGCTTTTGTTGTCATCGTTATTTTTAGCAAGTTCCGTATATATTTTTGTCGCACGGCGAGGAGCGAGACTAGACATCGTGGTAGAACAAAGATTGTGTTTTGGGCTGTTTCTTGGGATTCCCGTGAATCACAACTTATGGGCCACCGTTTGTAAAAGCCCACTAATTATCTCCATGGCGATGGACTAAAATCAAGAAATCAGATAACTGTTTGACCCAATTAAGAAAAGGAATAAGATGATAGTGACCAAAAATTAAAACAATTGGATCAGCTTGGTTAACCAAAAAGGAAAAAAGGTAACACATCTAAATTCCTAATTCCCATCATTAGTCTTTTATTGGACGTAATCTGCATTTCCACTTGTTGGAAGTTTGTTCGTAATCGATGGGACACTACAATCTAACCCATCTTCATGCTCATCATGTCAAATGGGCTCAAAGTAAAAGATGGAAATTCCAAGATCTTGAAACTTATTGTTGACAATAGAGACTTATGTTTTTTTTTTTTTGTTTAATTTAGAAAAATAGACACATCAATTACTTACCCTATGTTGGAAAACTCATCATTTTTCCTCTGATAGAGTTAGAGGAGTATAGAAATTATGATGGCGGACAATAAAATAATAATATATTGTTGGACGATTAATAATGTATTCATTATTTTTAAAAATATAACGAATTCTTCTATTGATATGTGCATACCAAAATTAATTTTTACCACATTTCGTAAATATATATTTAAAACAATGTCTTTTTAAATAGTTTTCAATAATCATGTTTATATCTGTTTTATGAAATTTAATTATTACCTTTTCCAAATATATTTATAGAATATATATTTTTTTTAAATATAACTTTTCTAGATGAATTGGATATTCATGAAAAAAAATTGTTAATTGATTAATTAATTAGAGTGAACTTTTATTAAATCGATCAGTTTGGACTGTATTTTTAATGAATTAATAAATTTCGTTTATCCAATCCATTATATTCTGAAAAAAAAATCTTGTCCTGTTCATTGGGTTTGTATTTCAAATCAATATTTTATTTTTCATGCTATATTAATGAGAAATAATATGTTTACAACGAATGAAAATTATGAACAATTATAGATTTGAGGTTAATGTGCTTATGTTTTCCATATATTAAGGGCACAACAACTTGCATTGTGTTTCCCATTCAGCCAACATACTATACATCCGGAAAATAACTGATTATCCACTATCTTATCATAATGTTCTATTTCATTAAGATCTCATAAGTCAAAACGCCAAATTCTATACCTATTTGTAGATCATCAATCAAGGAGAAAAAGTACACATTAATGTCATAATATAGACATCATGTTTGGTACATAAGAAGCACTTCCATTTCATATAACCTTTGACAAACACAAACTCAAAGTCCTAATTCATGTATCTGTGTACTTTAAGAGACTGAGAGTATAGTTGTAATTTAATTACAAAATAATATTATGTATTTATTATTTATGTTACAAAAATTCGTGAAATTATTATATTAATAAACAGTTATAAATCTGTATTTTATTTTCCAAATACACCCATCATTTATAAAGAGTAATTCGTTTTCATTTGATTCCTCTGTCTTTTTTCGGCACTTTTTGTTAGCAAGTTGCTTGCACTAGTATTACTATACGTATGGGCTGCTATTTGGGATATCCATGAATCAGAGCCCATGGAATAAAATTAAGAAACCAGTTCATTCGAATAAAAATTGAAAATGAAAATGTCATCCCAAATTTTCAATATAAATATAACGAAATTTACATGAAGAATTTACGTATATTTATTAATATTTATAATACAAATAATTATGTTTAAATTTTTTTATAGTATATATATATATATATATATATATATATATATATATATATATATACTAATCGACTATATTTATTAATATCTATGCTTTTATTATAATAAAATAATAAATTAATAATAAATTTATCAATGATAAATTAATGTATTTTTATGTTCACTTATTTTCGTTTTCTTTTCTTAATCTAAATACTTTCGCTTTTACTCTTCCTTTATTTCTTTCTTCGTTTTCTATTTTCCATCCTTCAATCCAATTCAAATTCCAATAGAAAACATTAGTAGTTTATTGGATGTAACCTTGTTTTCCTAATTTAGGGTGTTCCTCCGTAATTGATAATTGATGGAACACCACAATTTGAGCAATCTTCGCGTTTCAAATGCATTAAAAGTAGAAGAAAAAACTCCAAGCTCTTCAAATTCATTCCGGGCTCACATTTAAGGATTTAGAAATACAAGAAAAAGTTCATATTTTCTATTCTTATTTTGAAATAGTTATACGTTTTTAATGTTATAATTATTTTGTTTTCGGGAGAAAATCTTAAATTGAATGTGGAAAAAGAATTCGTTATAATTATGTTCTTTAATCCATAACTCTGATATTATAAAAAAAAAATGAACTTGAAATGAAATTCAACATTACATAATTAATTTGTAAAATTTGTAATTATTTATAAATAAATTTTGTTAAGATATATTTTAGCATACGACTCTAATAAAATATTAAGAGGTGAATTTTAAATATAATTTGACATGAAAAAACTAATTTATATATAACTTTATATATAAAGTTATATATATAACTTTATATATATATATATATATATATATATATATATATATATATATATATATATATATATATATATATATATATATATATATATATATATATATATCGTAAATGAACCTCTTTTCTCTTTGAGCTGGTCCACCATATCTGTCCTGCCAACACAGCATGTTTACCTTCTCTAATCTACACTCACCACCATCATTTTTCATATGACTTTCTTTCTTTATTTAGAGATAATAGAAGAATCTAATGTGAGAAAATTTACAGTAATTGGTGAACCAGTTCTAAGCTAACTGTTCCGAGTTACATCCATGTCATATTATAAGCGGTTGGTAGTTAAAAACAATTGGCACCAGCAACTTATTTATATGTTTCATGTATATAGGTATGTTACATACGATTGAAGTGATAAGGTTATAGAAGATTAAGTATTTCACCGACACATATGCAATGAGGTGAGATATGCATGGGAAGTAATAGGTGTGTGTGGTTCCAAGTTGCAATTAAGTTTGAAACAAGTGAACGCGTTTTTAAACAGTTGATGATAGGGATTGGGAAGTGAAACTCAGCAACAAATGTATATAAAATGATTGCAAAGCAATCAAACACACGAATGCATCGCAGTCAGAGGTCACAGGTTGTATGTGTCGGGCGTTGCCAGAGTGAGAGACCCCTTGTCTTCAGATTCAGATACCTTCTGTACGTATGTAGTACGGGTAACGGACCACGCCGTATACGGTTCATATACGTACGCAGCTCCTCAACTTTTGTATTATTATCATTACATGCAGCAGCAGCATCATACGTTACTGTTAGAGTTAAGGTTGGTGAAGAATCCTGGTAACTGTTTCTACTCCTCTCACCACTGTCTAAAGCTTAGAGCATTGTGTTTGGACTTTGTTGCTAAAACAGAACTCAAATTAATGTTAACGGATAGGGTAGAAAGGAGTTATACTTTCATTTAATGACGTGTCATCGTACTAAATAAAGAGTTTGGAATCTCATATAATTCACATATTTAAATTCATTAAATGTAGTACAATTAAGTGTGAAATTAATTTCAAACATTATAAGTCTTGGTCACTTTATTTAATTTGGAAGAAAAATTATCCATTAATTAACCAGTTTCCGACTATGGAATTAAAAAATTATAGCAAAATAAAAAAACCTGAAATAACTATAACACTTATTTAAGGATCGATTAAACTTACTCAATATTATGAGATTAAGTAATAATGTAAATGTTATTATGCTAGCTGAATCTATATCCAGATTGAACTCACCAAGTGTAATAATAATTAGAACTGTCAAAATGGGTTGAAACTCACTAGCTAACCCAGCTCATCACAGGTTTGAGCCGAATTGAGTTGAAATTCTTTTATAAATTTAAATACGGGTTGATTTTTGACCCGACTTACTCGGGTTCAACTCATGGTGAGCCAGATTGGTTCACTAACCTGCAAATGAAGAGTCACACAAGTGTTTTTTGTTAAGTTAGGCTTTGCATTTGGGTCATGTTAGGTTATTTTTTTTAGCCAACACATAGATAATTTATACTTTTGTGATTTTAGTTTGTATTTGGATTGTATTAAAATTTATTTAGATTTTAATTAGAATTAGAATTTAGTTTTGACTGAAAACAAAAATAATATATTTTTTGAATTAAGTGAACCCGTGAGTCAACTCGTTTAACCCATCAGCCAGTCGTAGGTCAGGTCGAGTTCGAATTTTTTTAGCTCGCTAATAAGTGAACCAGATTGGTTGACTCATTAAGTGATCAACTCGTGATGGATCGGGCCGGATTATCCATTTTGACAGCTATAGTAATAACATAAAAAGAAGTATCAAAATTTTGCTTTGTCTAGAGAGTTAAACGGAGAAAAAAATAAGTTATATATTGTAGTGTTGAAATATTTTAAGTAACAAATATAATCCTTATCAATATTTTAAATTTAGGCTTGATTAAATACTTAAAAAAAACTATAATACAATAAAAAGCAAAGGCATTTTAGTTTATATATAAGTTAATTTTGAAAGGTTAAAGTGTAAGAGATAACGAGACAACGAGTGAGAAAGACGTTTCTGATAGGAACAACTCTATTGGGCCAAGAAAAAAAAAATCTCCATTTTCTATATTTAACAACCCACAAGTGTGTTATTACATCTTTAAAATGTTTGTTTTGAAAAAAGAAATCCTCAACGCGGAGCATGCCAAGTGGCTCTTTTCTCATCCATTTGTTTTTCAAAATGAGTGAATTTCTTGTATCCATAGCGTGAAACGACAACATGAAAGTCGTAAAAGATATTAATTTCTTTTGTTTTTTAGACAAAGAACTTTCGTGGCCCCCAAAAACCATGCCAGTAAGACCTTAAAGTCTTGAACGAATAAAGTTCATTAATGTGTTAAGAAAATAACAGGAACTTGACTTTTGTGAAGGATCAAATTAGCACACGCAAATGCCTCTTCCTGAGACTAATTAATAGTAATTAGATATTGTATTTATGAAATCCACGTTATGAGGACCGTAATTATACAAATAAGCCGCAGTGAAAGGACCACACAACATTAAACAATTTGAGGTTCACACATTCAACTATGTTATATATAATATTCCCAAATTAATTAACACCCACGAGTTGTGAAAGCAATGAAGGAGTGTGAAGAGAGACACATTCCTGTTGAATTGTGCGAAGCACAGATGTGCATGCCTTTTAGAGACAGGCTCGTACTATATATAATTAAGAGGGGAAAATCATATTCATCATGCCACTTAATAAAAAAAAACACTTAACATATTATATATTCAAGGACAGTTGTGTTTACAATAATTTAGGCTCATTAAAGAAAAACACATTTATATGAAAAAAAAATGTATAAAGAAAGTTTACATTTTTAAGGGTAAGACAAGAAGGAAGACGTAAGATAGATGTTTTTGGATTGAAGTGTGGAAGATTCATTCCTATTTTGTGTTTGGAAGAAGTTGATTCCTTTCCTTGTTCTAGAAAAGGAAAAGGATAAACAATATTTTATGATGTGATTCA
>Ga0214544_1007407_pt1 | contig 19294 bp, 5 predicted proteins | sample CNSS3metaG_FD_160074 | JGI IMG/M metagenome (GOLD analysis project Ga0214544, IMG submission 160074) | Root nodule microbial communities from cowpea collected in UCLA plant growth center, Los Angeles, California, USA - CNSS3 | ecosystem: Host-associated > Plants > Roots > Nodule | place: USA... | reverse complement strand
TTGGTCTCTGAAGTACACGAAATGAAAGTGATTAATCATGATCACAATCAAGTATGCATCCAGAGAACAACACAAATTAGCCTCAATCGAAATTTTGTGAAATTTATGCATAAACCTCAATGTATGCGTTATAACAAATTATGAAAAATAATTCTTCCAAACTGTCCAATCGGACAATTCAAGATTTATTACAAACGATTAAAAATTTAATCATTTGTACTAAATCTTAAACGGGAACTAAGGTTTGCTCAGTATTTAATTAAAATTATAATAAATCTTCATATATATAAAACAACAATGCAACCATAGTATTAAAAAATCAAATAAAATTGAAAATATTTTAAATAAAAGAAATCTAACAATAAACATAAATTTCTTTCAAAATTATGTAAATATTAATAGAAAAATTCAAAATAAAAATGTAGACCCAAAAAACTAACTAAAAAAATATTCAAAATGTTAAACTACAACGGTAAAAAAAGAAAATCAATTTCATACATACAATATGAACACACTAAAAAAATGCAAAAAGAAGGATAAGTAAAGCTAACCTCTTGTTGCAAAACCAAAATCGAAGTTGGAGGAGAGTGGTCTTAGGGGCCGAACGTGCTACTGGATGGCCAAATATGGGAAAGAAAAACACTACCAAATGGGAACGAAAACGATAAATATTGTGCTCAAAACTCAAAACCAATCCACAAAGCAAAATCCAACAACTTTCAGTGGTGGAAAATGAAAAACCGTACCTGCAATGGCGTCGTCGCGGGCACGGAGGGGAGAATGTGCGAGGCCAATATTCCGTTTCACACACCACGGAGACGAAGAATAACATTGCAAAATGGGGACGAAAATGAAAAATATTCGGTTCAAAACTCCTAAATCAATCCACAAATCAAAACCCAACAATTTTCAGTGGTGGAAAACGAAGAAACTAACCTGCAATGGTGGCTCTCGCTGTCGCCGGCACGGAGGAGAAGAACGCGCAACGTAACAGAGGGGAGGAGAGGGGTTCGCGCTGATTTTAGGAAAAAATTAACGTTTGTGTTGTGCCAGGCCGACGTAATTTAACGTCGGGGAGCTCTAGGGCCGACGTAATTTGACGTCGGGGAGCTCTGGGGCCGACGTCCTTTTGAAGATGACGTCGGGGCGCTGGTGGACCGACGTTACTTGACGTCGGGGCGCTAATGGACAAATGTTAAATTTGTCCAGTTATTTACAAAACTGCCACCGGTCATTTTTTACGTGGGTGTTCTTTTGAGCAGACGTTAAACAGGTGACGTTTAAGGCCTTTTTTGTGTTAGTGTATGCAAACACATATTTGTGTTTTTTTAATGTTTAAAAATATATATTATATTAAAAATAATTTAAAATAAAGAAAGGATATAATAAATATTTTTAAATTTATAATTAAGTTTTGAAAAATATGATTAGAAAAGTAAATTAACTTTATAAAAACATATGCCAAAAATATTTTATATTTAATTCGTGAATTTTTTTTCTAAATGGCCAGTTATTGTTAAAACTGCCTAACATCAAAAGTACCTCATTGTGTCCAATTATTATTCTATAAAAGTGTCAATTATTATGTTCATTAAAGTAGGTCTAAGAAGTCAACAACTACAAGTCTCTTACAAAATGGTATTTCTTTGTGTGGATGACATTGTTTGTATATATTTGTATAGACTATTATTCTTTTGTGCATATGTGGATCGATTTACAAAAGCTAATTTGAGGATCCCTACCATATTCTATTTTCATATATATATATATATATATATATATATATATATATATATATATAACAATTTGAGAGTGTTATAGTTAATTTTACCAAATTAATTCTATAGTTGAGTTATTTTTACCAAACATGTTAACTTTGTCATTAAATGGGTTGTTGTGCACCTGTGTGATTGTGAATGTTCTTGAAGGATTTGGAGTGGATATTCTCATATTTGTCTCTCATTATTCGAAGGTGAGTGGTGATGCACTGATGTGGGTGGAGTGAACCAGTGGTGGCAGTGTTATGTAATGACATGTACTAGTGTGAGGGAAGTGAACCACTCTTGGTGATGGACTATGTGTGAGTGCACATGAGGGGTTGTGCACTGGTTACATAACCGGTACAATTATGTGTGTGTAACACTAGTTATGTAATCTGTGTTGGTGCAGTGTGAAAAGTGACACCAATTACGAAATAGGTGTTGTATTGTGTAATGTGTGTATAATAATATATATATATATATATATATATATATATATATATATATATATATATATAATCGGTGAATTATTAAAATAAAAATTCAGATGACTATGAGTCATTTCTTAGCATGAGAATCATTACAATAAAATAATAACAAAAATCAGTGTAAATTATCAAAATAAACATTCAGATGACTATGAGTCATGATTAAATTAATTTATTATAACTTTGATAGACAATAACAAAGACACCAAAAATTATTGTCCAAATATAAATTCGATAAATGATAAACACGGATAAAGTTGAACAATTTTTGACGGTTAAGACACTGAAATTGCACAGGTAAAAAGCATGAAGTGTGCTTTTATTTATTTATCTTTGCCTTTTAAACAAATCTATGATATGGGACTGATACTGATAACATTGTAACACCACAAAATTTTCAGCTTGACCCTACTATTTGAGTGAGGAAGAAAGAAGATACACGTTGGTAGATGGCACAGTTTTGGAGTATAACGTGAACATTTTTTTCGGTGACGGTGGACTTTTTAGCCTCAGAATTTTTCTTCAACAAACCATTTGGAAAATTACAGCTTCAAACTCTGTATAAATTCATCACCATTTTCCAAATTCTTTGCTCCACTCACTTTCAGTATTCAGTTTTCAGCTCATTCAGAAAGTGGTGCTGAAAACTAAGAGTGAAGAAGAAGAAGAAGATGGAATCTTCCAAACAGAGTGGTGGAGAAAATGGTGGAAGTTCTGTGAACAATAACACCAAAGGCTTCACTCTGCAAGTCCTTACAGGGCGTTGGTTCATGGCTTTTTCCTCATTCATGATCATGTCTGTATCAGGAGCAAGCTACATGTTCAGTCTATACTCAAGGGAAATCAAATCAGTTTTAGGGTATGATCAATCCACCCTCAATCTGTTAAGTTTCTTCAAGGATTTAGGGTCCAACATAGGCATCATTTCAGGCCTAATCAATGAGGTAACACCCCCTTGGGTGGTGTTAACAATTGGTGGGGTTCTCAACTTTTTTGGCTATTTCACAATTTGGCTTGCAGTGACCAGAAAAATCCCCAGGCCCCAGGTGTGGAAAATGTGTTTGTACATCTTCATTGGAGCAAATTCTCACTGTTCCACTAACACTGGAGTCATTGTGACCAGTGTGAAGAACTTCCCAGGCACAAGGGGCATTGTCATTGGCCTTCTGAGTGGCTACCTTGGTTTGAGTGCAGCAATCATCACTCAGATATACTATGCCTTCTATGGAAATGACTCCAAATCTCTGATTTTGCTCATGGCATGGCTACCAACTGCTGTAACTTTTCTTTTCTTGCCAGTTATCAGACACCACAAGGGAGTTCAGCAGCCAAATGATTCCAAGGTTTTCTATAATTTCCTCTACACCACTTTAGTTCTTGCAGGTTTCCTCATGGTACTGATCATACTGCAAAAAACTTTCAACTTTACCAAGACTGAGTACTATGTCACTACTATACTCATGCTTGTGTTGCTCATTTTTCCACTTGTTGTTGTCATGTTTGAAGAACAAAAGATATGGAAGAGGAAACAAGAACACAGAGACAGTGAAAAAAACCCTCCTAAGCCTTTGAATATAGCAACAGAGATGCCAAATCTAGAGAGTTCTGCAGAGGATGCACCAAAGCAAGTTTCCTGCTGGAAAAACATGTTCAGTCCACCAAGTAGAGGTGAAGACTATACAATACTTCAAGCCATTTTTAGCCTTGACATGGTGATTCTTTTCCTAGCAACAATTTGTGGACTTGGTGGTACACTCACTGTGGTAAACAACTTGAGCCAAATTGGTACATCCTTAGGATATTCATCACATAGTGTTACAACATTTGTGTCCCTTATGGCTATTTGGATCTATATGGGGAAAATTGTGCAGGGTGTGATCTCAGAAATGATCATAGCCAAATTTAAAGTTCCTAGGCCTATTTTGTTCACATCAATTCTTGTGATGCCTTGTGTTGGCCACCTTCTGATTGCTTTCAATGTGCCAAATGGTCTCTATGCAGCCTCAATTATCATTGGATTCTGCTTTGGGGCAAACTGGCCATTGCTATTTTCCATCATATCAGAACTTTTTGGTCTGAAATTTTACTCAACTCTGTATAATGTTGGGTCAGTGGCAAGTCCAATTGGATCATACCTGTTCAGTGTGAGGGTTGCAGGGTATTTGTATGACAAGGAGGCCAGAAGGCAAATGGAAGCATTAGGAATGAAGAGAAAACCTGGGGAGGAGTTGAATTGCAATGGAAGTGAGTGTTACAAAATGGCTTTCATTATAATCACTGCAGTGAGCCTGTTTGGGGCACTTGTGTCTCTCATCTTGGTGTTAAGGACTAGAGAGTTTTATAAAGGTGACATATACAAGAAGTTCAGAGAAGAACATGGAACTGCTGAAGCTGAAATTGGTCTCACTCAGAACAAGATTGCACAACAACATGCTGCAAATCAAGGCTAGATATCTTTGCCAAGGAATTCATAGATACTTTATCATTAGCATAATATATATATATATATATATATATATATATATATATATATATATATAAAGTAGATCTTGATTAATAAAGGTTTGATTACTAATTTCATTTGTTTTTATTTCGATTTTCTTTTCTTTTCTTTTCAATAAAGTTGCATGCTAGATGATTTAATTTAATATTTTCGTTAAATTTGTATAAATGACATTTATGTGGTCACAGTAAATATCATATGTCAATTCATCATATTTTTATTTTTATTTTTGGTTTTTTCTACATGTTAGGTTTGTAATGTCAGCATCAATTTCATGTGTTATTGTCAACATCATGGGAGAGTATTTTTGTTAAGTGACAGTATGTTGTATTTAATTCGGTCTCAATATTTATTCTTCTACCCAACTTAGTCCCAATTATTTTTTAAGAAAAATGTACAATGTTGTTTCAGTCCAAAATATAATTGAATTCAGTTTCCTTCGTTGTAACATCTCATTTAATAGTATAAAACTACTAAATAAAATATTAAAGTTTGACAAAGCAAAACAAATAGTTATAGGAATATATAAAATATTAATACAGTTATTCGAAATAATAACTATAATAATATGAAATATACAGAGAATTATTCTATAGATATCTAAGATTTTTTTAAAAAAGAGACAACTCCTATACTACTAAGGAAGTCTAAGCACTACTCCACATTCTCTTGTTGTTCTCCAGCAGAGGAGTATCCTCATTTGTGTTCTCCTATGCTCATAGAGTTAAGTGATCATTGCAAAAGAGACAAACAAAACACAACCAACGCAAAACACACAATAAGGTTAGTTAGTTACAAAAGAAATATTCATATATAATTAAATCATGTCAAATACCTACAAACATGATATAAAACATATATATGTCTATAATCACATAAGAAGTTGACACTAAACTCAATTATCTGGATATACGCCTCCATATTAAATCCATATGTTAATGCATACACTACAATTATCACCACATAAAATCTCTCCTTGAAATTCCTTCAATAATACCATTATTATACATACTCACCACAACATCTTTTTATCAAATATTAATAATTTTAAATTATCAACAAAGTAAATTCAGCCAAATAGAAGCATTCACAACCTAAAAATAGCAAACTGAACAAATTAGAGAAGATTGGTATCCGTGGACAAAATTCACGGTAGATAGTTGGTATTTATGGATATTTATTATCCACGGATAGCAGGTAGTAGATATTTTAATACCCGTTCATAAACAGGTCAGATGTAGATATCATACTATTTCGTACTGTATCTGTAGGTATCCGTTACCCGCAAAAAAAATTAAAATTAAAATCTAATTTATATTTTATTAAATTTAATTTAATTAAAATTAAAATTTATATATTTTATTAGATTAAATTTAATTAAAATTAAAATTTATTTTTTAATCAATTTAATTTTTATTTAAGTTTATTTTAAAAAATTAAAAAATATCCTTTTTAAACCGTGGATTTTAAAAATCCACAAGTATTTTTAAAACGAGTACCAGTACCCTACAAATAACAAAATGGATAATGAGTAATTTTTTCTATTATATATCAGATTACGAATAGACATTATTCATACTCATATGGATTGTTATTTCTAAACATTCTTTTTATCAGCATATCGAAATATACGGTAGATGATATGGTTATGTTTAGGGATGGCAACGGGGCGGGGCGGGGATGAGTTACGCTATCCCATACTCATCCCCGTAAAAAAAATTCATTCCCCATCCACATACCCAAACTCAACGGGTATCAAACTTTTGTCCCATCCACATCCCCACCGGGTAACGGGTATAATCTCGTACCCATACCCGTACCCATTTTCTTACTACTTTAATATTAATTTTGAATAATTTTTATAAAATAATAAAAAATTACGGTAAAGGAAACATAATATTATCAAATATTCAATATTAGGAGGATAGTTGTTTCTTCGATATCAAATACTTTGAAATAAATTATAATTGTTTATATTTTATATTGGAATACCAAATAAAATTTCATGAGAACTAAAACATTTATTAAATTTGCAAACATTAATGAAACCTAGTTGATAAAATTTAAAAATAGTTTTTAAAAAAAATATAAAAAGAAAAAAATATTCAAATTAAAATATATTTTATTTTAAATGTTTGTTTACTTCAATTTCTTAAATTATAATAAATTATTTTTTTATACACTAATACAAGTTATAATACATCACTTGATCAAAATGACGCAAATAATAAATAATAAACATTAATAAACATAATAAAATTTTAAAATAGATCTTGTATCTTTTGAACTCCAATATATGTTAGATGGTGATAAAAAAAATATTTATAGCAATTACATTAAATTTTTATATTGTAGTAAATAAAAATTATTTATACAATTAAAGTGAAAAACTTAAAATATAATTGTAATGAGTTAGAAAATAAAAAATAGATTTAGTTATGCCTTTGGTCCCCATTTTTATAACAAAATCTCAATTTGGTCCCTCTATTTTTTTATCTCATTTTGGTCTCTGTTTTAGGAAATTTGATCTCAATTTAGTCCTTTCCGTTATTGGTACAGTAACAGCGTTAATTGAGGTATCACACGTTAGTTCTTGGATTTTCTGAATTTTTTTTTTGAATTTTTTTTGAATTATTTATTTATTTATTTTTATGAATTTTTTTTAAAAAAAATTGTCACGTGTCAAATGATCGTCGTGTGGCAATGACATAGTGATGTGGCAGTGATAATGTCACATGTCAATATTATGCCAGGTGTCATTTCCTCGGTCTCAATTTGGTCTTTGTATTCTAATTTTTGTCTCAATTTAGTTCCTATTTTTGTAAAAATAGTCCAATTTTTTCTCTCTCCACATTGAAACAAAAATTAATTTTTATATAAATGTTATATAAATATTTTTATTAAATTCGATATTTTTATTCAAATTGATATTTTTATTATATATTTTTAATATAACTAAGTTTATTTAAATTTTTGTTTCACATTCAAATTTACTTAAAATTGTTTTCAAATTTTAAATTTATATGTTTTTTATTGTTACATGAATTAGTTAAAATTATTTTTAAACTTTTTATAATTTTTATTTTTACATCAATTCAAACATTTGTGTACAAATTATTGAACTTTACACATTTTAAAAATATACAATTATTTGAAATATAAATTCAAATAAAAAAATAATATTAAAGTATGATGTAATAAAATATCAATATAATTTATGATTTTTTTATTAACATTATTATTTATTAACAACTTTAAAACAATTTTAAGTAAAGTTCAATGTAAAATATTAATTAATTAAACTTAATTTTGTTAAAAATATTTACTTGAAATATCAATTTTGATAGAAATATTTGTGTACATTTATATAGAAATTAAATTTGATTTCAATTTGGAGAGGGACAAAGTTGCTCAATTTTTACAAAAATGGAACTAAATTGAGACAAAAATTAAAATAATGGACCAAATTGAGAAAGTGGAAATGACACTTGTCATATAAGTGACATATGTCATTGTCACTGTCACATCACTTTGTCACTACCACGTGGCACGACGACACGACAACTTGTCACGTGACAAATTTTTTATTTTTTTAAAAAAATTCAAAAAAATAAGTAAAGAATAAAAAAAATTCAAAGATTCCATAAACTGACACATGACACCCCTTTAACGGTGTTACTATACCACTAACAGAAAGGACCAAATTGAGACAAACACAAATAGAGGGACTAAATTGAGATTTTGCTACGAAAATGGGGACCAAAGGTATAATTAAACCTAAAAAGTAATTAGATAAAATATATCAAAATAGTATTCTACATGATGAAAATAAACAAAAAATAAAAATATTAAAAAATTAACAAATGTGTGTCTTATAAACAATTTGGAGACTATTGAAAGGAATTACACAAAGAAAAATAAATGTATAATTAAGGGTATGATAAGATGAAAAATATCTTAGAGATCTAAGAAAAATTTTCAAATATCAACATATATACTCAATGTTTGAGAAATAACAAAAATTGTTTTAGCGAAACAAAAAAGTTCTTCAAATGAAACAAAAATTAATAATAAGTATTTTTTTATATTACCTAGTAAATGAAATATTTATGATATTAAACATTTAAATTGAAAGTATTAAACATTCTCATGTGAAAGAAAAATATACAATAAATAAAAATATTAAAAAATAATAGAAATATTCAAATGTTAGAAATACAATTTTTTTTATTGACATATATCATTTTAACATAATTACATAAATGTTATGATAAGATAAAAAATATATTGGAGATGTGAATGAGTTTCATAACAAACCAAATAATTAAAAGAAATAAAAAATGGAAAGTATATATATATATATATATATATATATAAAATTACTTAATTAATTGTGAATATTTTAATAATTTAAACGAGGCTAGAGATATGGCGGGGACGGATATTATGGCGGGGATATTTATATTCTCATCCCCATACCCATACCCAATTGAAAAAATCGGGAATTTCCCATACCCATACTCATACCCAGTCAATGCTGAGATTCTCCGTCAAAACGGGAACGGGTTCAGACAATACTCATGAGGACGGGTTTATTTGCCATCTCTAGTTATGTTGTCACTGAAATTAAATATATTACGTATCATATAACAGTTTGTAAGTTCTCTTTAATGATAGTTTACACAAAATATTGTCTCATTCTTTTAGTGCATCAAAGAAATTGTTGACATATTTTTTTAGGGTTTCTTTCTTCTTAAGCACTTGTAGAAAAGAAAAAAATATAAAGAATTATTAAAATTAGTTTTATAAAATAAAATCAATTTATGTATAAAGTAATTTATAGAAATTCTCTCATAATTTATCTAAATTTATATTTGCCTTTGCTAAAAGATAATAAAAGTGGAAATAAGGTTAAATGGAAAACAACTAGCAATTGGTACCGTTAACACACAGCAAAAATTAAAGCACTAAAGATAAACAGTAACTAACTAGGGAAAGATAAATAGTAAATGAAAAATATTTACCACTAAAAGTAATGGTTCAAGCTTGGATATTCATATAGTATTTTTTATTTTTTATTTTTATGTTTTGCTTGAATTGTAGAGAATGAGAAAGAAAACAAATAAAGAGAAAAATACTGGAAAATTGAGAATTAGTTATATGAAGAAAAAGTAGTAAAAAGTGAAGAAAAATTAATAAAAAAAATTATAGTTGGTTCAATTGATAACTTGTTGGATTCTCTTATATATATATATATATATATATATATATATATATATATATATATATATATAGAAAATAATCTATAAAATAAAACTTAAAATTATAAATTAGAATTAAAATATAAATATAAATCAAAATTTTAATAAATAAAAAGTTTATATTTCAAAATAACAAATTTATATTTCAAAAAAAAAATATCGAAATAAATGAATTTTCAAAATATCAAAATTAAAATTAATTACTTGGATTTAATTTATTATTTTATTAATTTAATTGTTTATTTTCTTATAATATAAACATATATTGGTAAAGTATTAATAATATATTTATTAAAAAGATTATCAACGTTTAGAAAAACTGATTAAAACGTGAAATAATAATTTTTTAAAGAAATGATATTATTTCAAGCATAATAAATTATAAATATTTTATTATTAGTTATATACATAATTAATTATGCATAAAATATGATTGGTATAATCATTTCAATCTACCATGAAAATTTTCTTGCTTAAAAAAACGTATCTTATTTTTCATGTTTTAATTTTCATTTTTATCTATTAGGCATGTTAAACAACAAATTACTGTAAACAAATACACTATTGTAAGTTTACAATTTATATTTATTAAATAAAATAATAATAATATAAAACTCTATTTAAATAAATATAAAATTTTAATTTATTAAAATAGAATAAGATATATTAATTAACATTCCTACAAGGAAAAGTAAAGGATACAAATACGAGATCCATGTATATCTTAAAATAAGGAAGAAAATATTTATTAAATATATGATATAAACAAAATTCATTCATAATTAATTAATAAGATTCATTTATCTGTAATTATATTTTATATATCAACAAATCTAAAAAGCTTATAAACACATTTTATTAAGTAGAGTATAATAATCTTATACTCACTTTCATCTATATAAATCTTTTAAGGCTAAATTACTCTTTTTATCCTTTATTTGTTAAGTAATATCAATTTGGTCCTCAAATTTTTTTAAAAATATTCAACTTAGTCATTACTGTTAGTTTGACCAGACAGTGTTAAAATCATCGTCACGTGTCAATTTATGGATTTTTAAAATTTGTTTGAATTTTTGTGTGTCAAAATGACTCAATTTGGTCCCTATATTTAGCTTTAGTTTCAATTTAATCCCATTTTTTGTAAAAATGAAGTAATATTGTCCCTCCTTAAATTGACACTCAATTTATTTTTTAATAAATCTTATAGTGATATTCTTACTAAAATTAACATTTTTATTAAATATTTTTATAAACATTTTAAATTAACTTTAAATCTTATGCAAAACATTAGACTTTGGTTTTGTTTTGAACATAAAATTTTGTTCCTAAACTTATATGTGACAAGTTATTTGATTTTTAATCTTCACTAAGTTTGTATAATATGATATACTTGATATATTTATATATGATGACAAATAATAAAACTAAAAAAAAAAACTTGTTTAAAAATATTTCTACAAATATTTAATAAAAATGTCAATTTTATTAAGAATATCATCATAAGATATAAAAAAAATTAAATTAAGTGTCAATTTAACTAGTGACAATATCATTGCTTCATTTTTACAAAAATTGAAACTAAAAATAAATATAGAGACCAAATTGAGTCATTTTGACACGTGACACAATTGTAAAGTGACACATGTAAAAAATTTAAAAAAATCAAAAAATAAAATAAATAAAAAAACAGAAATTGACACATGACGTTGACTTTAACCCCGTCTGGTCAAAATTAACTGATCAAAATTAACGGCAATGATCAAATTAAATCATTTTTAAAGAGAATGATGACCAAATTGAGACAACAAATTGAGAATCAAACTGATATTATTTGACAAATAGAGGAAGTAAAAGAGTAATTTAACCATCTTTTAATATGAATCTTTTTATTATAATAACTCATAGTCCAAATATACATCATTAATAATATAATTAGCTCACCTTAAAGATATTTCGGTCAAATTCTCTATTAACAACATTAATTTAATTTAACTATACAAAATAACCAACATAAGTTTTATTTAAATAGGAACTATAAAAAAATATTTATTTATTTTCCTTTTCATTTTTATCTAGAAACTCATAAGAAAAGTCTTAATCATGCCATCCTTTTCCTTCATGATAACCATATGAATGTCAAATCATTCACATGAATCCATGATATAAAAACTATATTGATTATTATTGAGAGTTGAACTATTTTTTTTATTTGTATATCTTAATAAATATAAATTATTTAATTTACAGTCATATATATTTATTATATATTATATTTATTTATTATATTTTTGTAATTATAATTAATTATAAATGTATAATTAATTTAAGTTATTATTTTAAAATTATAGTTGTTTTCAATATAAATTTTTTATTTTATTTTGTATTATTATATTTAATATTAACAAAAAACAATTAACGAAATTACAAGTTGAAAGAAATAAGTATGAATAAAGACAAAATTATCAAGAAAAATATCAAGAAATACATCCAAGAAATATAGAGAAGAACTTACCTTTAAAATTAGACATTTCAGAAATAGTTTTCTTTATATGATTGTAAAGGAATAATTGATTAGAATCGGAAAGCAACACAAATGCACTTAACACAATTTCTGGAAAAAAAAAAACAAAAAACTGGAATTGAAAACAAATATGCATTGATATAAAAATTGAAGATGGAAAAACATATTTATATTGAATTCAAGAATTAAAATAAAAGATATTATACTACAGCCACCGAAGATCACTCTACTCACAATATTTTGCACTATCCGCAAAACTGAAACTAGCGACGCAATAACATACTACATCATTTATACACCTCTACACCTACCTATTTATACACTTCCCTACACCTACCGATTTATAGAGGGAAAAAATTACTCTTAAATTTTACAAATAAAAGAAGATGAAAGAAGTTAAGCCATATTGGTTGTGCGGTTAAAGCTTAGATGGTTTGTTATGATTCATCAGCTCAGTAAATATGTTAAGCTAAGTTCAAATATTTTTTAGTTAGGTCAGCCTTGTTTTAATTTAAATTGGTTTTTACCCCTTTGAAACCAAAATCAAAATCAAATTAGTTTTATTTTTCTTTTTATTTGCACACCACATAACACTAGGGTCTCTTACTGCAAAAAAGAGTGAATTGTGTCAAAACACAACCAAGTTAGAATTTACTAAAATACGACAAATACATTCATAATTGATCCAACCAATCTTTAAAATCAGAACTGAACCCACGGTTGCTTAGGGTTAAGTGTTTCATCTCTCAGCACAATAGCACAATAGGAATATTAACAGTGCCATAAGCTTGAAAAATTTCTAAAATCAACCACTAGATTAGAGCAATGTACTTATAATCAACAAAAATTTCTTAAGCTTACAATGTGGTTTGAGTTATGTGGTTTGAGTTAGGATGTGGTCAAGGAATGGATGCAAGGCTAAAATCAGGGAAAGGTAACTATGGGAAAAATCTCGAAACAGCAGCAGTGTGAGTTCAGTGTTTTTACCTTCAACATCATTCAACCATTCATATTTTTTCTTCTTTCTTTTACTTTTCATTACCAACGTGAAAATAAATTGAAAGTTATATAAGCTTATATTGTTAACTAAACCAATATGATTATTCTTGTTTTTTTTTTTTTCAATCAATCATTTTGTAACTTGAATTAGCTATTAAATTGCTTTGTATCCTTTCTTCCAAATAGAAGTTTCACAATCTTAAATATAACAAAGAAATTTGTTTTAATGATTTCTGCTAGGTTTTTCTTTTCATCTATTTATAGTTTAATATTTTTACATTGAACACCATATTCAATCTATATAATATTTTGTCTCTAAATCTTACAATTGGATACAAACTATGATTCACAATTCAAAAATTAGTTCATCAATTGACGATTCCAAAACAATGGCATAATAACAGTGCAGCCTCACTATCAATATGAATACAATCTGAGAAATTCTCTATAACCACCTTTCAAAACAGATAAATCTTTCCTTCCTGTCCATCCTTTTAGAAACATTCATTGAAACAAATGAATTTTAGAAAACACTAGACCGTGCTATGATGCTAATCTTTTTAGTATTATACACTTACATTGTATGTCCTGTTTGTAGAATAACTTCAGGATACATCCAATGTGGTGTGCCCTTCATTGATTTTGCACCATTGGTAGTATAGCCTATATCAATCCACAAATTCAGAAATGATGGCCCAAAACATGTTACCCAAGAAACTCAAAAGATCATAAAGAACTAATAGCATCAACAGTATCATACCAGTTCAACAACTTTCTTGGATACACCAAAGTCTGCAAGTTTAATGCACCCGAATGTTGCCTCCCTATGCACATTGACCAAAATGATAAAGAGAGGCACCAAGGAAGATAATCTTTTAGAATTAAGAGTAAAAGCAAAAGCACGGCACAATATCTCTGAATAATCCCATTATTGTGGAGGTATTCAAGGCCCAGTAAAAGCTGTTTCGTATACATTCTTATAACCTGAAAAAAAAATTGTGAATATTGAGCATCAAAAGAATCACAACGCGATAGATTTTGAATGTGCTTCATAAAATAATAAATGAATATCACTTACGGATTGGGGGAAGGATCCAAACTTCTCTAAAAGGGATGAGATATAGAACCACCCGGTACAAACTCCAGTAGAATATTTAAGGAGTTCTCCTCTGTGGCAGTTCCCATGAATCTCTGTCATAATAAATAAATAACAACCAAAATGGAGAGGGGAAACAATTACTACATTATTGAACACCACGGAATCAAAGTATACTGATTCGCATAATAAGATCACACTCAACAATATTTGGATGCTTAAGATTCTTGAGAAGTTTGACTTCTTTTTCTAGCTCACGAATATTAACCTGACTCATCAGGGCATAAAGAGATCTTCTATCAATCATCAAGTAGAACATTAACCAGCTTACACAAAAACAAGAACACTATTGCTTTACACACAAGATGTGAAGTGATACATCATCACTCATTAAACACCATGACCACTAAAAACACATCAACGAAGCTCAACAATGCAAACCCATAGCACAGTAGCAGTACTAAAATCACGTAAAAGTGAAACCAGATTTTTACCTGTGTATTCTCCTTGTAAGCGCGACCAGACGCTATTAAAACCTAACAAAAAGACATAAATAAAACAGTTAGAACGTAATTAAGCAAGATTGTAGGAGAAAAAGAGGTGAAACAGAAATAGACCTTAATCAGCTTTTTGTGTTTCCATTGTTAATTGACTATTTCAACTTTCATGTGCTTGCTTAACTGCCCCAAGGTTAACTGAATAGCCTCCAGATGTGAATGCAAGTAATCACCAGCCACAAACTCTCTAAAGCTTCCATCCACCTCAATGACACTGCAAGCAACCTCTTTACTTGTTCCTCTTTTCTTCATCATTTGTTTAACACCCTCCACATCTCTCCACCTTTGCTCCGTAGCATACATGTTTCTCAACATCACATAGTTTCCCGCAACATCCTCATCAATTTTCACCACCTTTTTAAGCACTTTCTCTGCCCTTGATACATCATTGAAGTAAACACAAGCAAAGAGAAAAGAACTCAGTATTATCCCGTTAGCATCGTAAGGCATGGCTTGAATTAATTCTTCAGCCTCATCCAAGCATCCAGCTCTTCCTAGAAGGTCAACTACACAACCATAATGCTCAATCTCAGGCACGACTCCAAATCTCTCCATTTCTTTGAACCATCTTCTTCCTTCCTCCACCAAACCACAATGGTTGCAAGCAGATAGTACACTAATCATAGTTACCTCATTTGGTCTAAACCCTTCTTCCATCATCCTTGCAAACACCTCCAATGCTTCCTTGGCACAGCCATTGATAGCAAAACCATTTATCAAAGCATTCCACGAAGTCGTTTCCCTCTCAGTCATCTCCTCAAAAACCAATTTCGCTTTCATAATTTCACCACATTTTGCATACATATCAATCAAAGCAGTGCCAACACGAGCAGACCTATCAAACTTCTTCCTTTGGGCAAACCTGTGAATCCAACCACCAAAATCCAAAGCACCCAAATCAGCCACAGCGGGAAGAACACACAGAACAGTTACCTCATTTGGCTCCACCAACACCGTCTGCATCTCACGAAACAACTCCAACGCTTCATGAGACCTTCTATTCTGGCAATAGCCTCCAATCATGGCATTCCAAGTAAACAAATTTTTATCCGGCATAACGTCAAACATCAACCTAGCATTTTCGACGTCACCATTACCACAATACCCAGAAATCATACTAGTCCAAGAAACCACGTTCCTCTCCTCCATCTCATCAAACAACTCCCTCGCCAAACCCACACATCCCGTCTTTACATACCCATCAATCATTGCATTGAAAGCAACAACGTCCCGATCCTCCATCTCATCGAAAAGCCTCCTAGCCTCATCCATATCCCCACACCTCGCATACCCCACAATAACCGCGGTCCACGAAACCCTGCTCTTTACAGACATTTCATCAAACACCTTCTTCGCATTATCCAAAATCCCAAACTTCACATACATATCCACCAAAGCAGTTGACACGTACAAATCAAAGCAAAGCCCGTTTCTTAAAATCACCCCGTGAAGCTGCGAACCCTCCCACCTGGCCACACGAGCCGAGCAACCCTTCACGAGCGCAGTGAAGGTGTACCCATCAGGCGTAAAAGGCGGTGTTTTGCGGCAAAGGTCTCGGAAGAGGGTGAAAGGCTCGGAGAACTGGCGAGCCGCGAAGTGAGTAGCGATCATGGAGTTGCAGAGGAAGGTGTCGCGGGTGCGAACGAGGTCGAAGAAGTTGCGCGCGTGTTGTACGAGCGCGTGATGAGGCGTAGCGGATATGGCGGCGAGGGAGGCGCAGGTGGTTATGAAAGCTGTGAGGAGTTTGAGGTTGTTGTGGAAAGAGTGTCGCAGCATGAAGGCGTGAATTTGAAGAAGGGTGGTAACGCTCTTTGTCTTGCATTGGAGAAGGTTTAAGCATCTTCTCTCTGCGTTGCTCCATAGCATTCTTCGTTGAGGTTGGTATTCATCTCCCATTATTCTTCCTTCTTCTTCTTCCTCTACTCTTACTTTTTACATGTTAAAAGCATATATTAACCCTTTTATATGTTAAATGTTATTATTTATTGAATGTCATCATATGTTAATAATCAATTTTTGACTATGAATACTCATCTAACACGATCAAAATAATCTTAAAAATGGAAAATCATTTTGTAAATTCAATGCTTTATGACCCATTATTTTGAAGTTCTTTCTTTACGTTGGGTGCTTTCATTTGTTTAAAAAAAATAATGATATTTTAATTATTAAATTTTGATTAAAAAAATAATAATATTTTAATTACTAAATTTTGACTACAAAATACTATTCTATGACATATAAGAAGTGAAGGTGACTTGTTAAGGTTTTGTGAGATGTTTATATATAGGAAAATTATTTTTTGACAAAACTTTTTAACAAACTTTTGAAAAAGTTTCTATAAATAAAATTAAATAGATTAATTTTTTTATTTTTTAATCAAAATAAAGTAATAATTGTAATATTTTTTTTTTACTTAAAAAGGTAATTTATCAAAAGTTTTTCAAATTTTTTTTGTTAAATTATCATCTTCCTTATGTATAATGGTGAACCTGTATGCTAAAAAAAATGTGTGAAAAAAAATAACAATATGCATATAATTTGATAAAAATACTAATACTATGATTAATTTTGTATATACATTTTACATTTATTACGTGATAAATGTTTTTTAATTGCTATAGAAGCGTTGACATTAGATAATTTTATTTTTTAGTTTATGTACGTACTATTTTCACTGTTACTGTAATTTTGTATGCTACATGATAGGTTAGAAGTATTTGTTGATATTATTAATGATAAAAAATTTAAGGAACTAACTATATGGTTTTATGTTTCGGGACATTATTTAAAAATTATGATACATCATACTTCAATTTAGATCATGTATCTGTGTCCGATACATATCGTATACAATACTTTAACGATAATTATCAATAAAGTATATAATTTATAAAGTATCTAATTTATAAAGTCGTAGTACAGTACAATAAATTTTTTGAATAATAATTAATTTTAGTAACAAAAAATAATTAGTCACTATATAGTGACCAATTTGACAACTAAAATAATTCCAAAAAATTATAATTAATATCTAAATTGATAATTAAAATAGTTTCAATTACAAATTAATTTTTAAATTGGTCACCAACATTAACTACCAGGTTTTGACTACCAAAATAATTTGTCTCTAATTAGAAAATTTGGATTCACATATTAACAATCTTATATTTATTATGTTTGTAAGAATTATGGTAAAATTTTCAATATTCATATATCATGTATATATCACATATTGTATTTTATTATTTTAAAAATAAATGTATCGACGTATCAAATATGTGTCGTATCTAATATACATATCGTATTTGATCATCATACTTTAAAAACTTTGTTTAACGAAATTGAATCCAAATATATCACAACCAACAACATATTTGGAATATGTAAGACTTAAATTTAGTTTTAGTTTTTTTATTGGAATACGTGTAAGGGGAGTTAATATATTTACTAGGGAAATTATCCTAGACAAGGAAGAAGATAACTTCGATCGGACCTTAGTCTGGATTCGAAAACAAAGAAGAAACAGCTTTGACATTGGCAAGTCACACATTTTATCCCTCTGAGTCCCTTTATTTAAGTTGAATTGAAATTTTAATAGAATTTGAAAATATACAAATTGTATATATATTTTGTCTCGAGTAATTTTCAACTAAGTGGAATTATAAATACTTTTCTTGTTAAAACATGTTTAGAGGAACTTGTGTCGTGCTTATATGGACACTTATATTTATATATTTCCTTAAAATAATAAATCATAATAAATGCTAAAATAATTTTAAAGGTAAAAAATGTTTTTAGTCGATAATATAATATATATTTCTCTAGATATATAAAACAAAAGTAAAAATAGGGTTATTTTTATTTTATTACAAATTTCTCCCTTCATAATAATAAAACAACAACAAAAATAAATATGAAGAGTACATGCTACAAATAGAATAAGAGATTACTCTTGCAAATTGTTTCTCTAATGAATTATCTTGACTTTTCTAGAATTTCTCATAGAGAAGGAAGTTATATATATATATATATATATATATATATATATATATATATATATATATATATATATATATATATATATTTTATATATATAAAATATAAGT
>Ga0214544_1007406_pt1 | contig 19296 bp, 15 predicted proteins | sample CNSS3metaG_FD_160074 | JGI IMG/M metagenome (GOLD analysis project Ga0214544, IMG submission 160074) | Root nodule microbial communities from cowpea collected in UCLA plant growth center, Los Angeles, California, USA - CNSS3 | ecosystem: Host-associated > Plants > Roots > Nodule | place: USA... | reverse complement strand
GGAAGGTATTAACACCCTGCAGTGCAATGCCCGTCTTAAGACAGTTCTCTCTTTAATTAAGTGTGCAAGATAGGAGTTGATGTTTAAAATATTTGTTGTCCCAAAAAATCAAACAAAAAAAAAAAAACACATACAGAAATAATAAATATTAAAAACAAAATTATTTTTTTATTTTTTTTGACCCGACGATGATTGTACCTCGCTCCTATGGAAAATCATGGATAACGTAGTTATTTATAAAAATATTTGTTGTTTGATATTATTTTTATTTTTTAAAATTTTATTTTTTTATATATATATATATATATATATATATATATATATATATATATATTAATATCAAGAGAACCTGAGATTCAACATGATAAAAGATCTAGTTATCAAGCAAATTCAAGACTTGACATGATATTCAAAAATAACTTTATAATTTTTATTTTTTATTATTATTTTTAATAAAAAAAATTAAAAGCCTATGAATGAGTGTTATGATTATCAAGCAAGTCCAAGACTTGATATGATATTCAATACTTATATAAAAATAATAATATCATTTTTATTTTTTATTTATTTTTATAATTATAATTACCAAAATAATGGCATCCTAAATAAAAGAAAAGAGAAAGGTTGGGCATATCAATGACGAACCCAAATCCAAAATCACCTAACATTCAAATCCCAAACACATTTAGCCATATGAGTTAATCAATCATACATTTGTTATTATAGCAGAATCTTAACAGTACATGAATAACATTAGGAGCAAAGAATTTAGAATTTATCTTTCAGGGTCACGAATAGAGCAAAACCGATTTAAAGGATAATAAGGTGACCCACTTTTGCGTGTGTGCTATAGTAATAAAAAAGGAGAGAGATTTTTTTATTTTTTTTTGTCTGTGTCTTGCATGGGAGAGGTTTGTGCTTATATAGACACCTTGGGATATCACTGAAATCCTAGTCAATTATAATAAAATATACAAGGAAGGAATGATCCCGATGAAACATATTATAGAAATTAAATCGTCGCATAATATATAGGATATTGATTATAATTATTGTTAACAAAATATTGCTTGTAATTACTATAATCATATATTTACCGGTACATTAAGATCCTGATCAAATCATAACATATTATTCATATAATTGATTCTAATTATTACCAAGAATATTCTCTTCCAATTCTTAAAAATCGTACCGTTCTCTAAAAAACATTATTATCGGGAATATTTGCTTCTAATTATTAAAATAATATCTTCTCTGAATGAAAAAACTCGATGAGACACATCACATAACCATAAATTCAAGATATTTATTCGACTTATTACGAAGAATATTGCTTCTAATATTATACGCTCCTCTAAAAACAGAGATTATAAAATGTCATTCCCTAACATGTCATATGTGGAGTGTAAATAGCAAACAATGGGGAAAAGGATGTACAAAACTTTTGGGCTAATGAAAAGGGTGTGATAATTAAAGAAAGATTAGATTCTCTCCTCTTTTTTTTTTTTTTACTATGGTAGAATTATAAAGTTAAAATACCTACCATCAATCAAAAACATATTTTTGTTATTTTTTATTTTTTATTTTATTTTATTTATTTTTTATTTATTTTTTTTAACAAAACAAATGTATTCACCCGGACGAAATTAGGTGTTGATAGTATTAAGGATGCATATGATGTCGTTCTTGAAAATACTTTTTGGACACTAGGTAAGAGTGATTGTATTAATTTTTGGAATGATTGTTGGTGTTCTGACATTTGTATATCTAAATTGGTTAGAACTCCTTATTTTGACAAGTAAAGTTATACTATGTTGTTAGTTCGGCCTAAGAGGTACTCATTGAAACTTTCCTTATTTTGTTGCTAGTCTATGTAAATTTTCTACTTTAATGGTTAATGAAGATGATGATGTACCTAATACGATCCTGTATGATACTGGTGTGCTTTCTCAAAAAGTTGCAAAAGAGATTTATGCTTTTTGTATGGAATGTATGGATTGGGGAAAATTGATTTGGTTGGATGAGGTGTCACCAACTAAAACTTTGGTTTTTGGAAATTGTTGTATGATCGTTTACATATTGCTTTGAAGATTCAAAAGAAAGAGGTGGTTTTATGCTCTATGTGTTCTTTGTGTGGTAATAATATTGAATATTTCTCTCATTTGTTGTTTCATTATTCTATTGTTATATAGTTGTGAGCATGGTTGAAGGAAGCTTTTTAGGATCTGTAGTTTTCTTCTTTGGATTTATTGTTCAATTTATGAAATCTTCTTGTTGTCCTTTTCTTAAAATGATTAAAGTGGTTGTCATTACTATAATTATTTGAATGATTTGGAGGATGATATATTAGAGTATATTTCAGGATCCAATTGCGATTCCTTTTACTATTTTTCAAATCAAGGAGTTAGTGCGTATGACGGAAAATAAATCTAAGAAGTATATGAGTAATAGTGTGTCTATTTTTTTTTTGTTGAAAATTTTCAATATTCAAACTAGGGAAGGTAGTGTGATCTCATTTATGGAAGTAATATGACAAGTTCCATTTGTCAATTGGCTTAAGGTGAATATTGGTGGAGTCGTTAGGGGTTGTTTTGATTTAGCTTCATGTGCTAGTATTTTCAAAGGAAGACAAAGTAGTTTTTCAGCTTTTCGAGTGCACAAACTTCTATTATGCCAAATTTATGGGTCTCATTTATGTATTGGAGCATGCTTGGAGGAAGGGATATAAAGACTTTTGTTGGAGAGTGATTCTCATTTAGCGTGTCATGATTTTTGGATCAATGAGTGGTTCCTTGAAGTCTTAGAGGGAGATAACGTCAATACTTCATTTTTGTGGGCATATGGAGTTCAAAATTTCTCATGTTTTTCTAGAAGGAAATCATTGTGCTGAGCTTTGATTCATAGAGAACAATATAAGTGATTTAATCTCTTACCTTCATGTATTTATTTAAATTTTTTTCATAATAAGCATAAATTGTTTATATTTCGTGAAGGATAACTTTTTATCATATATTTGGTGTGATCTTGTATTCTTTTATATTTTTTTTTCTTGTTAATACATTTTTATATGAAGACAAATTATTAATGGACTTTGGGATGTTAGCATAACTACGATGTCAATATAAATGATATGTCAAAGTTCATAGTAATACTTAAAAATATTAATATTTTTATTTCTAAGTTATTAACAATTTTTGCTATTTTGGTATTAATTAAAACATTTAAAACTTTTATCGATTAGAAATGACTATCACTGTTGATTAACAATTTTTATTCTAAAATTAGGACAAAATAATCTAACTCACGACGTTATTTTCATTTCATATTTACAACTTGTGCATCAACTTAGTCGTCTCGTTTAAATTTCTTTCAACTATTCGATCAGTTTGGTTATGCGTAAAAATATATTAAATATTGTTTAAGGCTATGATGCACCAATACTTTAACTTTGGTTATGTATCCGTGTCTGACACGTATATTGTTCGATACTTTAGGATACTTTAACAATACTTATCAATGAAGTATCTACTTTATAAAGTCATAATACACAACAATAAAATCAATCTTTAATTAGTGAACACTTGTAGTGACAAAAAATAATTAGTTACTATATAATGATTAAATTGACAACTAAAATAGTTTCAAAAAATTATAATTGGTCTCTAAATTGATAATTAAAATAATTTCAATGATTTTTAAATTGGTCACTAACATTGGCTACCAAAATAGTTGGTCTCTAATTAAAAATTTTAGATTTACACATTAACAATTATATCTTTATTATATTTATGAAAATTATTGTATATTTTTCAATATTTATATATTATGTATCTATTGTATGTTATTATTTCGAAAATAAACATATCAACGAATGAGATAGGATATTATGATACACATATTCATACTACTATCGTTATCGTAAGTATATATATATATATATATATATATATATATATATATATATATATATATATATATATATATATATATATATATATATATATAATATTATTAAACAGTTTTACTTTTGAAAGACATGAAATCCAAATTATTTTAACTGCACTGCAGACGTTACATCACATGAAAATGGAAAGCGGAGAAGAAAGTGGTCCCCACACCTCATCTGGAAGTCTTTATTGTTCGATCTTCACACTTCTACTCAAATTAACTTCCCCAATTATCGTCGATTAACTTATTTGTAGAATTCCATCACTCCCGGACCAGAGGAGGAACGACAAGCAACATGAAATTTTGAAAAACCAGCGAGCTTGCACAAATTCTCGTACTGTTTCTCAGTTCTTTCCTTTCCACCGGCTGAGATAAACATGAGGTTGTCCAGGCAGGAAATAAGCTGAGATTCTTCAGTTGCTTCTGGTTCTTCTGGCATTATGATCTCCAGAACAATCACCTTCCCATTTCCAGACAGTGCTTTGTGACAATTGCTTAAAATTTCTACGCACTTCTCATCAGACCAGTTGTGCAACACAACCTAAACCAACATCATAAAACACACAAAAAGATTTAGAACCTTAAAAATTAAATTAGATTAATTCAACATCTCTATATACTGACCTTTAGTATCATGGCGTCACCCTCTGGAACTCTTGCAAACATATCTCCTCCAACATGCTCAACCCCTTAACAAAATTTCACGGAGTTTAGAATTTAAATTATATAATTATATTAACCCTTTGATATATGACAAAACATCAGGTATATCAGGATACCTGATAGCAGTGGTGCATTCTCAATGACTTGGGGCAGATCAAAATTAATTCCTTTAATGGAAGGGTATTTGGAGATTATCATTTTGAGGTTTTGTCCATTTCCTCCTCCTACATCAACCAACGTTGATATTCCCTCAAATCCAGCATATATTTCAAGTACTCTAATCATATCTGTTGCACACAAATCTGCCATTGCCCTGATAAACATTTGGTTCATTTTTGGATCCTTTTCCATGTACTGGAACGCTCCTATCCCATGAACTTTCTTGAACAAATCAACATCTGCATTAACCACTGCTTCCTTGAAACTCGGCCTGAGAAAAAGAGTTAAAACCATTGGAGCAAAGTAAGGTTTCCTTCTTAATATTTAGACTTTACGAAAAAAGTGTATAATATTTACCAAAGTTGTGAGAGTGCAGGGCAAGAGAGATAGGATGCGAATGAAGCGAAGTAGCCTGTAGTTGCACCGGTGGCATAGTATTGTCCAATTTGTGAGAGTCCATAAACTGTCTCAGTGGCACCATGCTGTGTGGTGCGTGTTGAACTGGTAAGAAGAGAATAACTAGCAAGCAAACGCAGCATGCGATCGAGCCTATCAGGCAAATCAGGGTGCTGGTTTGGGAGCTCGGAAGCAATTTCATGAGGTGACATGAATGAACCGTGTGGTGTTGCCTTGGCTATGATCTCAAACAGGTTGAGCTCAATAGCAGCATTCAGAACTGCAGGGTAAACCACAGCAGTACTGAGCAGCATTGCAGATACACGAGCACCTTCATCACTTTTTTGAGGAGAAGTTGTAATGAGGTCCCCCATTATTCTTGATTCTTAATTTAACTCTAATGATGTTTGGTTACAATGTGTCTGCTTAATTGGTCATCAGTGTGCTCTTTTTATAGCTGTTTGCAGTCGGTAAAGGAAGGCTTTGCCTTGCCCAGTTGCGATTTTTCTAAGGGGGAATGGAATACTGACACGGCGGCTCCATTCATTTGACTAATTTTTTATAATGAAAAAGTAAACAATAACGTCTCTGTGTGCTGTTGGTTGAATATTTTAGCGTGGTGTGTGCATATAAGCAAGGTCGTTGTCGGAAATTCATTATGATCAATTTCATTATATATGCTTTGAAATAATAATAAAAAAAACTAATTTTGTTAAGGGGTTGACTATAACGTCACAAATTTGTATATGTTTTTATTTGAAAGATAATGATATTTTGACTAATTTCTAACCTATCATTTTAATCATTTTTTAATTATTTATTTCAATTTTTGTAGTGGTATGATGTAATAATTGAATGGTGATTAGAGTGGTGGATTAAAAGTATGTCAAAAAAATTGGTTAAAATATCATTATTTTCTTTAAAACTAGTTTTAAAGTTGTGGTATGAATGGGTTGATGTTCTTTTTGTGTGTTTTTATGTTAGTAAAGATAGATTATATTAATTTTTTTTAATAGATATTATATTAAAACATATTTAGAGGTTAAAGAAAAAAAAATAATTTTAAATTTATAATTAATTTTTAAATATAATCAATGTGAAAAATTATTTATAGGTTTAGAAATTCAATATATGTGTAAAAATGTAAAGAGTAGATTTTGTAAACATACAAAGGATATAACATGTAAAAAATATAAAATAAACTCTAAAAAAATACAAAAGATAAACTATGAAAAAGTAAATAGAGTATATTCGTTATAAATAAAAATCGGTGTATGAACATATTGGTTGGTCTAATGCGTATTGCTAGACTCGTATGATCAAAACATCGACAGATTCATCTAATATCTAATGTTAGACTCGTCTAATTAGTGTATGAATGTACTTATCTAATGTGTATGGACAAAATTATTTAATGTGTATTGCATGACAAGTCTAATAAGGGGATGGATAGATTTGTTTAATGTATATTAATAGACTCATACAATATGTCTATAAACAAACTCGTCTAATGTATATTGTTAGACTCATTTAATGTATTGATAAATTCATCTAATGCATGTTGCATCAATGTATGGATAGACTCACCTGATGCATATTCTTAATCTCATTTAATTAATGCATGCAATGACTTGTTTTATGTTTTATGTACAATATACTTGTTTAATTAATGTAGGGATATACTCATATAATGTATATTGCTAAAGTTGTCTAATTAGTGTATGAATAGATTTGCCTAATGTATATTGCAAGATTCATATAATCCATGAAAGAACATATTTATCTAATGTGTATTAATAGACTCGTCTAATTAGTGTATGAAAAAGTATATCTAATGTGTATGGTTAGACTTGTTTAATCAATATATTAATGACTTGTCTAATGTGTATTGCTAGATTGGTCTGATATATTTTTGTCATACTCTTCTAATATGTGTATGTAGAGTCTCGTCTAATTGTATTGTTAGACTAGTGTAATATTGTTTACAATACTTGTCTAATAAGTGTATGGAAAGACTTGTTTAATGTGTATTCGTGGACTCGTATAATCAATGCATCCATAAACTCTTCTAATATGTAGTATTAAACTTATCTCATAAGTATACAGACAAACTCGTATAACGTATAACGTGTACTACTAGACTCATCTAGTTAGTGTATGTTCAAACTCATTTAATGTGTATTGCAAGACTCGTCTAATCAGTGAGTAGACAAAGTCGTCTAACGTCTAATGTTTATATGGCAATATTTTTATATGACTATAAATAATATGTATTATTAAGAAATCTATAAACGGTATTATTTTGAGATATAAAACTAAGATATATTTTTTCTAAATTTAATTTAATTTGATAAAATAATTATAAAATATAATAATAGAATTAATATTTTAAATATAAGTTAATCATTAATAACTTATTAAATCATCAAGTAATTTTAAGTTATGAAAGGACAAAATTAATAACAAAAAAGATAGTATAAAACAAAGGAATTAATATTTTAAATATAAGTTATTTCTTAATAATAAATATATTGAAAATATATTAGAAATTTTTTTCAGATTAAAATGTGTCTAAAAATGTGTCTAAGGGCACTCAATAAAGAAATCATTATTTACTTATTATAAAAATCAACAAATTCTTAGAATAGTTTTTAGAAATGTATATAATGAATTAAATTGATTAAAAAAATAATTCAAACTTTATACATAATTTTGGAGATTGATATGAAAATTTAAAATTTAGAGAAAATAATAATTTTTTTAAGAGCTAAAATAATAATGTATTTGATATTAAATGTTAGAGGTGAAATATATTGTTATTTTTACGCCAAATTAGATTAAAAACAAATAAAATGGATAGTATACGAAAATTAGTTTAAAAATAAAATAAATGAATAAAAAAGTACAATAAATTCTATACACATGTGGCATCAATATGAATATAAATTAATTAATTGAAAAATAAGATAAATTAATAAAAAGATAAAATGATTTTCATGCACATATAATCATATAATAACAAAATAAATATAAATGAAAATTTTTAAAATATCATATAATTAAAAAATTAACTTTAAAGACACTTATAAACAAAATAAAATAAATAATATAATAATTTTACCAGTATATACAAATGCAATAGTGTATGTGTATACGTATTTTTTAAATATACGTGATATTATATTAATAAGTGATGATAATATAATGTTATTAAATTAATGTATAAAATAAAATTATTTTTATTAAAAATGAAGTGAAATATATGAAAAGATGAGAGAGTAATTATTGATAAATAAATAAAAAATTATAAAAATAACGGTCAATTTTTAAAAATTTAATAAATAATTTTATTTTAAAAAATAAAATCGATATTTTCAAATGTGAAAAAAAAAATTCTCTTATATTCTTATAGATTTATTCTTATTTTTAAGTCACAAAACAAATTAATCTGTCCACAATTAATTCGTAAAAATAATGTAGAATGGACTGGTCCATTGTAGTAAAACAGTAAGAAACTCATGGTTCCTCTATCAATTTTTTTTTAACATTTATATATATATATATATATATATATATATATATATATATATATATATATATATATATTTTTTTTTTGAAATTTTAATTGATTAATCAATACCTTTAATTAAATAAATTAAAACGATTATTATATTTACATATTAAATTATTCTAATATAATTAATAATTAGAATTTAAATTCTAAAAATTACAATACATTTAAATATTTATATAATTAGAAATATATAATAAAAACATATTTTAAATTATTTTATATTTTAACTTTTAATTGAAAAATATTATCTTTTTTATTTAACATGATATTGGTCAAGTGGTTGTGCTCTTAACTAATACCAAAATATTATTATTTTAATAAGGCTTGACTGTAGTAATTTTAATATATTTTTATAAATATTAGCGAAGGCTTGTTTATATTAAAGTACATCCTGTTTATTTTCTAACCGATTGGTATTAGACTAAAATTATTTTCCCATCAACGCTAGTAGGTTTCTTTTGTTAATCTTAAAAATAATTTCCGGACTAATGTTGAAAATTTCGTTTTTAATTTATCAGTTAAATTATTTTTAGGTTAAGTTAATTACAATTTGTTCAACAAATATCAATTAGATATATTGTGTTCGGCAACATAAGTTATGTTTTTTTATTAATGTTAGTTAAGATTTTTTATTTTTTTTATTAATAATGATTATAGTTTCTTGGTTATTTTTTATACAAAAAATTATTTTTATTTATATTATTATAATTATTTTTATTGTTGTTTTATATTATTGTTTTTGTAAGGAACCGAATTATCTTAAGAGGTCTTGTTTAGTCTGGTTGAAATGTTGGAAATATCCTTGTGCTGCTCTTTGATAAAATAGAAGAAAGATTTAGATTTTTTGTTGGGTTTTTATGTGTTGTTCTTTTGCTATGTCTTCACAATACACTAATTACCACTAAATTTAATGTCTTAAAATATATTAAAAAGATATTTAAAATATCAATAAAGTGTATCTTTAATGTTCAGCTGAGAACAATAAAAAAAATCAATAGAGAATCTGTATTTAAAATATAATAAAAATGGGTAACCGTTAGAGATGGCAAATAAATTCGTCTCTGTGGGTATTGCCCGAACCCGTCCCCGTTTTGACGGGAAATTCCCGTATTGACTGGGTATGGGTATGGGTATGTGTTGGGAAATCCCCGACTTTTTCAATTAGGTATGGGATGGTTATGGGGATGTACATATCCCCACCATAATATTTGTCTCTGCCATATCTCCATCATCATTTAAATTATTAAAATATTCACAATTAATTAAGTAACACTATATATATATATATATGTATATATATTCAATTTTTTATTTCTTCTAATTATTTGGTTTGTTATGAAACTCATTCGTATCTCCAATATATTTTTCATCCTATCATAACATTTATGTAATTATGTTAAAATGATGTATGTCAATTAAAAAAAATTTATGTCTCATATTTGAATATTTCTATTATTTTTAATATTTTTATTTATTGTATATTTTCCTTTCACATGAGTATGTTTAATACTCTCAATTGAAGTGTTTAAAAGCATAAACCTTTCATTTACTAGGTAATATAAAAAAATACTTATTTTTATTAATTTTTCTTTCATTTGAATACCTCTTTTGTTTAGCTAAAACAATTATTTCTCAACCATTGAGTATATATGTTGATATTGAAAACGTTCTTAGATGTCTGAGGTATTTTTCATCTTATCATATCCTTAATTATACATTTATTTTTTTTGTGCGATTTCTTTCAATAGTTTCTAAGACATACATTTGTTAATTTTTTAATATTTTTATTTGTTGTTTATTTTCATCATGTAGAATACTATTTCAGTATATTTTATCTAATTATTTTTTATTTTCTAACTCATTATATCAATCATATTGTAATTTTTCACTATAATTGTATAAATAACTTTTATTTACTACAATATCAAAATTTAATGTAATTGTAATGAATATTTTTTTTATCATCATGCAACATATATTGGAGTTCAAAAGATACAATATCCATGTTAAATTTTTTTTATTATGTTTATTATTTGTTATTTGCGTCATTTTGATTAAGTGATGTATTATCATTTTTATTAGTGTATAAAAAAAAGAGATTCATTAGAATTTAAAAAATTGAAGTAAACAAACATTTAAAATATATTTTAATTTGAATATTTGTTTTCCTTTACATTTTCTTAAAAATATTTTTAAATTTTATCAACTAGGTTTCATTAATGTTTGCAGTTTGCAAATTTAATAAATGTTTTAATTCTCGTGAAATTTTATTTGATATTCCAATATAAAATGTAAACAATTATAATTTATTTCAAAGTATTTGATATCGAAGATACAATCACCCTCCTAATATTTAATATTTGATAATATTATGTTTCCTTTACCGTAATTTTTTATTATTTTATAAAAATTAATTAAAATTTGTATTGAAGTAGTAAGAAAATGGGTATGGGTACGAGATTATACCCGTTATCCGGTGAGGATAGAGATGGGATAAAACGTTGATACCCGTTGGGTTTGGATATGAGGATGGGGATGAATTTTTTTTACGGGAATGGATATAGGATAGTGAATCTCGTCCCCGCCCCGTTGCCATCCCTAGTAACGGTAGATATAGTCTAGATAATCTGACTAAAGTCGATGATGAGAAAACATAAATTCTAAGTTTTAGTAAGAATAGGTTTCTCTGATACTATTTACATGGAGATATACCTCACTCTCATTAATTCATTTGACTCATTTTAGGAAAGTTTATATCTTTCCATTAATCTATATCTATCTATAACAATATAGGAAATTCCTCTTTTTTGTATCCACATTTCATAATACCCGTTTTATCTTTAGTTATTTTAAAAATTAATTATTTTATAAATAATTTATTTTTAATCATTTTTCTACAAATCTCTTTTGAAATCTCTTTTGTCTTAAATTATTATTTAAATTTTCTTTTTACATATTTTTTTTTTAATTTTATATTTAATAATTATTTTAAAAATTATATATTTGTTATTAATCTTAAATTTCTTAAAAATTAAAAAATACAAATACACCTACGCGACGACGCGACATCTGTCACGCGTGTTCGCTGGTGCTAATGAATGCTAATGTGTTGTTGAGGTTAATATGATCCCTGTTGGCACAAGACCTCATGTTGTCCCTGATCGAGATGTCCTAGTCATATAGCCGTTGGCTGGAATTTTCCTATATGATTATTGGCCTAAAATAAAAAAACCTAGTCAAGATACTTCGGCCTCATATAATTCATGTAATTATTGACAAGATGTACCTATTATATGCTCCCTCTTTTATAATAAATCTGACTCAGATGGTCTCGATTTTATATAGTACAATTACACTATTTTTTTTATCTATATTAATTATTATTTTCTTAACTATTTGGAATACTATTTGTAGAAGATATGAATTGTTTTTTTTTTTAATTTATTTTGTGTACTTTTGTAATGATTATTTATGTTATGAAGAATCAATGTTATTCATCGCTAATATTAGGTATATATTTTCTAATGTGGAATGAAAAATTTGGTACCTGCGTTTTTCAATGTTATCTGTGTTTCTTTTTCAAGGTCAAAATCAGTGGAAAGTTTAGAAATAAAAAACTAAGTCGTTCAAATCATTCTAATCAATACGTAATTGTGATCAATATTAAATGAAGACAACATTGAATGACGTGAAACGAAGTCGTGATAAATTTTGACCGAAAAATGAGACTTTCCCTGTTAAAAACTATTTTTTTAAATTTTATTGTCATGAGTCGGCTATTAAGGAGTTGTAATCACTCAGATCGAATTCTTGCAATTTTTTTATAGTATTATAGATTCGTATATTTATTTATAATAAATTATTTTATCAAAAATTTATAATTTTTAGTATAAATTTTAAAAAATAAATTTAATTTAATATTTATAAATCAATTAGAAATGAAAAATTTGAAGAATAATTATAATAGATAAAATAATTTAAATATATTGTAATTATAGTAACAGAAAAATTATCATAATAAAATATTGGAAATATGGTTGTTTTTTGTGATATTAATTTTGTTAAATATATATTTATTTGGTTAAAATAATTTATATAACAAAAATTTTTGGTGTAATGATTTAGAAAAATAAAATAAAATAATAATATTGATTGTAGTGAATATATTTCGCATTTTTTGTTCAGCACTATTTCCACCAATAATTACACATATAGACTCTACGTTAGAACATGAGTCGGAATTCCGTTTTCACGAAATTGAATTCTGAGCTGTTTTTTTTTTTAAATGTGGATAAAAAATTACAAAAAAAACTTTTTATATGTATATAAGATAAAATAATATTTATATTTAAATTTATATTTATGATCGAATGTTGTAAAGTAATACATTCTAAAAGTATTTTTATTTTGATAAAGTACCGTAAATATCAACTTAAATTTTCAAATTGTTCTAAAGAGTTTAATACGAATTTAATTAGATATAAATTTATAGAATTTTAAGAGTTATATAAGAGATTTAGAAATTTTAGTTATTATAAAAATATGAGATATATGATAAATATAAAAGATATGTTATGTGAAGGATCTTGTGATTTTAATTTATTTGTATACTTTATATATATATATATATATATATATATATATATATAATATAATAAAATATAAAATATAGAATATTTATAATATCTCAATCTTGATTTTCTAATTCTAAAATAATAATTAATTTTTAAAATTAAAATATATTTTAAAAACAAAATTATTTTCTAAACCTAATTTAAATAAAAAAAATATTAAGAATTCTTAACAACAAGTCATATAATAAATTTGAGAAGAGATCGAACAAATCATGAATGAGGTCATCTTTTCACAGCAGTTAGTGAATTTGACATTGATTTAGACGAAGTTGAAGTTGACCAACCCAATGTTATCTTACAATCATTAGTGTCAATCTTGATGTCAATATGAGTCACTCGAAAAATTTTCCTTATTTATGACAAGATCATGTTTCAGGTGCACTCTTCAACTTTTGTCACATTTTACAAAATGGTCAATAAACAATCACATGTGAATGAATCGAATATAGTCGTTAAATGACTTTACATGATTTTTTCTACAAATAAAGTCACACAATTATTAATCCGAAAATTTTTCATTTCCAAATACGAATTTAGGTGAGATCCAAACTTAAATAAGAAAATACTAACATGACTTGAGTTAAAAAAATAACCAAATTTATATGATGGATGTATATTTTAAAAAATAATCTTTTATCGAAATAAATTGAGTTAAAAATAGTAAAAAAAAGTAATAATTGTTTTAATTTTAATTTTCTTTGTAAGTATGTGGATAAATAAAATTAAAAAAACAAACTCCAAAAATAGATGTAAATAAAAAAAATGTGAGAAAGAAGATGACAAAAATCAAAAGAAAACATTACCAGAAAATTTTTGATTAATGACCCATTTTAGTGACAAAAAATAATTAGTCACTATAGTAGTCAATTTAGATACCCATTTATAAACTAAAAATTATCGGTAACTAAAATAATTTCAAAAAATTATAAATGGTCTCTAAATTTGCAACTAAACTAATTTCTATTATGAATTGATCTCTAAATTGGTCACTACTTAAATTTTGGCTACTAAAAGAATTTGTTCCTAAATTAGTTTTTAATTACGAAATTAATCTCTAAACTTTTTTTTCTTCATAAAATTGGTCATTATTTGATAATTGTGTTGTAGTGAAATAAATAAGAAGTAAAAATTTTACTAACTTTTTTCAAATTTTTTTTATTACTAAGTAATTTATTTTTTATAATTAATAACTTTAATTTAAATAACTAATAACTTTAACAAATAATTATCTAATTTGAGAATTTAAATTGAAAATTTGAATTTTATACCTTTTGTATTTTAATTTTTTTATAAAATTCTATTAAGAATTTTTATATTTTGCTTCACTTTAAATTTATATATTTTTTCTAAATATAACTTTTTTTTAAAAAAATAAATTTATATTTTTTTAATCTTTTCTTTAAATATTTTTTTTTATAAATAAACCTAAATGTTTTACATTCATATTACTAATTTTTAATTTTACATTAAATTTTTTTCACATATTTCCACCTACAATCATATTATTATCTTATTATATTTTCTAACTTATTACACACAAAAAAAAATTATTACATAAATTATTTTAACTAAATAATATACATTTAATAAAATTAATTTTACAAACACCAACCAACCACAACTACAATATTTTATAATGATAATTTTTATATTACAATATTTACAATATATTTAAATTATCTTCTTTATTATAATCATTCTTCAAACTTTTTATTTCCAATTAATTTATAAATATTGTTAAATATATTTTTTAAATTTATATTGAGACCAAAAAATTATAAAATTTTAATTAAGTAAATAAATAAATATACAAATCTATAAAATTAGAGAAAAATGTTGATAAAAATTAATCCTCAAATAGTAGAAATAAGTATAAAAAAACCTACAAAATTAGATAAAACATTATGATAATTTAGTCTTTCGAAAAAAGAAATTGTACTTTAACAGTAAAAGGCTTTCTTTCTAATATAATATTCAACAACAAATTTTGGATGTTTTTTCATCTTATTTAAATACTTTGCTAATTAATGAGGGTAAAACAACAAATTATTTAAATTTTGTATTTTTCTCTTGATTGTCAAATTTTTTATCGGAAAGGAAACTATTAAAATGAATTGGTTTAAAGATGGGAATAAGAATATAGCATTTTTTTTTTTATATTGTTGTTTGCAAGAAACATAATGCATCAGGTATTTTTAAGTTGAGTCATCAGGATGAAGTTATATTGATCCACATATAATTGAAGATTTTGTTTTGTCTTTTTATAATAATTTATACGTTGTTGCTACCACTTTTGTTTCTATTACTTTTATGCAGTTTTCGTTGCTTCTTATATTCTTTTTCCAGTTACTGATAATGAAAATAGTTTTTTAATTACATGTTCTTATCTTAGTGAGGTGAAACATGCAATTTTTTTCTATTAATAGTAATAGCGTTCCTGATTCAGAAGACTTTGGTGGATGTTTTTATCATTTCCTTTGGAATATTGTTGTGTTAATTTTTGTAAAGTTGTCTAACAATTCTTTCGATAAGGTTGGATCCTCTCTAGTATAAATTTGAATATTATTTCTCTTATTCCTAACTGATTTTTTTCTTATAGCAATGGCTAATTTTCATTTCAAAATTGTTACAAAACCTTTCACTGATAAACTTGCAATGATTGTTAGTACCAATATTTTTTCCTAATCAAAATGGTTTCATTAGAGGGGGAGTGGTAGAGCTCAAGATAGTTAAAAAGGCGATTATGTTTAAGATCGTTAAGGGTTTATATAATCGTAAATTGAGAGCCGTAACACGGATCATAGATTTTACTTTTTATACAAACATAATATATATCATCAACCACACATCTATGAAAATAAAATTAATCCCTTGTTAATACTTAATCAAACTTAAATTTAGTACAAAATTTATCCCTATGTGAGTTAAAAATTATTAGTTTTTAGTGATAATAGAAATTAATCAAATTTTAACCTTTAAAATTTAAATAAAATACGAGAGATACAAGGAGAATTGAAATGAAATTATAGAGGCAAAATAAGTGTTTGTGTGTATCCAAAATTTGTGGCTGAAAAAAAAATCAATTATGTTAATTTTTAATTAGGTGGTGTTGTGGTTTTGCGGTATTGTAGTTTTGTATTAACTTTTAATTGGAAATGAATTTTAATAATAATTATATTAATTTTTAATTGGATGAAATGTGGTGACAAGACTATTTGTTGGTGTTGAAAATCTTCAATCTTCAAAGGAGGGAAGGTAGGATGATCTCATTTATGGAAGTAATTAATATGACAAGTTCACAAGTTTCATATGTCAATTGACTTAAGGTGACTATTGCTGGAGCAGCTGGAGGTTATCTTAGTTTGACTTCATGTGCTAGTATTTTTAAAGGAAGTTGAGGTATTTTTTCAGCTTTTCTAGGCGTACAAACTTCTATTTATGTCAAATTTATGGTGATCATTTATGCATTGGAACATGCTTAGAGGGAGGGCTATCAAAGACTTTGGTTGGAGAATAATTCTTTTTTAGTGTGTCATGATTTTTTGGATCAACAAGTAGTTCATTTGGAATCATAGTCTCGTCGAGGGACATAGTGTCAATGCTTGCATTTTTGTAAGCATATGCAGTTCAAAATTTCTCATGTTTTTTGTGAAGGGAATTATTGTACTAACAAGTTAATTAATTTAGTTTTAATTCATAAAGAACAATATAAATGGTTTACTGTTTTACCTATTTGTGTTTATTTAGATTTTTTTTTCATATTAGGTATAGTTTTACTATGTTTTTGTAAAGTGTAATTTTATCACAAATTCAGTGTGATTCTCCATATTTTGTATTGTTTAATTTCATTTATCTTTTTAATAAATTTTTATATAATAACAAATCATTGATAAACATTAGTATGTCGATATTGTCGATTCATAATAATACCTAACATGAACTATTTGAATTAATAAAATAATCTACATAGAAAAAAAATTTGATGGTCTACTCATGTTATAAAGTTCAATAAAAATCTATAAGAGACAAAAAGTCCAAAAATGACTATCACGCTTAGGGATGGCAACGGGGCGGGGCGGGGACGGGTTTCACTATCCCATACCCATCCCCGTAAAAAAAAATTATCCCCATCCTCATACCCAAACCCAATGGGTATCAAAGTTTTATCCCATTTCCATCCCCACCGGTTAACGGGTATAATCTCGTACCCATACCCGTACCCGTTTCCTTACTAACTTCAATATAATTTTAATTAATTTTTATAAAATAATAAAAAATTACGGTAAAGGAAACATAATATTATCAAATATTCAATATTAGAAGGATGGTTGTTTCTTTGGTATCAAATACTTTGAAATAAATTATAATTGTTTACATTTTAGATTGGAATACCAAATAAAATTTCATGAGAACAAACATTTATTAAATTTGTAAACTGCAAACATTAATGAAACCTAGTTGATAAAATTAAAAAATATTTTTAAAAAAATTTAAAGAAAAACAAATATTCAAATTAAAGTATATTTTAAATGTTTGTTTACTTCAATTTTTTAAATTCTAATTAATCTCTTTTTTTATACACTAATAAAAATGATAATACATCACTTAATCAAAATGACGCAAATAACAAATAATAAATATAATAAAACAAATTTAATATGATTATTGTATCTTTTGAACTCCAATATATGTTGGATGGTGATGAAAAAATATTCATGGCAATTACATTAAATTTTGATATTGTAGTAAATAAAAGTTATTTATACAATTATAGTGAAAAATTATTGTATGATTGATATAATGAGTTGAAAAATAAAAATAATTAGATAAAATATACTGAAATAGTATTCTACATGATGAAAATAAACAACAAATAAAAATATTAAAAAATTAATGAATGTATGTCTTAGAAACAATTTGAGAAACTATTGAAATAAATCACACAAAGGAAAACAAATGTATAATCAATGGTATGATAAGATGAAAATAACCTTAGACATCTAAGAACACTTTTCAAATATCAACATATATACTCAATGGTTGAAAAATAATTGTTTTAGCGAAACAAAAGAGTTTTTTTCAAATGAAACAAAAATTAATAAAAATAAGTAAAGAATTTTTTTTATATTACCTAGTAAATGAAAGATTTAGGCTATTAAACACTTAAATTGACAGTATTGAACATACTCATGTGAAAGGAAAATATACAATAAATAAAAATATTAAAAAATAATAGAAATATTAAAATATGAGATATAAAAAATTTGTAATTGACATACATAATTTTAACATAATTACATAAATGTTATGATAAGATGAAAAATATATTGGAGATGTGAATGAGTTTCATGACAACCCAAATAATTAGAAGAAATAAAAAATTGAGAAATAAATATATATATATATATATATATATATAGGGTTACTTAATTAATTATGAATATTTTAATAATTTAAATGATGACAGAGATATGGCGGGGACGAGTATTATGGCAGGGATATGTACATATAGGGATGGCAACGGGGCGGGGCGGGAACGGGTTTCGCTATCCCATACCCATCCCCACATAAAAAATTCATCCCCATCCCCATCCCCATCCCCATCCCCATACCCAAACCCAACGGGTATCAAACTTTTTTTCCATCCCCATCCCCGCTGGGTAACGAGTATAATCTCGTACCCATACCCGTACCCGTGTTCTAACTACTTCAATATTAATTTTTATAAAAGAAAAAAATTACGGTAAAGAAAACATAATATTATGAAATATTCAATATTAGGAGGATTTTCGTCGATGCCAAATACCTTAAAATAAATTATAATTGTTTACATTTTATATTAGAATACCAAATAAAATTTCATGTGAACCAAAACATTTATTAAATTTGCAAACTACAACATTGATGAACTTAGTTGAT
>Ga0214544_1007405_pt1 | contig 19300 bp, 4 predicted proteins | sample CNSS3metaG_FD_160074 | JGI IMG/M metagenome (GOLD analysis project Ga0214544, IMG submission 160074) | Root nodule microbial communities from cowpea collected in UCLA plant growth center, Los Angeles, California, USA - CNSS3 | ecosystem: Host-associated > Plants > Roots > Nodule | place: USA... | reverse complement strand
CAAGTGATATATTATAACTTTTATTAGTGTATAAAAAAGAGATTCATTAGAATTTAAAAAATTGAAGTAAACAAACATTTAAAATATATTTTAATTTGAATATTTGTTTTCCTTTTATATTTTTTTTAAATATTTTTTAATTTTATCAACTAAGTTCATCAATGTTGTAGTTTGCAAATTTAATAAATGTTTTGGTTCACATGAAATTTTATTTGGTATTCTAATATAAAATATAAACAATTATAATTTATTTTAAGGTATTTGACATCGAAGAAAATCCTCCTAATATTGAATATTTCATAATATTATGTTTTCTTTACTGTAATTTATTTTCTTTTATAAAAAATTAATATTGAAGTAGTTAGAACACGGGTACGGGTATGGGTACGAGATTATACCCGTTACCCGGTGGGGATGGGGATGGGAAAAAAGTTTGATACCCGTTGGGTTTACGTATGGGGATGGGGATGAATTTTTTATGCGGGAATGGGTATGGGATAGCGAAACTCGTCCTCGCCCCGCCCCGTTGCCATCTCTAAATAGAACTCATAAACTCTATAAATACATATAGTATTTCACTAGGAAATACACACTCAATATTTTCTTACTCTTTGAGAACTACACTTTCATACTCTCAATCTTATGCAGGTAGATCTTTCCATGTATTCCAGCCTTCTGAAGCATTAATCAAGAGTCATCAAATCACTCAGATCTTGTCACATGTTTAAAGATATACATTTCAGATTCCTATACAAACAAATGTATATACTAAATAAAATAATGTATAATATTATAATAACATATGCTTATTTTTGTATTCATATATATATATATATATATTAAGTTAATACATATATTATTATTATTTATAACAATATAATATATTTATATATACGTATGTATATACGGGATAGAATAAATTAAGAAGATGGGTCAAGGATAGCCACATAATAAATTAACCATGAAAATACTGAGTAAAGAAAAAGGAAAATATTAGGGACATTCCATATAGTTAGAGATGGCAAACAAACCTGCTCCTGTAGGGTTTGCCCGAACTCGTTTTCATTTTAACGGGAAATTTTCGCATTGATTGGGTATGGGTATGAGGAATTCCTGACTTTTTTAGTTGGGTATGGGGATGAGTATGGGGATATACATATTACTGCCATAATACTCGTCCCTGTGTCATACATTCGTCTCTATTTAAATTATTAAAATATTCACAATTAATTAAGAAATCATATATATATATATATATACTTTTTATTTTTTATTTCTTCTAATTATTTGGTTTGTCATTAAAAATTCATTCGCATCTCCAATATATTTTTCATCTTATCATAACCTTTTGTGTAATTATGTTAAAATGATGTATATCAATTAAAAAAAATATGTCTCACATTTGAATATTCTATTATTTTTTAAATATTTTTATTTATTGTATATTTTCCTTTTACATGAGAATTTTTAATACTCTCAATTTAAGTGTTTAATAGCATAAACCTTTCATTTACTAGTTAATATAAAAAAATCTTATTATTAATAATTTTTGTTTTATTTGAAGAACAATTTTGTTTCACTAAAACAATTTTTGTTTTTCTCAACCATTGAGTATATATGTTGATATTTGAAAAGTTTTCTTAGATCTCTAAGGTATTTTTCATCTTATCATATCGTTAATTATATATTTGTTTTCTTTTGTGCGATTTCTTTCCATAATCTCTCAAATTGCTTCTAAGACACACATTTGTTAATTTTTTAATATTTTATTTGTTATTTATTTTCATCATCTAGAATATTATTTTGATAGATTTTATTTTTTATTCTTTAACTTATTATTAATCATACTATAATTTTTCACTGTGTAAATAACTTTTATTTACTACAATATAAAAATTTAATGTAATTGACATTAGTTTTTTTTATCACCATCCAAGATATATTGGAGTTCAAAAGATACAAGATCTATGTCAAAATTTTATTAGTAAACAAACATTTAAAATATATTTTAATTTGAATATTTGTTTTTTTTATATTTTTTTAAAAATATTTTTAAATTTTATCAATAAGTTTCATTAATGTTTACAAATTTAATAAATGTTTTGGTTCTCATGAAATTTTATTTGATATTTTAATCTAAAATGTAAACAAATATAATTTATGTCAAAGTATTTGATATGGTAGAAACAATCATCCTCCTAATATTGAATATTTAATAATATTATATTTCCTTTACCGTAATTTTCTATTATTTTATAAAATTTAATTAAAATTAATATTGAAATAGTAAGAAAACGGGTATGGATATATATGGGTACGAGATTATACCCGTTATCCGATGAGGATGCGGATGGAACAAAAGTTTGATAAGGATTGTCGTTGGATATGGGAATTGGAATGAATTTTTTTTAGGGGATGAGTATGAGATAACGAAACTCATTCTTGTCCCCTCCCGTCCTCATCCAAATCTGATTTTTCTGCTGAGTATTTTTTGTATTATCCTTTATTGAGCATTAAAAATAGATTATTTTGATACTTTAAAAATAATTTTAATATATTTTAAAATCATAAATGCAGTTTAAAGATACAGCAGATAAATAACAAAGAAAAATTAATAGAAAATTCAAAATGATTGTCATCCCTACACATAATATAGTAGGATATAAGAAAAATACACAAAACGGTAAATGTCTCTTCATTGTAGTAACTTCAAAAGTTACCCACTCTTCCCATTCCTTTTTGATGTATTTTCATTACTGCACAGTACTGTACTATACTAGTATTTATAAGAGTGGATGTTGTAGTATGTGATAAGCCTCTAATTAATTCCCTCATAAATTTTCACAGCTGCAGATAAGTTTCATAGTCAAGTCATTCTCTCGTACTTCAGCTTTTATCTTATAAGATAAGATTAACTTCCAGAGTTATATTCTATAACTCCTTCACATCCGCACCTGAACAAAATTCCCTTCTCCCCCTCCTTTTTTTAACTTTTACTTTATTGTGTATAATTCGTAACATAATTATATATATATATATAAAACTTTTTAATACACACATTTCATAATTAATATATATTTATTATTGTATATATCCATATACTAATAATAATACCTGAAAGTTTATTTATAACTATTATAACTAATATATTTTTATTAATTTTATTATTATATTATTACATTTTTATAAAGATTATTATTTTCTTAGTAAAAAAATATCATTTTAAATTAATTTATTAATTTTTTTTTTCTTTTTTCTGATGTAAAATAAAAAATATATAATATAATTCTAATCCATTTTACAAGAAAAAGTACTGTATATAGAAATTTTGAGTTTTCCGGTGCACGTATATATCAATATCATTGTCTAAAAAATTTAAATAGCTAGTAAGATTATGAAATATCTTCTTTAAATCATATTTTAAGGGTGTGTTCCTTTGTGTAGATGGATATGGGACAGATTGTGAGGATAGATTTGTGTAGATTTAGGTGGATGGATATTTGTATTTTTTTGAGTGAATTTAGAGGGTAAAGTGAGTGTATTTGGAGATAATTTTTATGAAAGTTGGTGAAAGATTTGATTGATGTGATAGATAAAATTATATGTTAAAATAGATATATTTATTAAGTTATCATAATACCCTTATGTAAAAAAAAAGAGAATGATTTTGTAATTTGATGTTATTAAAATAATTATAATTAATTAATACGAATTAAAAAAATATTAAAATTATATAAAATTTTAAAATAAAAAAAATTATGAATGTAAAAAAAATTATATAATTAAATTTTAAAAAAATTATATAATTAAATTTTAAACTAAAGTTAAATAATGTTAAAAAAAAGTTAAAAAAATTTTAAAAAAAAGTGAAAAGAAGTCAAGAAAAAGGTAAAAGAAAAAAAAGAAAACCAACGACACCGGTGTCGTAATCGGTGTCACCCCTTTTCAAAACAAGGCACCGGTTACGTAACCGGTGCCATCACTCCCTCACTAAGCACAACACCGGTGCCACCAGTGCCATCCAACCCCAACACCAACACACCTCACCACCACCGCAAAAGACCGCCTCGCTCACCACCCTCACTTGTGCCATCCACTCACCACCCCAACACCTGCTTGCCCCTGCAACCACTGACAAAATCAGTGCCTTCCCAAACTCTACGCAACAATGACAGCGAGGGCACCGGTGCCTCCCTCACCACCCCTCACAGCCAGTGCATTATCACCACCCCAACACATCGGTGCGCCACTCCACCTCCAACACCACTCACTCCACCACCCCGCAAGACCAGTGACAGCCCTCCCGCAACACAACACCTCTGAGAGACCACCACACCCTAAAGTAACTCACCTCTCACGATGACCTCTGCTTCACAAAACCAAACAAGCAACCCATGTTGCAGCATTTTAAATTGTGTTGTGTGTGGAGAAGAATCTATTCAGGAATCTTGCTTCAGGAATCTTTCCAGACCATGGCACTAGAGGACGAATATTGTATTGCATGTGCATGTGAGATGAAAAGCGAACTGCATTTCAAATGAAAAAGCGAGGGCAAATACGGTAATTTGCGCGTATTACTCCCTAATCTACTCATTCTACGGTGGATGAAAAAAATTATAGATCCCTCAAATCTGCACTCCCTAATCCGTTTAAATCCATGCAATGGAACACATCAATGTTCATGAATCTGCGCTCCCTAATTGGTTTGAACAGTGTCATCATCCCAAGCGAACAAGCCCTAAGAGTGTGTTCATTTGGGGGTATGGATTTGGGAAAAAGTGTGAAGATGAATTTGTGTGGATTTGAGTAGATGAATTTGTATGTTTTTTTAGTGGATTTAGAGGGTAAAATGAGTGAATTTGGAGATAAGTTTGATAAAAGTTAGTGAAAGATTTGATTGATGTGATAGATAAAATAAATTGTAAAAATAGATACATTTAGAAAATTATCAAAATACCCTTAATGAAAAAAAGAGAATAATTTTATAATTTGATGTTATAAAAATAATTATAAATAATTAATACAAATTAAAAGAAATATTAAAATTATATAAAATTTTAAAATAAAAAAAATTTAATTTTTATAAATAAAAAAATTATACAAATATATATATATATATATATATATATATATATATATATGAAACTCAGTTTTTCCATCATCACGAAATTAAATTTTTTTTTATCACGAATCATGAACTTGAATCAGTTTTATTATTATACAAAGAGGATATAAAGGTAAAATGATAAATAATGTACGCAAATCTTCACAGTTTGAAGCGCATGAAATTTTGGTATTATCTCGCAAATCCATAGTTACAATCAATCACAAATTATCTCTATAAAACACAAAATAAATTTTATATCATTTCTCCAAATCAACTTATTTATTGAATTTCTTTAAATGGACACACCCTGAACCTTTTCTGCCAGACATGGACATTGACGTCAACATCAAAGTTCCTACAGTTACACCATTTACGTGTTGCCTATTTTAGATTTACCTCAATTTTGTGTTTAGATCAATATACAGCAGAGGAAGAGAGACTGCAAAATGTTGTTAGAATAGGTCGAAGATTTTGTAGGGAACAGGTGAGAAAAAAAATTTACAGAACAGGTGATTTTGCATTTACATAACAAAAGACAGCTGTCACATCTCATTACGTAGCGCATGTCAATGGGGAGACATTTATGGCCAGTTAATTTTCTTTTATTTGATGTGATAAAAAAAAAAACAAAGTAAACTCTATTAAGATCAATGCGAGACTCCTTATTTTATTTGAATTAGAAATCAAGTCATGGCCTAATGAAACATGAAAATCTTTTCTAAGATATTCTAAACTATTCAACCTTATAAAATAATATTTTAAACTATTCAACCATACAAAACAATATTCAAGACTATTCAACGATAAACTAGGATATTTTAGATATTCTAATAAGATTATATGATTCTAATAAAAAATATAGTGTATGTTACATGTTTTACAATGTTTTTTATGGCATTATTAGATAAGATATGTCAATACAGAATGGTTAAAAAGTAGTTTATACTAGGGGTAGTTGATCCCTTGGTCTCTCATTAAAAAATAATCAGAAATTGTGACATGTTCTGTTATGGAGTGACCTCAGTTATTTTTTAACTTTTAAAAAAAATTAATTTTAAAATTTATTTATATATACATACATATAAATAAATATTATATATTTAATTATATAAATATTTTTTAAAATTTTAATTTTAATATCTATTAGATAAATTAAAATAATTATTTTATTATAATTAATAATTTTTACTTATTTTATAAATGTTAATAATTTGAATTATAATATTATTGTATATTTACATTTTAAAATAATATAATATAAAAAATATAATTTTTTAAATTATTTTATTCTATTTTTTTATTTTTTTATTTTTTTATTTTAAATTAACAAATCGGATCAAAGACTTTCACGAATTAAAAATTCTAAGCAACCGTCTCATTTTAGCATAGTGATCCATGGGCACCCTTAATTTTTACACATTAATGTTTTTAGGATCTTTGGCGTAATTTTGGAGTCAAATGCATTTAAGTTTAGATCCAAAATTTAGGTTGAAAGTACACATTACCTGAAGTTTAGGATTCCTAACTTTAGTAAATCCAATATCTCATTACAAAAAACCACAAAATCTCTTTTATTATAACTTTAACATATTTTTATTTCACTCAAGACTTAAATGTCAAGGTTCAATTTTTTTACTATGCCCAACTTTCCTTTAAACACAATTTTTACCCAAAACATATTAATATTAATATTAATAATAATAATATTATTATTATTAAAATTGTAATCATTATAACAATTTAATCTTCTAATAATTTATGTTTCGATTATAACATATAATTAGGTATTAAAAGTAAATTGTTAATCCATTTAATCTTTTTAGATCAATAATTATTTTAAATCGTTTCTACTTTGAAATTTATGAAATCTTTATCCAACTCATTTATACTTAAACATTCCTTTGTACAAATAATAAAATCATTTTTAATAAAATATATCAGTATAATATTTATATAAATAACAAAGTTGGTCTCAATTTGTAGAAAGACAATATTATTTTATTTTGAAAAAAAAATGGAACTAACTTGAATTAAAAATACATATGTAAGGACTAAATTGAATTAAAAAGATATATATAAAGACTAAATTGAATTAAGTCAATGACACTTGATACTAACACGTGACAATGATAATGCATTTTCACGTGTAACACCAGAAATTCAACATGACAACACAATTTTTGCAAAAAAAATAAAATTAAATTAAAAAAAAAAGCCATATGTTGATTTATAACATGCCATCGTTAATATTTTTTATTCTTTTTAAATAACTTAATTGAATTTATTTGTTATTTTGTCTCAATTTGGTACTAATTTTTTTAAAACTAAATCAATTTCATCCCTATATCAAATTTAATTTTTATATAAATTTTACAATAGTATTTTTATTATAATTGATATTTTTAACAAAATTAAGTTTATTTAAATGCATATTTTGCACTGATATTTATTTAAATTTTGTTTTAAATATTTATATATCTATAATTTATAGATAAATTTTAGAGTTGCTTTAAAAATAAAAACTTTATAAATTCAAATATAAAATTTTAAAACAATTTAAAATAAATATATTTATTTAAAATTTTACAATTCAATTTATAATAAAAATACCATTGTAAAATTTATATAAAAATTAAATTTGATATATGGATGAAATTGATTTAGTTTAAAAAATATTGGGACAAAATTGAGACAAAATAATAAATATAGGAACTAGATTGAGACGTTTCACAATTAATAGTGTCACGTGACATTGTCATTACCACATCACACTGTCTTTGCCAGGTGACACAATATCATATTGACACGTGACAATTATTATTATTATTATTTTTTCAAATTATAAAAAAATTAAAAATTAAAAAAATTAAAAAAATTATGTGTCGACACGTAATATATAATTAACATCGTTACTATACTAGGAAAAAAAACATTTTATTACAACATATTTTCCAAAATAAAAATTCAATTAAATTAAATAAAAATAGAAAAACCGGCTACGAAAATTAAAAACTGTAGAATGATTTAACCTTTCCTTTTCTATATAAGCGATATTCACGTGGTGGCATCATTCATTTGGCATTTCAATGCTCTTAATTGACCCTTCTAGAGGGAGTAGGTGTTTGGCGCAAAAATTGACCTTATACCCTCCTTTTTAAATTATTTTTATATTTCAAGTATAATAATAATAATTTATTATTATTATTATTATTATTATTATATATCCGCAGTATTTACATTATTGATAACAATTTAAGAAAGTTCATTTCGGATTTCACGGTCAAGTTGTAATAAAATAAATAAATCCATATTTCTAATTCATGGGAACCACCGAAGATGACACACATCAATCCGTGTCAACCGAGAAACTAACTTTTAAAAAAAGTGAATTGAATTAGGTTAAACGTACTATTGGAATCCATTTAAAATCACATCTCAACTTAATTTTAGGTGGTCATAAGTTTTCTCAAACATTAAAAAACACAATTATCAAAATATTTATATTTATATGTGTAATAAATATAATAGTAATTGAAGGAATTACAGCATACATCTTGTAACAGATAATTTATTTTTAAATGAAAATATAATAATTTTAACCAATTTATTAGTGTTGTATGAGTTTATTCTGCATGGAAAGGAAAGTCGTGTCAAATATTCAATGCCTGGCTGGTTTTGTAATCAAACCATTTGTATCTGTAGTTGCCTTTTTAAGATATTACGAATTGTTTAAGAGTCCTTTTTGTTTTCCTTTCGTGCGTGAATCGTGTTATTCACATGGGAAAACATCCTTTAATATTCTGTACAGATAATATTTTGTATTTTAAGTTTTGAAAACTTTTAAATATAAATTCACATTAAATAATAAGAACAACTTCATTTTAATTTACTTTAGTAATAGTTATTAACATATTTTATTTTTAATATAAAAATTGTAGTTCTGTTAATCTTAGTTAAGTATTATTAACGATTAAGACAATTAAATATGTGTTTAATATTTAATAAATATCACTCATATTTATTAAAAATAGTAATAGTAATATGTCTTTAATATTGAAGAGATTTTCTTTTTTATTTTGTAAATTTAAAACCTTTTGAAGCTTTTTTAAGATTAATTTTATATTATTGTTAATTTTATTCCTTTTAATAAGTGCAAGTGACAACTAATAAAAATTAATATGTATTTAATTATATGATCAATTTTGTTATATTAGTGTTGGAGTTTTTTTTATCATACTAAAAACAAAACAATAGTTAATGCATTGACCAATTATTTACCTTTAAATAATTTTTAACAAACATAATGTACATTATATGTATATATAATATATTTTATCGTATTTTTTTTTATTTACTAATAATAATTATCTTCAGGTTATAGTAACATAGTTTGATGAAATAAAAATTAGATTAGATTAAAAATATAGTACCTACACTCTGAACGAGATTTAAATTGACTCTTATAGATAAAAAAAGTTAATAATTTAAAAAATAAGACTTAATTAAAATTATTAATTAAATTCTTAAAATAAATTTAAATATAATAAAAATGTAAAGTATATGATTCAACATATTTTAATAATAAATTTTAAAGTAAATATGAAATTATATTTATAAATAAAAGTCAAACATCCATTTCTTGAATTATGAATTATGAATAACATATTAATTTTGATTCATTGAATCTTAATATCGCGGTAAGTAAAATAAATTATACCTAAACATTTATATTTTTATTCCTCCTCTTGAGTGAATGTTTAAGAGGATATGTTGTTCATGTAGGATTGAGTTTTTGAAAGCTTTCTTGGATTGATTGAGTTGTCAAAAGGGATTTTCAATAGATTGTTGGATAAAAGCAAGTTTCAATCAGAATTAATACCACCTCTTTACAAATTTGGTTATTTGGTTGTTTTGAATGTGGATGAAATCAAATTTGACATTATAGGAGTTGTAGGATGAAGAGGTAATTTGGTTTCATCAAATGTTCTATTATATGCTTACATTTGTCCTATGAATGATTTAGAAGTACAAGAAACCTAGAAAATGTTAGAGAACCTTTATAAAAAGTTGTGTAAGTTAAGTTAAGGATTGTTTATGTGTGTAACATAACTCAAGCTCAGGTATACATATGACATATGCATTATGGATGATATGTGTATAAAAATATGGTTATATGTTATTAAAGTTATATATGATTAATGTTGAGATGAAAGACATGTACTCTTTTTGGATGGTCCTTCACAGGTGGTGGATCCTAGTTGATTGCTTATATACATGTATATGAGTTGATATATATGTATTTAAGATTTGGCCTTAGAAGGGTGATATGGCTCATGATGGATTTTGTAGGGATACCCAAGGTGGTATCATGCCTTAGGTGATGGTGATAAACAAAAAACTCACACTATGACAGAGGTATCTCATTCTGATTTCATTGTTGTCTAGTCACGTAGACTAGACTTCAAATGATGAGAAGTTGACGGATACTTACATTTTGTTTGATAGCAAAAGTTTTATCATGCTAACATCACGAACATATACCAACTAAGGATTCGTGAGTTTAGTATATATCAATTATTAACCTTTAGTGATATATTATTTATCTTGATTTAAAGCTTTCGAAGGACGTTTTATATATATATATATATATATATATATATATATATATATATATATATATATATATATATTTATATTTAATCCTAATATGATATATAAAAAAATTGATGTCATATACATGACAATGATTATATGAATATAATTATGATATTATGGTTTATTTCCGTTAACTTACTCTTATTTTGTTTATGCGTGTATAATGTAATGATTGAACTTAGTTTAGTAGAAGTTATTGCAGATGAAAGTGGAAGAAAGTAAGTTTTTAGATGATTTGGTAGTTTTATTTTGATAGATTTTGGCTATGATGTATTATAATTTTGAAGACTTTGGATCGTTATAAATATATGATATGCCCATATATATATATATATATATATATATATATATATATATATATATTCACTATTTAACTTTTTATTTCTGCTCGGAGACTAAAAGTGCCTAAACTCTCACATCAAAGGTTTCCATTTATCAGGTACCTTTGTTCTAGATCTTGTCATGTACTAATGTAACAAATATAATATACAAATATTAGTATGCGTCTATATATCAATATGAGACGTTATATCATTAAATTAAAAATATAAAATTAACACGATAAAAACAGAAAAGTATTTTTAAATAATTTAATTGTTTTCATATATTATTACTAATATACGAAATTTATTTCCATTTTCTTTTGGAGACGTGTTGGCCCCACCATCATTAACTTTGTTATGTTAGTTTCTTACACGAAGTCACGTTATATCACGAGAGAATCCTACTAGATTTTATGATCATATCTACATGCTTATCCATAATAATTTATAAATTAACAAAATAAATTAAATTTATTAATTTTTATATAAATTAGAAATATTTTTATAAAGAAACTTGCTCAACATGTCCATATATTTAAAACAAAAATATTTTGATATCCCGTTTCTTCCACTCATTTCACATATATTTTTAAAATTTTGATATCACAGAATAACAGAGTCGAGAATTATATAATTGATTTATGCATCACATGTAAATTCTAAAAAAGACTAAAACATTATTAAATACAAATGGTTTCAAGGTTAAAGTTTTCTGGATAATGCTTAATTAAAGTTGTGGAGAAGTCAAACATGAAACATTGAAAAACAAAAAAGTTGTGTGAAAAGAATACTTTATGTGTATAGTTATTTAACGGAAGAGCACATAGATAAAAACAATAATATCATATTCTTCATATTTTTAAAGGTGTTTATAATCAAGGTATTCATATTCCTATTTTCTACAAAAACCCACATATTACAAAATTATTAGGATCACAAAACTTAACAAAATAAAAATTCATAAAGTCAAAGAGTTGCTAGGTTTCTTTGAATGGATTTTGATTATTAGAAAGAAAAAAAAAATAGTTACTAAAAGTCTATGTCTATCCTTAGGTTGACCCCTATTCACCCTCCCCAAAATAATTAGGTTATACATTATAACTATATGACTTTGTTAGAAACCATCTTTTATTCCATCTAATGATTTTGATTCAATCATAGATTTGATTATTTTAATTTATGGATAATCATAGTCGTCTTTCTAATTTTAATTGCTCCCTTATAATAACGATTTATTTTAACTATTTTTATATCCTAAAACTTATCCAATAATTAAAAAAATATAAAGGAAGCGTGTTTGTATTAATTTTAGTAAACAATTAAATTGTAAGAAAAGGTATAAATGTATCAAAAGGATTTTTTTAATAAAATATTATACTTGCTTTTCGTTGCGAGCAAAGTTATAGTCTAATTCTTTCTTATAATAATAATAAAATGTAAGAAAATTTGCAATCTTCCTTAAGAAAATTAAGCTCTCTTCATGTTTGATTCTTGTTATTTTAATATAGTAATTGGAGTATATTTTTTTCTCTACACTCTAAAAATCAAACTTGTTTAATAAAAAATAATAATAATGCGTTTTATGAGAGGAGTCAATTTACATCATAAATTTAGTCTTTCCCATTTTTAACATTATTTAATGTATTTAAATAAAACATTTTCTAAATTGTCAGTCGAAATGAAAAGAGCTCCACACAAAAAAAAAAATAGTTGAAATAAATTTATTTTCAATCATTGAAATAACCAATGATGTCCTATAAGTTTCAAAGTAAATTCAGTTACGTATTTGATGTAAGCAACGTGAGTAAATTGTACATATTTATAGGAAAAATAATCTCTTTCTATGGAAATAAATTTATAGAAACTGAAATAAGCCAATAATAAATTAACAGATAATCATAATAAAACGAACCTGGTTTCATGTGAAAGGAATGTCACGTCACGGCATTTTAATTTTCAGAGTCAAATTTACGATTCTTGTTACTTGAAAGTCATGAATTTGATGATAGCTGGTAACATCGACACGTAAGATTATACAATCATTGATGTTATAGTTTCTTAACTAAATAAATGGAATCATCGTTTTGTAACTCAAGTCACAAGTCACGGTTGGGTTCAATTCTTAAATCACTTTGTCTTTAACATAATTTCAATACATCTTAGGTTCCTTCACTACCAAATGTGATGAACATTTTAAAATTATTTTTCCAATAATACTTCTAAAAGTAATCAAAAACGAAATCAAAGTCATAACTAAATTATATGTGAACTAATTTCAAAAAGTAATTTTCATTAACTTTTTTAAAATCTAATTTTATATGATTTTAGTTTTATGTGAAGAATTCAAATGTAGAATTAAGGATATTAAATAAGAAAGTTTAAATTTAATTCACTTACATGAAATCAAATTGTATGGTTAGGTTTGTGCTGGCGGAACATAGTATTGACTAAGGGGCTATGGCCTCTCATTTTTTTTTATATTTATTTAATTTTAAATATGTCTTTTAAAAATTAAATATTTTTAATATATTTTACATATTTTATATTCTAAAAGAATTTATATATATATATATAATATATATATATATATATATATATATATATATATATAAAGACTTTTTTGTCTATATTTAATTTTCAATTTTACCTTTTAAATATTTTTTAAATAAAAATAATTATTTTATTAATATTATTTTTTAGTGATATTTTTTTTAGTTTAACTATTTTTTTATTTGATTTTTTTTAAAATAAATAATTATTATAAATGAAAATTAATTATTATACACTGTAAAAATTATTTATATTTAATTTTATAATTATAATAATAACAATAATTATAGTTCTATTTTTTTATTATCATAAAAAAATTAAATACAATATTTTTACTCGTTTATATAAAACAATTGGAATTACTTTTTCGGTTCCTATTTTCGTTCAAAAATATTAAGTTGATCTTTCATTGTTTTTTAGTTTTAATTTAGTCTCGATTTTTTTAAAAATAATGCAATTTTGTCATTTTTCATTAAATTTCTTGAATTAAATCAAGATTTTTTCAACAAAATTGAAGTTGTGAGCAATGATGGTTTGCCTTGTTAGTGTAACTGACATGATCCTGGTGTCAATTTTGATGAAAAATACTTACTTCACTTTAAAAAGTTAACAAAAATGACCAAATTGCATCAATTTTTAAAAATCGGGACCAAATTCATATTAAAATACTCTAGAGAACCAACTTGATATTTTTGGACGAAAAAATGAACCAAAAGAATAATTCAACCCAAATTTTAGCACCCCTAAGATATTAGTTGAAGATCCGCCACTGGGTTTGCGTTTATTTATATATTTTAAATTTGTCTTAATTTTATTTTTTGTAAATTTTTTAACATACACTCCTTTTATATATATCTATATATATCTATATATATATATATATATATATATATATATATATATATATATATATATATATATATATATATATAAATAAATAAAAATATGTGACTAAATATTAATAGGTAATTTTGATGTAGTGAGATTTATTGTTTGTTAAATTTATGATACCATCCACCTATCGATGTTATCAAACCATCAAAGGATATGCTAAAGATCTCATATTGACTATAGATAAAACAAATTTAAAGTATACAAATTTGTGCAAATTTTATTTTATAAGTCAGTTTATAGGATTGAGTTAGACTTAAAATCCATTTCTTGAGAGATAATTTATATAAAGTGATGTATAATGAAAAAATTTACAAATTCATTGTCTTAAGCTTTAGTATCTAATTTTTTTGGTTATATAATATTATTACGAGTAAAGGAACTCAAATATTGTAAATAATAGTTTGCAATGTGTCAAGAACTTAGACTTAAAAGAAATATCGTAAGAAACGTAAGTGAGTATGAGTTTGAGACTCTGTCAAGTTGAAAAGGTCAACATTTTAAAATGTGAATTCCATTTTTCACTTTTATCATCTTAATAGTGTTTGCAAAAGCTTTTCTATCAAGCATATCATATAGTTAAACTAAGGTTTTGAAAAATAACATGGTGTATACACTATGAAGATTCGTAAATTTGACGTTTGAAATAATGAGCTTTAGAAGTTTATTAAACGTCATAAGTTGAAACGCATTGAATTTAGAAGCCATCGTATTATGACTTGTCCAAAGTATAAGTGATAGGTAACATAAAAAGAAGGTTTTTAATTATAATTACTTACGTCAAAGCTTTGAACTCACATGTTCCCTAATTCTCCTCCTTTTAGTGTTTAAGTCTTGATTTTAGACAAATCAATTTCTTAGTAATGTAAGTTTATAAGTAGTAATCAATTCAATCTTTGATTGTTAAGTCGTGAAACCTAACAATGTGAACTTTGTGAGAAAATGGAGAACGTATTTATGGCTTCCATGTTTACTTTTCCACAGAGAAAGTTGTAGGTTAATCCATAAAGAAAAAAAAAGACCTATGAATTTACTTCATAAAATCAATCTAAATTTCTAAAAGGGATATTTAAAAAGATGACAAACGTGCCTTTATTTTTAGAAAATTTTATTATTCATACTAATAAAAATACATGTGTACGTCTATGTATTTTTTTTATAGTAAATAATAATAAAATTAATAATAATATTTTTATTATTATAATTATAAAATTAAATATAGATAGTTTTATAATTTTTATAAATAATATTTATTTATTTTATAGGTAATTTTTTAATTAAAAAATTGATAAATTGAGAAAAACTGTAAACTTAAAAAAATTATCATTTGAAGGGTAAAATTAGTAAAATAACTATTTTAATTTCAAATTTTTTTTATTTAAAGAATAAAACTGAAAAGAAAATGTGGATATCAAAAAGAAATATCTTATATATATATATATATATATATATATATATATATATATTATAATGATGCGACATAATGAAAATGTGAAATAATTAATATCCAATTAATCTTATTCATGAAGTAAATTATGAACATTTGTTATATTAAAGAGATATGGGAAATACCTTGTAATAATTTAGAGAGGGACACTCTTGTAAATTTGTTTTCAAATTTATCCGAAATACCTATAATATAATATAATACTTTAAAAACAATTTTAAAGACACGCACAAGGATAACTAAATTGATATAATCAAATAAATTTAATAATGGAATATTTAAAAAAAAATGAGTTTCTTTACAAAACTTAAAATCACTTTATCCTTTGGATAAATAAAAGATTAAACTTGGAGTCGTATGATTGTGATCTAAACCAAGCGTTAGAAATATAAAATAGTTTAATTGCTTATAGAAAAGAAAAACTAATGTTAGAACCAAAAGTGAGGTAGTGTTATAGGGTATCGTAGATAGCTTATATTGCAAACCTTGCATATATGTCTATCTTGATAAGTCCTGTTAACTTTTATTTATTTATTTTTTCTAATCAAAATTTTGACTGATTTTAGTTTTTGAAATTGTAATTTGTTAACATTTATGTTTCCATCATATTGGATTATGTGATAGAGATGTTGACAGTGAGTTAATAATTTGAAACTTAATATCAAACAGTTTGAAACTTAATATCAAACAGTTTAAAAGAACAAAGCCATACCATAAATAATGTTATAACAAATAAGTATAATTTACAAAAGTACTATATTCCTTCAACAATCAACATTGTAGTAAAACAATTTTCTAGAAGTGTTTTAAATAAGAAAAGTGCAACGTGCATCATTTTCAATTTAATTAATTACAATTTGGAAATCTATAATATTTTCTTTCAAACCAATAAATCTAATCTTAATGAGTATCTTTAAGTCAACGGAACTTGTGTGCATATCTCTTCTCCTCTTCTTTGAGAAAATAATATTTCAATGTAATTAGTGTATCAACTTTCATATTTAGTTAACTAATGCAATTATTAACTATTAAAAAAACCAATGAAGTCATTACATACATATCGCGTTATAACTATGACGTTTGTTTAATCATGTGATTACACAACTTGTACATTCTTTTATGAGATAAGTACAATCTAAAACTTAAGAAAATAAACTAAGCCAAAAATAAATAAATAAATTGAATATAAAATTCACGGATGCACATATATAAGAAACATATATATACACAGAGAAAATTAATATTTTTGTGCATCATGACAATAAATGTTTAAATTATTACCCATAAGATATATTATCCATTAAAAACTAAATAAAATACAAAACAAAGGCATGAATCACTTATGGATATTTATTAAGAATGGATTCATCCTTCATGGAGTCCAACTTCGAAAGAGAAGTCCCAACTATTAATTTTTTTTTTATGTGATTAGAAATGCAAGAAAAATAGTAGTTTTATGGAAAATAAAATAATTAATGTGGGAAAATTATATTTTTTTTATGTACTAAACGTCATCGTTTCCGTCATCATCACAAAAAATTAAATAAACAAATTGATGTGTACCAAATTTTGGTACGTCGTGGTGGTGTTTAGCAGTTATATTCCAACTTGGAGCATTTTTTTTTCACAACAAAAGTATATTAAGGATATGAAGTTATTTAATGCTTATAGGTAAGGGATTTGAAGAAACTAACGTAGTACTTAAAGTTATGATCGGTTAACTTTTACAAACTTAAATTATTCGTACAATAAGTACTTAATTAAGTTTTGAATATTCTTTAAATTTAGCTTTTTGTATTTGAATTTTTATTTATTTATTTATTGGAACTCATTATTTTTATATTTTTAATTAAATTTTTATTTTTTATTAATTGAGTGACATGACTGTAATTTTATTAAATTATCTTGTTTTCTTGTCTCTTTATTTTAAAATATGTTAGATTTTTGTTAATATTAAATAATATTATGGTTAAGATATAATAACAAGTGAATTTTATTATTTTAATATTGTTTTATATTAATATAAAAACCTCATATTTGTTAATACGTAAAAACAATAAGATGAGGTGGAGAGATAGTAATCATATCGTCCAAATTAGCAATAAATTTTAAATGATAGAAATTCAATTAAAAAATACAAAAATTTTGAATGTCTCAAAAAATAATAATAAGGACTCGATAGAAAACATTAAAATTTATTATAGACTCAAAAATTAATAAAGAAAAAAAAAGACAAATAATAAATAAAGATAAAATAAATATAAGTAGACAAGATAAAGATAAAGAAATGAAGTTTAAGTTGAAATGATTGATTGAATAATTGGCAATTAAGTTGAATGATGATATGGTTATTTGTATGAATGGTTATTTAAATCATCGGCCATAATTGGTGAATAGAAAAATATTGGCTCTATCAGATTTGAGACTAAATTTATTATTTTTATGAATGTTATATTAATATATTCTTTATTAAAAATGACTTTTAAATATATTATTTTATTATATATTATTAATCTATATTTTGTTAATTATTTTTTTTACTGCTAAATTTTAATATAAATATATGTACTTAATTTTGTAAAAATATTCATACTTAACTAGTTTTAATCTTATTAAAAATGGATTATAAAAATATAGTTTAGTTATTACAAAAAAGGCACAAAATTGAATCAAAGATACAAAAGTGATGATTAAATTGAATCAAGGAGACATATACGAGAACTAAATTGAAATAAAAACAATGACATTTGGCATATGTGACATTGTCTTGCCATGTAGCACTAACATTGCATGTCACACTAAGGACTTAACACCTGACAACAAAAAATTTTGCAAAAAAAATTAAAATAAAAAAATCAGAGGTTGACAGTGGTGTGTCATTAATGTCGTTAATAATTTTTTTTGAAAGAGACCTAATAAGTAAATGTTTGACATGTTTAATTTTTAATTCTTATAAAAGAGATAAGTATTTTAAATTTATAGATTACATAATTAGTTATACAAAATTATTGTATTCATGCTAGGAGTGTCAAAATCGATCAATCCATATTACAATTAACTTATCCATTCTTGTAGGATTGAGATATGTTGATCTCCATGAGAAACACTCCTAAATATCTTCTCTACTTTAAGTTTGTGATGTTCTCCTCACTAACTAACATAGTTTGAAATGTAGTAAGGATATCATCATTGACGTCTAAATGAAGGTGTCTACAAAGACACTAGTATGCTCAAGTCAGATATGTATGTAAGACAAAATGAATTGATTGACGCGTCAACTTTATTTTTTTAATTTGTTATATATATATATATATATATATATATATA
>Ga0214544_1007404_pt1 | contig 19307 bp, 5 predicted proteins | sample CNSS3metaG_FD_160074 | JGI IMG/M metagenome (GOLD analysis project Ga0214544, IMG submission 160074) | Root nodule microbial communities from cowpea collected in UCLA plant growth center, Los Angeles, California, USA - CNSS3 | ecosystem: Host-associated > Plants > Roots > Nodule | place: USA... | reverse complement strand
ACCAATTTAGTCCTTCATCTTTCGAAATATGTGAATTTAGTCCTTTTAATCAAATTTTGTGAAGTTTATTTGATATTTCAAGCACGTTTCATACTAGTATTTGACTTAATATTAAATAAAAAATGTGTCAAACAATATAAACAACTCAAATACAATCCTAAAATGTGTATGAAACATTAAATAAACCTAACAAAATTGGATTAAAAGGACTAAATTCACGTATTTCGAAAGATGAAGGACTAAATTGGTCCAAAGTTTCAAAATGGACTAATTCCAAAATATACTGAAAGTTAAGGGACTAAAAACATATTTAACCCTTAATAATATAATATAATATAATATGTTGTTAATGTTTTTATTTATATGTTTAATCTTAAATTTTTTCTATGAAATTTTGAAGAAAATATTGAAAGTGATATGTAACATCTTTTTAAGATGCCACATGTAGTTTTTTTTTTCAAATTTCCAAAACAAATGTATGATACCATTTATAAAATAAGAACTTCATAAATACTTTTTCACAAACCACGTGATTCATTGAAATCAAACTTTATTTATCAAAATAAAGCACTGTTAAAATTCATACAACACTGTTTTAGCATAAGTCATTAAATAAACTTATTACAAATTATTGTAAAAGAGAATCAACTTCCAAAATATCCAACTATTATATTGAAATCCAAAGCAATTTCAAAATGCTTTAGGTAAAACTCCCAAGTCCTTCCCACGAGCTCTTCGCAGCTATGCATCTTCACTAGCATCTGCATCAACATCAACTCCCATATAATACAAGTTATATGATTATCGCAGGTGGAAACCACAATCACAAACACGCAAGGGTAAACTAACCATGTACACAACACATAACAATATATATACAACACATAACTCACCTAGCATTACCGCGATATAAGCATAAACTCATCCAAGATATCATCTATCACATTCTCCCAACCATAACATACAATCATCCACATGTTACCACCAAGTAATATCAATGGTATCACATTCTCTCATAACCAACTATTCTATCTTTCCTATGCAACGACGCCTCTTGGAAAAGTCTTTTCCCCTACTTTCCATAGACTTACAAGCAAATACTCCACCCGCTCAATAGACCTTGAGTAAGACAATCTTGCTAAGCTTATTCCAAAGTCTTATGGCGGAACAAAACATTTTTAGCCTAACTCAACAAAGTCCTTTAGGTAAAAGAAGAATGAGTCAAAGCATGCTAGCCAATTGAAAACTTTAACCCAATTGTGAACAAAATAACGGGTTTATAAAATAAAATAAAAATTAAAAATTAGAAAATTAGAAAGTTCAAAAATTTAAAAAATTAGGAAACTAGAAAGTTTTAAAACTATAATTTGAAATCGTAAATTATAAATATATAAATTTATAAATTTATAAATCTATAAGATTATAAATTGTAAAATTGTAACATTATAAAATAACATGTGACCAAAACTAGGTAGGATGACATTATAAAATAATAGTTACACCTCCCAACATAAACCCAATTGAAAAGTATAATTTTGTAAGTACTCAATATACCTTAAAAATTTAAGGGTTAAATATGTTCTTAGTCCCTAAATTTGGATATGAATTGAAATTCGTCCATATTTTAAATTTTAATACATTTTAGTTCTCAAATTTTAAAATGAATTAATATAGTCTTTTTAACTCAACAACATTAATTTTTTTACGTGTTAAACAATGTTCTAGGTTGTTATTTGAGCTTAAGTGTGTCAATGGTGTAAGCAACTTAAACGTCAACATGGAACAATATTTAACGTGTAAAAAGAGTTAACGTTGTTAGATTAAAGAACTATGTATCCATTCATTTTTAAAGTTTGAGACAAGATGAATTCTAATTTTGTTTATAAGTTTATGGACTAAAAACATATTTAATCCAAAATTCAGTAAGAACTTGATTAAAACTTTCCAAAATTACCATGGACTTAATTCTTTTTTAATAAATTATAAGTTTAAAAATTATAGTTATAAATTTATACAAAATTAAATTGAATTAAGTTAAAAGAAATTACATTTATTCAAAAGGTTTAAATACGCTTTTGGTCTCCATTTTTGTCACCAAATCTCAAATTGGTCTTCCAATTTTTTTTCTCAATTAAGTTCCAATTTTTGAAAAATTGACGTGATTTTGTCCTTTTCGATAATATTGTACCAACGATGTTAAATATATGTCACACCTCACTTTGCGTTTTTTTTTTGTTTTTTTGTTTTTTTTTTTAATTTGTGCATTTTTCAATTAAACATTATGTCACGTGACACTAACAATGTCAAGTGTTAATGTTAGTGTCAGTGTCAGTGCCATTTGTTATTGTCTTATATTCAATCAAGTTCCTATATTTATTATTTTGATTCAATTCAATTCCATTTTTTTTAAGGAGCTATTTATCCCTCGTCAAACTGAGACCAAATTTAATTTTTATATAAATGTCATATGATATTTTTTATTAAAATTTACATTGTTGTTAAATATTTTTTAACAAAATTATTTTTAAACTAACCCTAACATTTGTATAAAAATTATTAAATGTTATACAAGCAATTTATTTTAATAAATTTACATACAATTATTTGAAATTTAAAATCAAATAAACAAAGCATTAAAGCATGATGTAATAAAAATATCAATATAAATTTAAAATTAAAAAAAAAAATAAAGTTCAACTTAAAATCTAAATTTAAATAAATTTAATCTTATTAAAAATACTTTTATTAACATGTGTGTATACCTTGTTTAGCTTTTTTTTTTATAACTAGCTATGTTCGTCAATAATAAGTAGGACAACAAAAAAACCATTACGAGAAATTATATGCAGTAAAATTCAAATATAAATCTAATAATTATATAATAATAATAATAATATAGTTAAAGTTAATTTAAAAATAATTTCAGAAATATTTAATAACAATATCAATTTTAATAAAAATATTTATATAAAAATTAAATTTGGTTTCAATTTAGAGAGGGATAAAATTGCGGTAAAGACCTTTAAAATGATATTTTATAATTGTTAGTGTCTTTAAAATAGTTAAATTCAATTATTTTAATATTAAAACTCTAAAATATAAATTGAAATTTTATAAACGAGTTTTATTACTTTAAAGCACATTATCTTTTCATAAAACTCTTTCTTAGAATTCTATGCCTTCTCTTTCTCACTCTTTGTTCATCGGTTTGAAGATATGAGAATTTTGGAGTGATCTTCCTAGTGGGTTCTTCAAATCTAAGTAAGTTGATTTTGTACTATTTTTCTTAGTCCAATTGTTTTTTCCTTTGCATGTAAGCTTCCTTTAACTACATGTGTCCTTTGACTCATCTATATGGTCTTTGATGATCAACAATCATAATAAATGTAGTTCTTTTGATGTTTCTATGTGTAGATATACAATCCTATGGAACTAAAGACATTTTGGTGTCTTAGAGCATTTTTGAGTTGTCTTATAAGTGAGGGAAACAAGAGTCGATCTACAAGATGGAGATGCATATACAATTGTCTAGTTCTTACACTGTAGTTCTTTGTGTATAAAACCTTTTTGAAAGACCTTGAGTCTTTTTAGTTTGCTTATAGTTCCCTTGCATAAGTTGGTATAATTATTTTTGTTTTGAATAACTATAATATCATACTCTAATTTATGGATTATATGTTTTGAATTATTTTATTAGTATTTTGTTATTAAAATAAGATGTTATATTTTTTATTAAAATCAGGAACTAAATTGAATCAAAATATTAAATACAAATATTTAATTAAATATAAAATAATAATATTTAATGTTGACAATGTCAGGTGACAATACCAATAAACACGATATTAATTTAACATGTAAATAATTAAAATAAATAAAATAAATATTAAAGGAACTAACAAGTACCATATATCTTAAATCGTAGGTAAAGTACTAACAGAAATAATAAAATAACATCGATTTAAAAAGAAAATATAAATAAAAGAAAACAATTTAAGATTCGGTAATGAAAATTGAGACAAAAACGTATCTAAACTTATTCAAAATCAAATTTAGTCATAATTGATTTTGTCAGCGCTCATAAATTCTTGGTCCACTGGAAAAGACAAACAAGCTGATCAACTTAAGTATCACGCTATGGATGATAGGAAGAAAAGGTTCACTTGCTTTCTTATCTACGATTCTTCTCCATAATTAATGCAAGAAAAAATGAGACATAGATATACAAGAAGAGAAAGAAAAATATACATTTAATATATATAACATAATATGAGAAAACAGAAGTATAATCATAAATTCATAATATATATTTTACCAATATTATTATTTTTATTATCTACCAACTGATGTGAATTAATTTAATTATTTTAAGCATGGTCATAAATTTAAGAATTGCGAAATAAAAAAATAAAAAATAAAAATGTATCATTAAAACACGAGGACCACTCAAATGCAACTTGCAATATTTTCTGGTTTTTAAATCTAGAAATAATGATACAATATAAATGTTTGAGTTGGTGTTTTTTTTTCTTGCTAATAAATAGTACACCAAAAATGACTTTTCTATTCGACATTCAGATATTTTTTAGTCTCTGATATTTTAATAACTAATATTTTTATATAACTACCATACAACTATGTACTACTATTTTATTTATATTTATTATTATCATTCAAATACAATACTTTATTATAAAAAAAGTCGTAAAAAATAATCGTTTTTAAAAAATTAGGGTTAAAATATCATGTTTTTAAGTACATTACATTGACAACTATTTTGTCTTTAAAATGATCAAATAACAAACTTTCTTTTTTAATACTATATATTGAATTGAGACACTTAATTGAAATAAAAAATTAAATTATTCAATATAATTTCATAAAACAAGTTGGAAGATAGTTGTATAAAAATTAAGTTGTGAAAATGACAAACTTTTTTCAGTCTAGAATCTCTCCGATATTATTTTTATTAATGAATTCCAATATATATTTTACAATCTAGAATCTCTTATTTCAATATATTTTTAAAAAAATATGATTAAATTAGAATATACAAATAAATAGAAAAAACTAATTCTAAAAGTATTTTATATGGTCAATCTTAAATAATACGAATTTTTTGTATCCACAATTTGAGCTGGAAATCATAGTTAAGCGAACAAGACCGTTTTTGCTACGTAAAAGAACTTTCGAGAATTTTAACGTTTGACTCATTTTCTTTAATTGTTTTTGGACCACACAAGGTTGTTGGCACGTCAAGACCATGAACAAAACTTACAGTAAGGTGCAATCTTTTATACAAACACATGGTGTGGGTGTGTGTGTTAGATCTGAGAGAGAAAATTAAGAGCAATGGCTGAAAATGCAGTGACCCTTATAGCTCTTCTAGCTGAAAAATTGTTGAAGTTAGTGAACGATGAAGGAAGAATTTTTAGAGGGGTTCACAGTGATGTTAAACACATCGTGAATCTCCTAAACCAAATCAAACCTTTGACGAAGAATGCAGAGGAGAAGGTGCTGATTGAAGGAGTGAAACATTGGATGAATGAGTTGAGGAAAGTGGTGTTTCGCATGGAGGATGTTGTTGATCTCTACTTGTTCAAAGTGGCAAAACGTGATGGAGTTCGTTTTTGGAATGCTCTCTACTTGCTCAAATGGAAGATCAGAAGTGTAAAATATCGTCGTCGTATATCATCTGAGATTGGAGATATCAAACAAACCCTATCTGATATATGCAATCTCAGCACAAGTCTAGGACTCCAACCATTTCATGGACAAACTCTTCCCGATGAAATTCCAAGGTGTCTCTACCTCTAAACTACAATTTCTCTATTTTGTTTTCATTGCTTAATTTTCAATAGTTATATAGTACCTTTGACATATTGATTTTATAAACAAAAATGAGTTTCAGTGTTTTAGTTTAAAAAAGATTATAAAATTGTAGTCGGTTTAGGTTTTGTTATTATAACTTGGAATTGAAATAACTATCTCCGTTTTTTTTGTATAAAAGTCATCATTTAAGAACTAAACTAATTAGTGTTTATAATTTTAGAGCCTAATATAGAACTATCAAGATGGGTTGAAAGTGAGCTAATCTGGTCCTTCATGGATTTGAGTCGAGATGAATTTATTTTTGATTTGGTCCATCTAGAACCCGACTTACTCAAGTTGAACCCATCTAGAGTCATAAAAATATTTTTTTATTAAGTTGGGCTTTGCACTTGGATCAAGTTAAGTTTTTTTTAGCTAACACATTCATAATTTATATTTTTGTGATTTTGATTTGTATTTGGAGTTTAACATCCTTTTGGAATGTATTTTTGGATTGCATTAAAGTTTATTTATATTTAATCAAAATTATAATTTAGTTTTGACTGAAAAATAAATAAAAAAATTGTATTTTTTTTAATTAAGTGAGCCAGTGAGCCATCCCGTTTAACCCACCAATATGTGGTGGATCAGGACGAGTCCAAATTTTGTTGACTCGTTAATAAGTGAGCCAAATTGGATTGACTTACTAAGTGATGAATCTGTGATGGATCGAGCTGTAACGGATCAAGTTATCCGCTTTTACAGCTCTAGGCTAACCTAATATAATATTACTCTTCAGGTTAGGAGCTCATTTAGTGGAGGAATCTCAACTTGTTGGTATTGAACATAACATGCAAAACCTCACAGCTTGGCTGAGACAAAATAATAGTCCAGTGTTGGTGGTGGTAGGCCCATCGGGGATAGGTAATTTGTTTTTCTTCCAATTATTATTCTTCTAATTTATTTATTTTTCTTTTATTATATAATTCAAAATTTGTTTAGCATTGAGCTTGTCCAATTTTCTGATTTTTTACATAGTTTTAAGAAAATAGTAAAGCTTTTTAAGAAGATTGTGAGTATGGAAAATGCATCAGATGTTTTCATTATGAAGATGATTTATTAAAGGGTTAAATATGTTTTTGGTCCCTCAAGTTTAAGTGAATTTTGGAATTAGTTCCTCTTTGAAATTTTATACTAATTTAGTCCTTCATCTTTACAAATGCGTGGATTTAGTTTTTCTTACCAAATTTTGTTAAGTTTATTTAACATTTTAAACGCATTTTATGATAACATTTGAGTTAACATTGAAGTAAAAATGTGTCAAACGGTGTAAATAATTCAAATACTATAATGAAATGCGCTTGAAACATTAGATAAACTTAACAAAAAATGGTTAAAAGGACTAAATTCATGCATTTTTAGAGATGAAAGACTAAATTGGTCAAAATTTTTGAAGAAGGACTAATTCCAAATTTCACTTAACACTTTTTGAACCAAAAACATATTTAACCCTTTATTAAATAAGATGAACAATATATATATATATATATATATATATATATATATATATATATATATATATATATATATATATATATATATATATATATATATTTAGTTTCACACTTTTAATGCAAAATTAGATTTCATCTTTGACTCAAATTTTGAATTATATTTATCCTAAACTTTAGATTAAATAACATTAAAAATTTATTATTGTCTCATATATGTTTGTAACACCCCATTTAATTAATAACATAATTAAAGGAAGCGTCACACCAAAGATATAATAGCGTAGTCTTGGAGTTCCCACATAACTCCTTACAGTTATCCCATGCATACAACAATGCCAAACTAAACCAGATACAGAAAATTTAATAGCAATAAAAAGGAAATTTAAAGGACAGCCAATACATGGATCATGGTCCTAAAAGAAAGTCCACTAAGTGGGATCCAGCCCAGGCGGGCTAAGCAGCTAAGTCACCATTCCCCTGTTGACCACGAGAACCTCTCGCATCTGCTTACATCAATAAATTGATGATCATCACAAAAAGAGAAGAACCACATACAAGACAACCAGACAAGCAAACATGGTAAGCTAGAGTAAAAACAGTTCACCAAGCAGTCACATGCCAGTACACAATCCAAGCAGTATATATATCATCCAAACATGTTCTGACTTCTCAAACAATACACTAGACTTTGACTCGACTCATCCGGATACATATAATCTGGTCGGATTCAGCGGATGCTTGCACTTGTGGTGGATTACCCTGCTCACCCCCGAGTTGCTCACCCCCGAGCTAAGTGTTACAATGTTTCAATCCCCCACACACAAGGTTATCCCTTAATGGATTTCAAGCCTCCTGCTACTCTCACCACAAGAGTCAGTCCGCTCTAAGTGAGATTAATTGTCTCCTTAGAGTGTCTGGATGCAACCTTACCTTGAATCCTTACCAAATTATATAGATGGGGCACCACCATGAATTTCCACTAACAGAGGTCATGGAATTACGTCTCGACCACTGAAGTACGACCCTGAAATCTCACCTAGAGATTTCAAGAAATTACGTACTGACCACATACCAAACACAATCAAACAATAAGGGGCACTCATCATGGATATAAAGTTCATGCCAATCTCTGTAACCGATCCTTATTCACGTCACATGTGAAATTCATGCCAACTCATTCTTCCCAAACCACGAATAGAGAATTTTCACTCATGCCAATACCATGCCACTTTAATTACCAACTACCTCATACTCAGTTCATGCCAAACTCATGTTGACTCAACATTTCAGCCCATACAGACCAATCTCATAAGCATATTCATACAATTCATACTCAAGATAGAACATACCAAGCCAAGCATACAATTAACAACCCAAAAACATGGAAGGAACAATTATGTAGTGAAGTCTCGTTCCAGTCTCACCCAAGCCATAGGTTCTCGCTTAGGCGAGACTGTCAACAGGGGACCCTACGAGACTCACGGGTTCTCGCTTAAGCGAGCCGCTACTCGCCTCGGCGAGAATACCCCTCGCCCAAAAACGAGGTTCCTCGCCTGAGCTACACATGCAGCAACGTGCCTCAAGCCCCCACGCATCCTCGCTTAGGCGATCCTCTTTCGCTTGAGCGAGATTGTGTCTCACTCAAACGAAAGCTCTCCGCCTGAGCGAGAGCTCGAGTGCGAGTTTGGACCTGTTTCTGCAAGTCTCGTCTAGGCGAGATTGGGTCGCTTGGGCGAGAACGTCAGGTCTCGCCACTGTTCATCCTGCAACATCCATCCAAACATATCCCAAACAGCAATACATGTCCATTCAATATTTTACAATAACACCACAACCATACAAATCATGAAAACAGTGGCAAATGTGCAAGAAGCAGATTTAAACAAAGATCTCTAGCTTTCCTTACCTGGAATGAGCTAGAATAAGATCTCGACACTGAACAGCGGAGCACCACAGCTCTAGAAAGAGATTGCAGAGCTATAAAAGTGAAGCGGAACAGATTTAAATGGGTTTATTAGTACGAACCCTAGCTGGAACTATGAAGAGTAAGTTGAAGGGAGAAGAGCATGGACTAAGATCAACTTACATGGACAAAATAAGGTTGTATGTACTTGGGAACGAACGGGATCCAAAACCCTAGCAGAGAATCGCAGCTGCTCAAGGAGGCAAGGAGGAGCGTGTTTCTGAAAGTGGAGTGAAAGAATGGGATTAGGGCAGATTAGGGTCTGAATTTGTTTTGGGCCAACCCTTGAGCCCATTAAATTAGAGCAACCCTTAAAAATTAAGACAACAGAAAAACTGGACCTTACAATGTTTACATCTTAATTCTTGTGTTCATATCAGCGTGTAATGTGTGACATTGTTGCTTCTTACCTAAATAAATCTTTAATGTCGTCATGAGACATTATTTCATTAATGAAAATAAAGATGATTTAAGATTTGGCGCAAGACAAAATCTAATTTTGCATTGAAAATGTTGCTATATTAAGTTTAGAATGAGAAAATAGTTTAAACCATGAATAACATTTGATCTTTCAATTTAGTATATATCTATTAATAAAATATAGAATCAAATATAACTATTTTAAAAAATACAACAATGTGATTTTCTTTCACTACAAAAAATTATTGAATTTTCAAAAAATTATTGAATTTTCAAAGTAATTTTTCTACTAAAACAAACTCATTAGTAAAACATAACTTTTCGGCAAATTTTAAAATTTTAAATATTAATAGAAATATATATCAATAATGAGTTCAATGATAAAATTCATTAATTAAAATATATTTTTTGTTTTTAATAGAAATTTTCACCGGATACCTATTACTGAAATTTGTTAGTAATTCAAAATTTTTATTATTGACAGATATTTTATCAATAAATTTTACCGAAATAAAATTATCCTAAGTATGAAATGTGTTGAACAAATATCATTTGTTGGACATGAAAAACTTGTAAATCGGCATAATTATCCTAAAACGGTCTCATTTCTAAACAAAACAAATAGTTCCCACCAATAAGTCTAACTTTTAGCGAATCATTTAAAAAACAAGTTACATATAATTAATAATTAGCATTTTTCAGTTTGAACATCTCAAACTTTTTCTGTAAAATTACTGTGTACAATTGAATCTCCAAGTAGTTCCACAAATATGCTAACTACTATAAAATCCTTGAGTCATGTTTGTAAACTCATTTCAAATTTGTTTCCAAAATTAACATCCAAAATTAACATGTATATCACCATCAAAACCAATTTTTATTATTTAATATTGATATAGAAAAATAGCCCTAATAACTTTTAATCTTTAATTTAAACATTCATCCAACTTAACAAAAAATCCTATCACTGACATAAATCATAGAAGATTCATTGTTTAAATAAATGATTAAAATAATCCCTACTTGAAATTTAATTGGAGTCCAAGAAAAATTTAAATTTAATTGAAAACTCTAAAATCATGGTTAATTACTTATAATTTCTACATCTAAAATCAACAACACACAACATTAAAAAGGGAAATTAGTTCAAAGAATAATTTTTAACAAAGACGAGCATCAAAAATTGATTTGGTAATCACAAATAGAGTCAATTACAAAGAATATATGGATTATATACAGTAAATCATGAACTTTGGAGGAAGAATATGTGGTAAGAGAATTGATATTTTTTAAACAATTTTATATACATATTAATTTAATTATAATATTTTAATTGTTTAAGTAATTATATTATTTAATTTAAATTTTAAAATCATGTTAGAGAATTATATTTGAAATATTGTTTAATTAGTTCAAATTATGTTAGAATGGTTTTCATGTTATGTTTAAATATTTTATTATATTTTAGCAACTTAAAAGTAGAATTTCAACATTTAAAAATAAAATGATTTCCTTTTATTAAAATGTGATATCAAGTTGAAAATAAATATAAATAGGAATACTGATAATAATACCCAAGTCAATACACAGAACAGAACAAAAAATAGTCTCTTAACATGACCATTAATTAAATAAAGTATTTGCTTGTACTTATGAATATATATTATCAAATATTTTTGTATTAGGTTAATTTATTTAGTTAAAAATGGTTTATAAGTTTAGTACTACCTTCCAAGATATTTACACATAAGATATAATAGTTATTAGATTTTATTATATCTTTAAGATATTTACTCACTACTAAAATTTTTTCGTAGAAAACATTTACAAATTTTGTTGGAAAAAAAAATTGCAAGAAATTACTACCAATTTTATTGCAAAATATTTTGTATAAAACACTTTTCACAACAAATTTTGTAAGAAATACTTGCAAATTTTATAATTTTGTAGGAAATGATTACCCATGAAAGAATTACATGCCAATTAAAATCTTACAAAAAATGACAGAAAAAAAAGTATTTTCTTGCAAATATTTTTAACAAATATGCAAGAAAAATCTCATGTAATATGAGAATTTCTAGTAGTGACTGGTATATCTAATAGTCTCAAATTATTTTATTATAATAGTTTCACATCATTTAAAAGTTGATGTTAAACGCAATTTAACTATTCCTTCGTCCTTTAACTCTGTGAGATGTCTTTTAAAGAAAAAATTGTGACACAAACTTTGGATTTCAAAGCAAACTATAACTCATAGGCAATAATTAACTCTAACGATGTTATTTCAACTAATTTAGAATCAGAACATTGGTGTCATTTGTAAGAACAAAAACACTCCTAGTCATCGACTAGAGGGTTTGTTGTTACACCCAATAGTTTCACATCGGTTAGAAGTTTAGGCTAATGTAACTACTATTTTCTCCTTCTACCTTTGGAATTACAAACAAATTAGTAATAGGAACTCTGGACTTCAAAGCAGACAATTCTTTGAATGCAATGATTGATTCTAAAGATGTTGATGACCTGGGATTGAAACAAATTTATTTATAATATAAAAATCTACTTATATCCTTTGAAATAAGAGTAAAATTTTGTGATTTTTTTAATAATATTTATTAATTTATAAATAGATAAATAAGTAATGAATGCGAATATAATTTTATGTTTTATTATTTATTTGGTTCATGTTTTTGTCAAAAAGTGTCAAGTTAGTTTTTTAGTTTTTTTTTTCATTTCAATTTAGCCTTGACCTTTTAAAAATGATTCAATTTAGTCATTTCTGTTAATATTTTATAAAAAGCGTTACCGTCAGTGCCACATGTCAATTTTGTTTTTTTTATTATATATATTTTTTTTTATTTTTTATATTTGTTCGTATCTTCTCAAAGTTGTGCTACATGTCATTGTCAATGTGATATGGTAGTAGGTGATAGTGTGACGTGATAAAGTCTCAATTTAATCTCTACATTTATTTATTTGTTTACTTAATTTTGTCTTAATTTTTGTTAGAAAGGGGTAATATTGTCCCCTTTCAAATTATGACAAAATTTGTTTTTTGTATAAATCTTATAATACTATTTTATTAAAATTAAAAATTTTATTAAACTAAATTGAGACTTTGTCACATCACATTGCTATTGTCATGTTATATTATTTTTTCAAAAACAAAATTAATAAAAAATCACAAATTAACAAATAACAATGATAAATATTAACATAAAGAACTAAATTGAATATTTTTTGAAGATCATGATCAAATTAAAAAGAAAGAAAAAACTGGAAGACTAAGAAAGATCCCATGAATAATTAAACCATAATATTATAATACATTTAAAATGGTTGCGGATGCAAAATTAAATACTAAAGCCTACTTATTATTACATCCATTTATACCTTAAAAATGACTTTTATAATTAACTTTTTTATTTTTTTTGTAAAGTAGACAAAGCAATTGAAGTAAGTGTGTGAAAATTCTTCTTAAGAATGTTTAAAAGATTGTTATTGTGGTATACCAAGTAAATTATATTGCTTAATGACATCTGTATTTTCTGTGATATTTCTTAAGGTAAAACTACAATAGTGAAGAATGTGTATAACAAGCAAACGAAATTGAACAGAAACACAAGAAGGATTTCGACTTTTTTGTATGGATAACCATGCCTCGAACTCAAGCTGATTCTTTGTACCCAATAAGGCAAATTAAAGAAAATATACTTTTGGCAGATCCTCGTGGATCAACTTCATTGAGGAATACAACAATGGAGGATCTTGCACAAAAATTGAGAGAATACCTCACAGGTAAGACATGCCTCATTGTGTTAGATGATGTGAGGGAGCTAAAAATTTGGGACGTTATCAAATTTGCCATACCTCAACATAGGGTTATTATCACTACACAACGTGCTAATTTTCCGAATAATATTGGAACTGATACATCTGTTGAAGAATTCAGGTTAGAACCTTTGTCTTTAGAACATGCTTTGAAGCTCTTTCACCAGAAGGTTAAGCATGTGCAATTCCCTGAGTTGAGTGATTTGTCCAAAAAATTCATGGAAAAATGCAATGGGGTGCCACTGGCCATTGTGGCCATTTCTAGTCTCCTTTCCACGAAGAAATCTGCCATTGAATGGAAAAGGGTACTTGAAAATCTTGGATCATTATTGAAAAGTAACCCTCATCTTGAAATGGTTCAACATGTAATGTTGCAAAGTTACCAAGAACTTCCTTTTCGCCTCAAACAATGCTTCTTATACTTTGGCCTTTTCCCTCAGGGCTATTCTATTAGTTGCAAGAGGCTTATTCGCTTGTGGATAGCAGAGGATTTTGTAGAAGGAGATACCCAGAACCAGAACACATCAATGGAGGAATTTGGAGATGAATACCTGGCTGAACTAATCTGCAGAGGTTTGGTTCATGGTTCAAGACTTGATTTTGATGGAAGACCTAGAAGTTGTCACGTGTATAACCTCATGCACGAGACCATAGCTAGGATTTGTGAAGATCAGATGTTTTGTCATGTGATGGAAGATGCAAGCACACCAGTGAACTCCAACATGGATTTCCTTCATAGGCGTTTATCAGTTATAAGGAAGAATGATTCTGCTACCATGGAAAGAGACCATAAGTGTGGAAAAGTGAGGTCTTGTTTTGTTTTCGATGATGCTAAGAAGTTTCAGGTGAACAACCATTTTTTCTCTAGTTTTGAGTTTTTGATTCGATTAGACTTGTCTGATGCATGTCTATCTGTTGATGTTCTTCCTGAACAAGTTGGAAATCTATTCAACTTGAAATACTTGAGCCTAAGGAACACCAACATAAAGTCACTTCCGAAGTCCATTGGAAACCTAGAGAATCTGCAGACTCTAGACCTAAAACAAACTAAAGTGCATGAAGTGAAGATCAATAAGCTTGTCAAGTTACGCCATCTCCTAGCTTACTATGTCAGTGATCAAAGTTTAGAATTGTACTGTTTAGAAGGACTAAGGTTAAGTGAAGGAGTTCAAAATCTAGAATCATTGCAGAATCTATCATATTTAGATGTAAGTGGTGGTAGCATAATAACGGGACTGCAAAAACTAACCAAGTTAAGGAAGTTGGGAATTATAAAGCTAGAAGCACAACATGGTGAAGCACTGTGCAATTCTATAGAGCACATGATGAATCTATGTTCTCTGAGCATTGGGGCTTTGGGAAAAGAAGGCATGCTAAAGTTAGAATCTTTAAGGTATCCTCCACTGTCCCTTAAACGCCTTTACCTATATGGGCGTTTAGGAACACTTCCAACATGGATATCAAATCTTCCAAATCTTATCAGATTGTACTTGAAGTGGTCTGATCTAAAGCAAGATCCATTAGATTACCTTAAGGAGCTGCCACAGTTGTTGCACCTTGAGTTGTATGATGCATATAAAGGTGAAAAGTTGCATTTCAGAAATGGATGGTTGAAACTGAAGGTTTTGTACTTAGGATTGTTGCCAAAGTTGAAGAGCATAGAGATTGGTAAGGGAAAAGTTCCTTGTCTTGAAGTATTGAAGATAGGGAGATGCCATCAAATGATAAGGCTCCCCAGAGATATACAAAACTTGAAGCATCTTGAAAAGCTTTATCTTTATGATATGCATGAACAGTTTGTAGAAAGATTATGTGATGAGCGAAGTGAAGACTATTGGATTATTAACAAAATACCTCTCGTGGAATACTCCAACAACGACCATTTTGCCTCTTTTTCATGATATTAATTCTTGAAGATAGGTCTACTGGTATCTGGTAAATCTTGAAGCACAATAATGTAATCGTTGTTATATATATGTTTTTATTGTTTGAATTGTCACCATTTTATGTACTTTAATTTTGAAATGGAACTGGGATATTAAACCAATAAAATCATAAGAACTCTTCATGTGGCTTAGGTTGCAATAAAATCACTTTGAATTCTTTATTTAATTTAACATGGGGATAAACATCTTAGTTTGGTTTGCAGGAGTAAATTAGAGTCCTTATTTGTAACTACTACTCCCTAGTTTGACTACATTCCCATGACCAAGTCTTTGTAATAATAGGAGTTAAGTGTATCTAGGTCACAATTTTGGTGAAATAAAAGTGTAAGTATTTGTTTGGAGTGTTCACATATATTGAGTGGAGAAATCAAGTAGAGATCCTTCCCCTTATCCCTTATCTTGTGAGTTGCGTGTAGGGTTATCAAAGTTCAAGAGTTGTTATTCCTTCCTATACAGAGAGGAGTTAAAAGGTAGAAAAATCATTAATTGCAGTACAGGATTTTCAAAAAGGGTGCATAAACTTGTTTATGAGTATATAAAAATTTTGGAGGTGCCGAATATATAATATATTAAAATTAAAAAAAGTTACTTTTATTTATCTATTAATTTATACACATAAAAAAAATTGGGGGCATGCCCTCCTCCCCTCAACCACATAATTTGCCAATAATTGGTTGGCATATTAATATTTAATCACCTCGTTAAATTACAATTATTGTTTTTTGGATCAAGTTAAAATTTTGAATTATGATTATTATTATTTTTATCATTGGAAATCATGGGAGATTTGTGATCGGAGAAATTAGTTTTGTACTATTGCTCTATTTTAAGTTTATTTCTTTGTTTTTCAACTAGAAACATTATTGCTTTGATGTATTGCTTGATTGTAAACATTTATTTGTGTTTTTACTTTGATTCTTTTTACCCGTATTTGATTTTAGTGGAGTTTAATTGTATGATTTGTGTTTAAGAGTTTCTACTTCTCACATTGAGATGATTTTCTCACGTTAAAATATTGGTCTCTTCCTTTTTTGATTATTGCTAAAATTTTCGGTTGTTGTTTGTAACAAATTTTCGCTAGTTTTGGAGAATTATTTTTGCTGCATACTTTACTACTTTTGGTTGTTTTGTTGTTGTTGTTGTTGTTTCCCCATCATAGTGGCATAACAGCTTCTTGGTTTAGGGCTATATTCACTTGCTTGAATGATGGAGACAAATACAAATACCATTGCTTTAAATAGTACATATTATCATTATGAAAATTGCATCTTCTAGTATTTAATACAGAGAAGTCGAATTCTATATTTGATAAAGAATAGGACTTTAAGAAGCAATAACTATTGGGTTTTAATCAACAATATGTACACGACAATGTTTATAATCGCATTGATAATGAGACGCATGCTAGAACTTTGTGGTAAAAGATTGAGTCCTTACATGCTTCTAAGTTAGGAACAACAAATTGTTTTTGTTGAATTGATCGATGAATTTAAGGACAAGGAGGGTCCTTCCATTTTAGATCACTTAAATGAATTTTAATGGCTTATAAATAATTGCTAAGAATGAGACTTTAAGAAGCAATAACTGTGGGGGTTTTAATCAACAATATGTACGAGACAATTTTATAATCGCATTGATAATGAGATGCATTCTAGAACTTTGTGGTAAAAGATTGAGTCCTTACATACTTCCAAGTTAGTTACAAAAAATTGTATTTGTTGAATTGATCGATGAATTTGAGGTACAAGGAGGATTCTTCCATTTTAAATCACTTATTATCATGAAGTTTTTTGTGCTATGACTACTAAATAGTCTAGTAGAGTCGTGGGGATATTTCATATTTCAATTACAAACTCAACCCCTAATGACATTATTTATTTCCAAATGACAAATAGTGGCGCTCTTAATGAAGAGATAAGAAGGATGACACACGGTTCTTCTTCTTAGTTTGAGTTGTTTGTCACAGAAAATAGGGGAATGAGTCAGAAAAAGGAATTGAAGGGTGGTAGTCAGAAGAGCAGGAGCATGTGCAAGTCAAGAATATGAAGTGTCATTATCGTAATAAACCTGGGCACATTCAAAGATACCATTTTCAATGGAAGAAGGAGAACAAAGGCAAAAGAAGCAAGCAAAAAGTGAATGATCATGATGATGATTGTGGTACTACTACTACTACATGAACAATCTTGTTCTTCTTCTTGACTATGAATATGATAATCTTGTATCTAATGGGAGTATGGATATAATTGATAGTGGTGCTACACTCCACATTACACCAAGGAAGGAGTTCATCACATCTATCACTATTGGTGATTTTGGAGTGTTGAAGATGAGTCATGATGGTGTATAAAAGGTTGTTGGTGCTAGTAATGTTTGCTTGCAAACCAACATGGGAGTGTAGTTATTACTTAAAGGATTCAAATATGTTTATGGAGTAAACAGGGTGTTACCAAAGACTAACACTTGGTCTATCAAAAACATTTTAAATTGACCTTAACTTTCTATATATATCATGATAATACCTTTCACCTGCTATAAAAAAATCCTTGACATAAGAAGCTCCTTCAACTTCTCATCATATAATATTTTACTTTATTTGATTTAGGCTATCGATAACATTAGGATATCTCATTTCTTTAATGGACTTTTATATTGTTATTGATATACATTATGTAATAATCTCTCCCTCAATAATTGTTCCACCAACACTAGTACAACAAAGGTCATAGACTACGGTTACAAAATCGTAGTATATAAGACCGTAGTAAAAAACAAGCCTTTTAGACTACAATTGAAATCATAGTCTAAAAGTCACTTATAAACTATAGTTATTGGGAGAATCGTAGGCTATTATCACTTATATGTTATGATTTTTTCAATAATCATAGTCTATCATCCTTTTGATTTTTATTTAGCACTGCTCCTAATTAAGAAACTTGAACAGAAATAGAACTTAATCTCAACATTAAACAAACTAAATCTATACATACAATAAACCAATTACAAAAAAAATTATACTAAATAACATATTCAAACAATAAATAATCTAAATAACACATAATAATTCATATAATAATAAAAAATATCATATACAAATTTTTTAAATGCATTAAAATTTGTGAAGAGGGGAATGCAAACCTAGGGGCGTGGTTATATAAGAACATGAGCTAGACCAAGGTGAGTAGCAACACAATCACGGAAAAGGGTAACAATGATGTGTATGGTCACTACAACACAAATAGCCAAACATGAACAATAGTTTAAGGTTAGGCGAGAGGAAAAATACAAATGGAGGAGGAAGAAAATGAGAAGGAAGGAGATGTGAACCTGAGTGAAGGACAATAAGGGAGGTACCAAGTCAAAGTAAGAAAAAGAAGAAGAGTGGAAAACCTCACCTTTCGTGGCAAAGGAGGAAAAGTTTGCATTCAATAACAACGAGAGACAATAATGGCTTTCGTGGCAAGAGTAAAAATGAACTAGGTTAAATTATTCAAGACAATATTGACTACGATTCACATAAAACTATAGTCTATTATTTGTCAATAATTTCAAAAATGTAACCACTTCATTGTAGTCTATCTCCGTAGTTATTTCATATATTTCCAATAGTGTAGGAATCTCACAATTAAATATCTTCCTTTATATGAGTTGGATACTAGAGCCAGGATAATCAATGGTAAAGGATTGTGAACAGGGGGACCATGCCCCCCCCCCCCCCCCCCCCCCCCCCCTCTTTTTTTTTTTTTTTAATATTAAATTTATTTTTTTAATTTAATAAATAAAATTAAAAAAAAAAAAAAAAAAAAAAAAAAAATATAATAA
>Ga0214544_1007402_pt1 | contig 19307 bp, 10 predicted proteins | sample CNSS3metaG_FD_160074 | JGI IMG/M metagenome (GOLD analysis project Ga0214544, IMG submission 160074) | Root nodule microbial communities from cowpea collected in UCLA plant growth center, Los Angeles, California, USA - CNSS3 | ecosystem: Host-associated > Plants > Roots > Nodule | place: USA... | reverse complement strand
TTTTTTATTTTTTTTTTTTTTTTTTTTTTTTTTTTTTGCAAATATCTTAAGGAGAAACTGAAGTTTTTTACAAAACTATTAATTAGATTATGATTTAGTCTTTTGGTGGATAATAGATTAATTTGAGCATAATTCAAAGTTGGGTTTTCTGTAGAAAGATAATTCAAGTTTATGAAAAAAAAAAGACTTACTATTGAGTTTAGAAGAACAATATTTTTTTAATTATTTTTATTAATGATTAATCTTAAAATAAATAACTTTGAAAGTTTGTGAAAAAGTTAAGACTTAAGAACAAAAAAGAGACTTGAGACATCAAGATACTGCAAGTCTACTATTGAGTTTATTTTCTTGACAATCAGAACTAGATTTTATTGTTTTAATTCATTCGTTTTATATATTTATCTTTAGTAGTGTATATTATCATTTTTTATTTCATATAAAAATATATAGATATGTCAACTAGAAAATTTGAATTAGGCTATTCAAGAATTCAAAAGAAAAGAAGAATTGAGACTTTAATTGCATAACAAAAAGGAGTTATGAACAAAAAATAGCAAATGTCTTTCCGATGTGTAGATATTTCATTTTTGAAAGAAAAATGCTTAAAACTTAAAAAATCTTTAAAACATGATAATTTGTTGGATATTGATGGATTTGATTTAATTTCAGAATTAAATATCCTAAGAGAAATTATTTGTTTGGAAAATGATAAACCAAGCGACATTCTTAATTATATAAAAAGGATAAATTCTTTTCCAAATGCATATATAACTTATAGAATAATGTTAATAATTATAGCATAAGTTGATTCGGTCCAAAGAAGTTTCTCAAATCTAAAGATAATACAAACTTATTTAAGATCAACAAAGAAAGACTAAACAGAGTAGTCCTATTATCTATTGAGAAATAAATGTTAAATGAAATTAATTATGACAGTTTAATAAATAATTTTGCATAAAAAATAAAGCTAAAAAATAAATTTTAAATAAAAGATTTCATTTTTTAAGTTTGTTTTAGGCCTCCCAAATCATTGAGTCGTCCCTGGTTGAGCATGCAGGAATAATCCCTTGATCATGAATAATAGCATAAGCTTCTAGTAGGGACAACTCAAGTGTTTGGAAGGTCTAAAACAAATTAAAAAAATGAGACCTTTTTTTTTAAAATTTATTTTTCAAACTTTTTTTGATGCAAAAAATTAAACCTTTGAATGTAATTTAATGAAGAAAAGTGCCTAGATTGTATATCCTTAGAAAAATCTATATCATTAATTTTACATATAACATTAACATAATTGATTAATGATACATAATAAAATAAAATTATTATATCATAAAATTTATAATCAAATTTTGTAGTTATATAATATATTAGGAAAAATTGTATATTTTTGTCATTGTTAGAGTCAAATACAGGACATATTTTACGATATAATATCATTTCGTAAGTGCCAACTAATATTTTAGTAGGAAAATGAGTTTTTAACCTCTAAATCTTGACAATTTTCTCTTACATCTTGATATGACATCTTTTAAGAGGTTTTCTATTTTTTCATTTTCTCATTTCTCTATGTTCCAAAATTAATTAGAGGATATCTCCTAATGTTGTAACAAAAAGTTGTCAAAATTTAATTGTCAAAATATTATTGTCCTTTAGTAAATCATTCTATTTAGGTAGTCATTTTTTCTTTTAAATTTGTATTACAGAAATTAATATAATTATTATTATTTTTAAATATATAATAAATCATTTATTTACATAATTATATTTAAGTATTTAATTATATATATATATATATATATATATAATATGCAAATAATATAAAAAGTTAAGTAATTAATCATTATTATTACTTATAATGAATTAATTAAGAGTAAATAATGTTATTTTTATATTGGTTTCTTTATATTAAAGTAAGTGATTATAAAAAATAGAACTAGTAATACTAATGTTAATAATAATAGATTATATTAATAATAATACTATTAATAATGATAATATTAAAAATAATAATAATAATATCAATACTAATAATAATAATAATAACATTAAAAAAATTAGAGTTAAATATAAATTTGTTTGTTTTAAATTATAAAATTCATACTAATTGGTTAGTGGTGTGTAGTAAACCAATATTGCTATAGGATTAAAATTTATAATTAAATTTTTAAGTTATATATTATATTAAAATAAAATACATATGCATGCATATTATGTAATATGGTTTTTTACGAAATAAATAGAAGTTGATTATAAACAGATTACAAGAAAAAGAAGTATTAAAAAGGTGTTGGTATATGAAATTAGAGAAAAAAGAAATTAAACTTAAAATATTCTAAAAAAAATTAAAATGCAAAACATATTGTGAAATATAATTTATATTAAAATAAGTTCAAATAACATGAAATTGAGGTTAAAATTTATAAACACAAATACAATGAGATATTATTATCAATGTAGGTATTAAGTTTATAATAACAAATTATTGATACATACACAAAGATTTATTTATTTTTATATTGAAACGATAATAATATTAGGATTTAAAATGGTGAAAAGAATATACAAATAACAAACATCATTCAAATGTGTGTATGCGACCTAGTAAGATAGGAGAAAAGATAAAAGTAACAATAAATTATATTTGATTTGATATATGAGATGACTTTACAATACTCGCTTAAGTTTGTATTCTATTAAATTCGCATCCCGCCTAAATCTACGTTTGAAAAGGAAAAATTCTAAGATCAAGTTTTGAATATCTTTTTCATCAACTATGTATTGTTGATCAATAATTTGCATGGATATTGGTTTGGATTGATCCAAAAAAACAATTATTTTTATGCGTTGACAATTATTTAGACGTAGTCCTTGACTTTTGCGTTTCGTGTCTCCCTAACTGCTCTCATGTTTCACAATGAGGTAAATTATTTTTTCAGTAAATATAGTGTTTATTATATGATCTCTCATGCTCCATACTTATATAACCCCTATTATTCCATAATTATAGGACCCCAGTTAAGTTCACCAAACTCTCAAAATCAAAATACGAAATTAAGTGAATGTATACCGTATATATAAAAAAATAAAATAAATAGTTTAAACAATATATAATTCAAAGAAAATCTCTAAGATTCAATGTTATAAATTGTATTTGACTTCATGGTAAAAGTTTATAGTTAAATAAAATATTCAACTATAGATTCCAATTTTGTACAACTAAAAAGAATGAAAAAAAAAACACTTATTCTCTCCAACAATTTGATAAAGTTAATCTTGTAATGACAAACCTTATAATCATTAAGTCAATTTCAAAATACATCAATATTTGTCCTAATAAATTTGGACACAATGTAAGAATCACATAATCCAATGAAAGATAATTACTTTGCTCTTACTTATTGCTTTAGTATTGTAAGGACCTAATATATATTATGGGTTTTAGAAGTGTATTAACTTTTTTAAAATTATAGTCGTGTTGTATATTTTGTGATTTTAATTTTCGATTATTTTGAAACTATACTAACTATATTGACATTTCAATTAAAATATGGTTTTAGTATTATTTTAAATAAATAAATCTGAATATTTAAAAGGATTAAGGTAGTCGTTAAAAAAATAATTAATTGATTAAGTTAAATTTTTCATATTTTACATCTTTATTTCAAATTGATAAATTTAATACTGTTTCAATTATATAGATATTAAATATTAAGTCATTTTTTATATAAATAAATCATCAATTCCTATAATTTAACAATATATTTAATAATTTTATTATTTAATATTTAATTAAGATATCCATGAGTTTGATTTTGAAAATTTGTATCTAAAGTCTAACTAATTTGAATTTAACTTAATTCAAACTCAGTCTAAAGCAAGTGAATAAGGTGGCTGGCGGGCAAGAAAACAAGCTGAAAGTAGTGTTCTGACATATTTAAAAAGGACATAACTTCTGGCATAAATAAAAAAAAGAAAAAAGTTAAAGGTAAATTACGATACCTCCAGCTAAATTTGTCCTTATTAATTATATATCTATATATATTTATTTATAAAAAAAATTATTTTATAAATAATAAAATAAAAAAAAGGTGTATCACTTTATTAAAATCTAGAGTTAAATATTAAAAATGTTTATACATATAATTAAGGAAATCATTTAATTTTTCTTATATGCTTGTTTTTCTTTAATAACGTATCTCTTTAAATTTTTGGTTATTATATAGGTTTCGCAAGTATGACTATTACTTCAGGAACAGTAAAAAAAATCTAATAGAAAATCCAAATTCTTAACATTTGTCAGCAATGATATACGACATTTCTTTGATTTTGACATTGTATTCACAAATGTTCTTGAATGACTTGCCATTCTATACGTAAAAATAACGCCTTGGTTAATGCATATTATTTCACGAAAAAGTTGTTTAACACCGACCACCATTTTGACAATTTTTATAATGATATGTGACGACCATTACTTTAAACATTTACAATCACGTATAAACAAACTTTTCATATTATTGTTATTATTATTACGTATAAATAGTTTTTGTCATCACGTCCTTTTAATGCAAGCAATAATCAATAAGATTAAAAACTCAATCTTTGAAAAATCCACAACATAATTGTTTAGTGAAGGAGAACTAAAATTAAAGACGAAAAAGTTAGATTATAATAATAATTAAAATTTGGATTAAGCAATGGAGAAAATTAAGAGGCATTTGGTTTGGTATGATTTATTGATCAATGAATGAGAGAAATATTAACAAGGAACCCAATGTTCCCTTTTATCCCATGTTTTAGAGTCCCAACTATGATACACACCGTCTGCTCTAACAGACCAAAAAATACGTTGATGTCCTTTTTCGTTACCTGGTATCAAACTGAATGTTGCACATTGTCGATCCCATTTGAATCCACCACTTTGGTTCTCCATGTTCAGCAATTTTACGTAAGCATTCCCATTTCCAGGGCGAATTTCCACATCTTGACCCTCAAAATCATCATAAAAGAACAATTTTGCTGAGCCTGGAGGCAAGTCGTTCTCAATGGAAATTCCTATAACATTTATATCAATCGAACCGTTTGAGTCAGAATTTGCAGGCACTAGACTCTGCAAATTCAAACACACTACAAACAAAATCATAAACAAAACACAAATTGAGTTTGAGATCGACATTTTCTGTACTCTATCATCTACGATTCTGCTTCTTTCTGACTACATATATAGGTATACCAACTCTCTAGATAAGTTTCATTCACTCAAATACTTTTCATTCATTCGATTCTATCATTTATTGGAATGATTATCTTATTAATTTCTTCTTACTTCACTTAGACCGTTCTTTTTAAGCAAAAATAATTATTTATATGAAAAAATATATAATGTTTATATATTTCTAATTAAAGTAGAGTTATTTCCTTATAAAAAAATCATCTGGAGGAAGGAAAGAAAAGGCATTTATACTTGTTTGAATACATGTGAAATTAATTTAATATTTTATTTAATAAACTTAATTAAGTTTCCATTCCTTTTGATTAACATATTTTTAATTGTCTATATATATTATAACTTTTAGATGGTACATAGAAGCTATCATATTAAAATAATTAATTAATTAACTTTTCTTTTAATAAATAACGGTTATATATAATGTTTTTACTGCTATTTTTAGAAAATTGCATATGTATAGTTGTTTGCTTCTCTCGTTTTTGTGATTAATTACTTATATAAATAATAAAATTATATATATTTGGGCTACTCAATTAATATATATAATATTACTTCTTTGAATTCTATTGTGTTGTTTGGTCCTTATAAATACAACACTGACCTCTTTATATACATAATATATTCGTAATTTATTTTTATATGTAAAATAATGATTAAAAATATTTATATATATATATACCTAAATATAAATGATATTTATATTTCTTCTAATTTTAAATAGATATTAATTTCATCATTTATACATTTTTTTTATTTTAAAAATTATATTTACTAAAAATGAAACAAAAAATATGTAAATAAAAAATTAAAGTCTCATAATTAATAAAAAATAAACAACTATTTTGTAAAATAAAAAGAAAATAAAAATAAATAAAGTGTATCACTTTATTGAAATCTAGAGTTACGTATTAAAAATGTTCAATTCATATAATTAAGGAAAGCATTTTATTTTTCTTATATGCTTTCTTGATAGGATTTTTTTAAGCAAAGCATCCCTTTGAATTTTTTGTTATTACATAGGCTTTTCAAATACGACTATTACTTTGTATATTTTCAGTAATGATATACAATATTTATTTTATTTTGATATCGTATACCATCACATTATGATATTGGAAAAGATGACAATATAATTCTTTAGTCACGCATAATTAAAATTATAAAGACAAAGAACTTAGATTGATCATAATGAAAATTTGCCTTAAGCAATACTGATAATTAACAGTTATTTAATTTGTTATGATTTATTGATCGACAAATTGAAAGAATCGCTAACAAGAACTCCATTGTTCCCTTTTTTTTCAAACTTGTAGAGTCTCAACTGTGATACAAACCAAATGCTTTAAGTGACCAATAAATGCGTTGCTGTTCTTTTTCAATACTTGGTATCACGAATGAGAATTGAGATCGACATTTTCTGTGCTATGCTATGTCATTTACGATTTTACTTCTGTCTATATATAGGTGTGTGTGTGTGTGTGAGGCTCTGTTGATGATTTTCATTCACTCAAGGACTGTTATGAATCATTTGGTTTTGTCTACATGTTATTTATTTAAATATAAATTGACAATGATCCCTTTAGCTTTGATCTAATTAACGGATTTTGGTATCATTCTCATTATATATAAAAACCCAAATTAGGCCATAACTGAAATATTAATAGTGTTTCATAAAATTATTAATCTAGATAACTGAAAAAAAAAATTATAAAATGATAAAAACATGTCATACAAAAACTCAAATTAGGCCATAACTAAAATATTAATAGTGTTTCATAAAACATTTTGGGGCCTTCTGGATGCTTAAAGGGAGTACTTGACTTGCTTTATCCTTAAACTAACCCTAATTTTTAGTTTTTGTGATGGATAAAGTTGTATCATTTTTAATATTCAACTTTTCATGTATGAATGTTTCATAATCACATTAGATATTTCTCTTTTTCTCAAAAGTTCTTAAAATATTTTTGAAATATTTTTTTTTTCAATCTGGTAAAAATAAAACAAGTTAAAATTAAAATCAATTCAACTATTATTAAATATTTCTTGTAAATAATTGATTATCTTTATTTATAATTAATTAAGTGAAATAAATTATTATTTTAAAATATAATCGGTTATGTGATTGTATGTGCAAATAATATATTATATTATTTTATATTGATCTTTCATATCCAATCAAAACAAAATTGTCAATTATCACTTATAGCACTCGATTAATTTTGTTTTAGGAAGTTTATATGTATGTTTTCTTTGAAAATCAAATAATAAGTTTTTTAAAAGGCTTATGACATTTTTTTTCTAAGTTGTCCAAATTGCTCAAATATCCTAAGTAGTTTAACATTGTGCACTTTATTAGAACTAGAGATGAAAAATTGAATAAAATTCTTGAAAAGTTTGTTAGAATCTCTTTCTTGATCTCCATAACTTTCTAGAATTCATCACAACAGAGGTTATATCTTTTCAAACATTTTCTTTTTTGTGATATTCTGTATCGTCTTAGTATAGTGGTGCAATAGGTTTATATACGTATATGTTGTCCATCTTGATAATTTTAAATAAAAAATTACCATTTTTTGTACTATAACATATTGCATTTGAATTGTTAAGGCATAGACAAGTTTTTACATAATTAGACGAAACTCTAAATAGTCTTGTTATATACTCTTATGGTTTTGATGATAAAAAATAATTTTATGCTTTGGTGTATCTAATAATGCTACTTAGTATGAAATAGGTAATATAAGTCTATAAGAAGCTTAGATGAAGTCTTCAAGAAAAGAGAAGTAGTCTACAAAAAAGTGTTAGGCGCATATATATGAAACACATGTTCAATATACAAGAAGCGTCAAATGCATGCATAGGAAGCTTAAACATAATGTACAAGAAGTATAAAATGCATTCATATGAAGTTTAGACACACTCTGAAATAAAGTATATAAGATCATGTGAAGTTTACAAAAGTAATAGAGCATATGAAGATTAAACACACTATACACAAAATCTAAAGAGAATATATGATACTCAGAAAGTAAAAAAAAAAAAGTATGAAGTCGTGTACAAGATGTAAATGCAAATGGAGAGACAAAGCATAAAAGTCAAAATCATAAGAACCATTATAAATGAGACCTACAACGTCAATTACTCTCGTACTAGGTACGATCATATCAATAATCAAACATGCATGCAAAGGTGAGAAATTTAATTTAAAACATCAAACATATGATACATATATCACACATGTACATATTGTAACTTAACAACTTGTTCATTAACATATAACAAAAGTTACATTGGTATATTGTCACCAAAATGAAGGAATTCCCCGCAACATTCCGAATACTAACACTCACAAAAGAGGATGAAACTCTCGGTTGCCTCTCCAATTTGAAGTGTGATCGCGACATAATGCCTTATAAAAGACTCACATGTATTAGGCATGCTTTACCAACTACTAACACCCATATTCAACAAGTGTAATTTATGGATCAACTATAATGTATAAACATTCATCTTCTCACCCTTTGACTTAAGTTAGCTTGTCTCGACCTTTGGTTTAGGTTAGTCGTCTCGACCAAAATTTGGCTAGGGCTATCTCGGTCAAATTCGATCAAATATTGGCTAGGAGCGACTAGGCCAAATTTCAATCAAGATCGACTCGACTGAAATACAGAAGGGCAGACTTGGCTGAATTCGGTTGAATTTCACCCTAAATTCGGTCGAGTCAGTTCAGGGTGAAATTCAACCGAATTTGGTCGAAGTTTGACTAGTGTCGACTGGGTTCAACTTCGACTAGGAATGACTCTGACGAATTCTTCCAAATTTTGACCGATAACAACTTGATTGAATTCTGCCAAATTTTGGGCAGGCCGAATTCAGCCAAATGCCGACTCGATCGAAATTTGATCAAGGCCATCTTGTTGGAGATGGACTGAATTTTGACTAAGGCTAAGGCCTACCTTCGACTTAAGTCGACACATCTTGACCTTCAACTCGGGCCAGCCTGTCTCCACCTTTGTCCCAGGTCGACTCAACTCGACCTTTGGCCTAGGCCGACTTATCTTGACTATCGACTCGTGCCGACTGTCTCGACCTTTGACCTGGTCTGACCCATATCGACTTTCGGTCTAGTTTAACGTTGGCCCCGAGTCGACCTGTCTCGACCTTTAGCCTGAGTCACCATGTCTTGAAGTTGGGCCTAGATCGAGCCGACCTAGATTGAAGGTTGAGATGGGTTGACCCGTCTCAACATTTAGATCTGATTCGCATTGTGTTTATCTTTGGCCTTATCGAGTCCCTTTCCACCTTAGGGTTTGGTTGGCTCATCTCGACCCTTGGTTTAGGTGGACCTGTCACAACTTTTAACTCAGGTAAATCCATCTTGACCTTTGAGTTAGACTGGCCTATCTTAACTTTAAAGTGAGTCAATTCATCTCGATCTTTGACCCAAATCAATGATAAGAAAATTTATCTTTCACTTTCTTTGGTGTATCTATTTATGTTTCTTTGAATTTGAAGTTTAATGTTACTAGTTAACTATAAAAACTTATATTAAAAGTTTGTGTAGCGTGTACCTATAGAACTAGAAATAAAAACTTTCTGGAATATATATATATATATATATATATATATATATATATATATATATATATATATTAAAACTAAATTCTTTAGAAACTAAAACTAAAATGGAAAAAACTCTCTTGTGTAATCTTTTCTAAAAGAAAAAATTATCTACAAAAATGATTTAATATTAGAAAAAAAACCTTCTTGTGTTTTTTTTTTTTTCGTATAGAAGTCCCACATGATATTGAGTGAATGAATCCAAGTATGACCTATTATTAAATAAGTCATATCACAGATTTTTAGAAGTTCTTAGAAGCTCACTACAAAGTATTTTATAGTTCATAGTTCAACACACTTTAATTTAGATTATCCTCGTAAAGATACCTGCAAACATGCTAATGTTGACTTTTTTTTAATCTTCAATTTTAGTATGTCACCATGTGTGGCTCCATTTAATGCATGTTTTTCCAACCAAAGTGCAAATAACTTTATTAAATATTTTTGGAACTGCTTTTTAAATAATTTTTAACACATTGATATTATTGAATTTTCTTTAATTAAATTATTTTTTATGTTCTGAAATATTATTATATTCAACTTTTATGGGAAAGAGGGGGCCATGGCCCCCCAAATTTTTTAATATCTTATTTAATTTTAAATATATTTTTAAAAAATTTAATATTTTTAATATAATTTAATATTTTAAAATTTTTTATAAATATTTATATCTATATTTAAAGAAACTCCTTTTTTTATTGTATATATTTATTTTTTAATCTCATCTTTTAAATATTTTTTAAAATAAAAATAATTATTTTATTAACATTACCTTTTAAACGATGATTTGTTCAATTTAACTATTTATTGGGTTTGACTTTTTTAAATTTAATCTTGATGAAAATTAATTATAGTAAAATTATAAAAAATATTTGTATTTAATTTTATTATTATAAAAATAACAATAATTATAATTTTATTATTTTTTATTATCATAAAAGTTTTAAATACAATTTTTTATTAGTTTATATAAAAATTTTGGGATTACTCTTTTGATTCATATTTTCGTTAAAAAATATTTAATAATTTTTATATTATTTTTTTTTTTTTTTTTTTTATTTTTATTTTTTTTTAAAAATTTTAAATTTTTTATTAAATTTTTTTTTTTTTTTTATCTGAATTTGGTTACGATTTTTTATAAAAATGATGCAATTTAATTTTTTTTCGTCAAATTTTTTGAATCAGATCAAGATTTTTTCATTAAAACTAAAGATGGTTTGTTTTGTTGGTATAATAAATGAAAAATCCTTACTTTAAGAAATTTAACGAAATGATCAAATTGCATCAATTTTTAGAAAACCGAGACCAAATTGAGCCTAAAAAAATAGAGGACCAATTTGATATTTTTAAAAAAATAAATAAACCAAAAAAGTAATTCAACCAACATTTTAGCAATCCCAAAATTTTGGTTGAAGATCCGCCATTGATTGTATTGAATAATAATGTATACATTTTAAATATTTATCTTATATAATTCATACACACTTAAATTTAATTAATATCTTATATATTTTTTAATCATATCCAATGTATTGATCTATACTCCTTCTATCATACAATAATGGCAATCAATCAAATGAAAATATTAAAACTAATTAGTGTTGTTGAATATTTTGGATGAAACTTTTTTCTCTCACTAATAGGTTTGTCGAAATGATAAGTAGTTAAGATAGAAGGAGCTAGTGGGTCATGATCCCCAATTTTTTTTTTAATTTTTAAATTATATTTTTGGCATTTATATATATATTATCCATAATTATTTTCATAAGTAGGATAAAAATAATCTCCTAATTAATAATAAATAACCATGATAATATCTCAATATGCCCCTCAAGTTGTTGGAGCATGATCTTTTATGTTTAACTTGCACAAAAAAAAAATACTCAAATTGTGTTTTTTCGAGGGCCTTTGTGAAATTGTCTACTAGTGTACCTTGGTAGGAATATATGAAGGACAAATGGTCCCAGCTCTTACTTCATTGCGAATAAAGTGACAATCTTTTTCAATATGTTTTGTTCTTTCATGAAAAATTGGATTCTTAGCAATATGTAATGTTGATTGACTATCACAATACAATCACATCTCTTTAGAATCATTAACTCCCAACTCACCAAGTAACTATTTAAGCCATTTTAACTCACATGTGATTGCCGCCATAGAGCAATATTCTGCCCATGTAGAAGAACGTGAAACCATTGATTGTATCTTAGTTTTCCAAGATATTGGAGACGAACCAAGAAGCACCATCGAACCAATCAAATAATGTTTTGTAAGTGGACAACCCGCCCAATCCGAATCACACCATCCTTATAGTTCTAGTTTACTATTAGACCGTAATACAATACCTTGTCCCGGATATTTCTTCAAATATCTTGCTACCCTTAAAGTTGATTCCCAATGATCTTTACGAGGATTCTACATAAATTGAGATAAAACGTGGGTAGAGTAATCAAGATCATGTCTAGTCACAGATAAATAAATTAATCGTCCAATCAGCCTTCGATAGGGTTCTAAATCTTCAAGAGGTGTACCAGAAGCTAATGCTAGCTTATAGTGTTGTTCCATTGGAAAATCCATGGCTTAGCACCTAACAAACATGTGTCTTCAATGATTTCCAATGCATACTTTCTCTAACAAAGATAAAATCCCCAAGATTATGTACTACTTCCAACCCTAAAAAGTATTTTAAGACTCATAGGTCCTTCATATGAAAACAAGAACTTAAGTAAGCTTTAAAAAATTTTATGGGTATAATATTATTTCCTACATTAATTAAGTCTTCCATATAGGTTAGCATATAAAGATGTATTTGTCCACTATGCAATATAAACAATGAGTAATCTGAATATGATTGAACAAAGCCATATGCTTCAATGTCGTAGCCAACTTAGCAAACCAACAATGAGGAGCTTGTTTTAAGCCATACAACAACTTTTTCAACCTACAAACCAAATTTGGTTCAGATTTTTGAAACCATGGAGGGAATTTCGTGTATACCTCCTCAACTAAATCACCATGGAGAAAAGCATTATGGACATCCATTTAGTGAACTTCCCACTTCTTGATTATCATCGTTGCCAAGAAGGTACGAACAATAACCATTGTTTTTCACCATAATCTCTTACGGTTCTAAAAATAAAATAGTTCTCCCTATAATTTTCCTGAGCTCTTGATACCATGTTAAGAATTAGAAGAAGTAGAGCAAGGAAACTTCTTACTCCTTTATTCATATGTCACTCATATATACATCAAATAATGTCCATAATCATATAAATCAAATTGTCCATAATTATGTCCATAAAATCATGTTCATATTTTTGTGCATAAATAGGATAAGAAAATCTCTCCTAATTAATAATAAATAACCCTGATAATATCTCAATTTCTATTTTAATTCTTTATAATGTGATCCAGGAAAGCATCCTCAAATATGGGAATATCCAATGAGACAAAGAGATTATAAGAGATTATTTAAAATGGGTTTCCTATCAAATATAACTTCAAAACTATCTTTTTTTTTTCTAAGGAGAAACATTCAAGGAGATTTCACGTTTAAAATGTTTCCTTCTTTGCTAGAATATCCAGATTTGAAGAATTTATCAATCATGCTTGAATTATGTCAATCTTTGACAAAAATAGGGAATCAAGGAAATTTTACTTTATTGATCATTTAGTTTGTCTTATTTTAACTTTTCTTGTTTCTACATCTACAACAAAAATATCATTTTTTTCAATGAAGATTATCAAATAGGATTGCAGAATAAAATGGAAGATGAATTTCTTGCAGACAATATGGTTATTTACATTGAAAAAGAAATAACTACAAATTTTAGTTCTGATTCAGTTATTGATGAGTTCAACAATCCTTTAAATATCTGTGATTTCTTTTATATATGAGGGTGAGGAAGGTATGTTAGAGATTCCACATTGGCTAGAGATAACACAAAGTTATAGTAGATAAGTAAGTGTAAACCTCATTTCAAAAATCAATTTTCTAGGATTGAGTTAGAATTAAAATCCACTTCTTAAGACTCATCGTTAGCTTTAAGTCATAACTATAAGTAATGTGTCTTATAAAACACTTTCTAAAACCATGATGAATAAGTCGCACTAAAAGCTAACATATAAGGCCTCTAGGAGCCATTAGACATTACTCGGCCTATGTCCTAGATGTTAATATTTATATTTAATTAATTTGTGATTTTATTTAAGTGAATTATGTTGTATGAAAATATTGAAAATGATAATATTTGTATGAATTTGTGGCCACATATCTAGGATGATTTATGAGTTATTGTTAGGTTTTTATATTAAATATTAACAACTATGTTGTAACAAAGATTTCTTTGCTTAATCACTACAAAAAATCAAGTATGTAACGACGTTTTTAATATGATAGTTAATGAAAACCGTCGCTTTTTACAGTATAATACGTCAATTTGATAACTGCCATAATGTACATATATAATATGACGTTTACAACTGTCATTTTTTATATTGTCATACTATTACTTAAAATTGTGTCATTTTGAAATGCCACTTTATTAATACATTATTTTTTTAATTTTATGAAATTGTTCTGAGTTCCCATTTTTGTCTAAGTACCCCTTTAAAAAAAATTGTTCCCTCTCTTTTATATTTTTCCCACTCAACACTAACATTTCCCTAATTCAAAAACCCAAGTAGTGGGCTTCCATTCAAAACACCTTGGTAATCGGCATCCTTCCATCACTTTCCTCGACTCAGACCCACCAATCTCACTATGAGGGGAACATAATGCACGTTCATCTTAGGTTATGTATTCACCTTGCTTCCCCTTCCAATCGTATTTTTCTCCATTTTCCCCACAGGTTTTTTCTCCTATTTACTCCTCATTCGCCCATCATTTAGCCAAGAAAATGAAACCCTAAATCCCCAAAATCACCATTTTGGTTAAACCTTTCCGTGTAAGCTATGAGAGCCCTCAAGACCTTGTGATTCAAATCAATTGGGCATTGATTCCTGCTCCGAGCTGTGGTGTGCAACTGTGTGAGCAAACACCTTTATTCCTCTGCCATCTTCTTCGCCGATAAAGTCGCAGCCTTCATTGCCGACCCCACTGACCCCGCCGTAATGTCCTCAATCTTTCTTCCATTTTGTTAATTTTTATTGGTGTTTGTAAATGACTCTGTGGTGGTACTGTAGGAGGAATTGAAGGAATGGGTTCCGTGCCTGTCGATGCTAGGTGAGGCTAAAGTAGGTGACTAGGGAAATGTTTCTGAAACCAAGGACTCCAATGTCATGTACTTGGACAACGTGAGTTCTATATTTTTAACTTCTAACTTTTCTATTTTTTTCTTACAAAAAATAGTACATTTAAAGGTTTCACACTATCAACCAGTCATAGATTGTAGGACTTTTTTTTAAATGACTACTTCATAATTCACAACCTAGTTTGCCAAACATCGAATTCTATATTTAAATTTGGAATATCTTGTTTAAAATGGTAAAGTATGCTGTTGTTTATTTCCTTGTTTTGGTTATCTGAATACATTTTATTATGCTATTACAGATATCTTCTGCAATATGCTTCTTAAGAGGAAAGCATATGAGGCTCTAGAAAATCGTTCCCAGGCTAGACTATGGTGAGCATATTTGGGGCATTTTGATTGTTACAGTTTCTAACTTACAGATAAGTAGAAAACAAATGATTTTAGGGTTAATTTGGATAAACTCCTCAATAGATTCACATAGAAGAATAAAAATAAGAGTTAGAGTGAATAAAATATCTTCCACAAGTTAAAATCAAGTTTGTACATCAACTATTGGAGTAGTCATTTTTAAAAAATTTTAAATGCACAAGTTGAATTTAACTTCTTATAGAAGTTTGATTAATTTATCTTTTTATTTTATTCTCTTATAAATAGTTATGAGTAACTTTATTAACATTGGTCCTTTTTCTACATTTTAACAAGGAAATATAATTACTTGTTGCTATGTTACAATAGTATGATCTGTGTGTACCATTTGATAATAAGAACTCATTTGTTCTTCTCTGATTTTTTTGTTAAAGGTATAAAGTTGCTATAAAAGTGGATCCTTTATATTATGTGATATGCATTGATATTCTACTTACTTTGACACGTAATGTGTACATACATGTAGATACTTTGTTGAATGTTGAAGTGATGCATTTTTACTTGAAAGCTATTGTGTGGCAGTATGGTGGTTGAACTAAAGTTACAGAGTTGAAAGCTATTCTTGAATGTTGAGCACATTCCTGATTAAGTTGTTAATCGTGTTTTCAATGAATAAGAATTATAATATCTTACAAAATATGTGTACATGTTTAAACGGAACTCATGTTACTTATTTTGTTTGTTGAATGACAGGAATGCGTTGCACTGGGGACATCAGATCATTAAAGATGGAAGACTTCAAATATGCTCACCAGGAGAGATGTCATCTTCAGGAAACAAAACAACTTAGAATTAGATTACAACTTTAGCTTTATAGCTACCTTTTTATGTTGTCTTTTTTTTTTCTGGATGCTTGAATATTGTGGTACATTTGTGTATTAATTTTATATTGATCAATCAATGAAACAATTTAGTTTTTCAATTTCTTTTTTATTGTCTTATGATTTTTTTGTGTATTTTAAATTATCATAATTTTTTTATTGAATTATAAAAGTATAAGTGCAAGTGGAAAATAATAAATAATTAAATATTAAGATTACAATAATTTATAATGACATAAGATATGAGAATTAATTATAATATTGAAAATTAAAAATGTCATAATATAATGACAGAAATGTCAGTTATAAACGTCATTTTTTTCATTTAATTTGTTTTTCAATAAAAATATTACGTCAGTTTTAACTAACGTTATTTACTTCTTTAAAACGTCACTATATACATAGTATAAAATGGCGGTTGTTGCGGCGGTTCATCTTAAACTGTCATATTATACTTTGTGACGGTAAGAATTACGACATTTCTAAAAACCGTCGCTCAAGTAAATAATGACGGTTAAAAATGACGTAAAATACAAAAATAACTGTCAAGATTTACAAGTTTTTTTGTAGTGAATTAATGATTTAAATTTTATACACTAAGATATCAAGTGGTAAGAAGCTGAAAGGGGAGTTCTTGCACAACGTGACATGTGTTGATGTGTGACTTTGATTATAATGAACTTATTATGGTTTATTATCTTAGATTTGCTTATAAATCTATGTCATGTATATTGGATCAGATGTTAATATGTGGTAGAACTTACTTAATACACTACAAGAAAATGTCTCATTAACAACCAATTTTAGTGACCAAAAGATATTAGTCACTATAGTGATCAATTTAGATACAAATTTACAAGAGAAAAAAATATTGGTTACTAAAATAGTCACTATTATGAATAAAAAATTATAATTGGTCTCTAATTTGATTTCTAAAATTTAGCTACCAAAGGAAATTGGTCACAAAACATTAGCTACCAAGGTTTTTTATACCAAAGCAATTGATTTTTAAATTAGTTTCTAATTAATTAGTGACCAATTTAGGGACCAATTATATTTTTTTATTCATAATAGTGACTATTTTAATAACTAATAATTTTTATTTTGTAAATTGGTATCTAAATTGATCACTATAGCAACTAACAACTTTTGGTCACTAAATATGATTTTTAATAAGGTATTTTTTTTATATTGATACCACTACAAGAATTTAAGGGAATAGCATCCTAATTAAACCCATTCAAATACGAACGGACGCTATTGCGTCACATATGTGTTTGTTACAATCCCATGCCTTGAGTATGGAAGCTTTATAACATTTGAGTGCGTTGTAGGTATGGAAGCAAAATAGAGACTGTTGAACCCACAATAAAGGGACTTTTAATTTTATGGTAGCTTTATCTTGTGTCTGACATAAGTTGACTAATAATTTATTTTTTTTAAAATATTGATAGTAGGGTGGGGTTAACCCTTCCTTTCAATTTCATAGCAACGGTCATGCCTTCCATTTATATTTATTTTTTATGTACTGTTAGGTGTTCATAGATAAGGGTGTCCACATATACAAGGTCATCCACAATAGTCATCATGATTTGCAACTTCTTGATTCCATATGCCGTTGGCACCAATGTGGCTGTGTTAATTAAAACAAGCCATTTTAGATACATTGTAATGTTTAAAAAAAAAATACAGTATACACTTAGATTATAAGGCAAGTTTACAATGTCATCCAATAAAAAAATTATGTAAAGTACCTTTCTTTGGACTTAAACGATAATTATCTTAAAAATCATTTCATCTAAAGTTTGTTGAAGTTAAAAATGATTATATGATCAAATCCACTGAAGCATATTTTTTGCAAGTCATACCTTCGTAAATGAGTTCATAGATTTAGCTATTACTTAGAACTGAATCACCCTTTACAGCTTCAAGTATTCTATTTCTAACAACAACAAGAAATAGCTTCAAGTGTTTCAAGAAATTATACGTTTAAGAGCACCACTACCCCTCCCCCATGAATCATGTCCTAGTAGTAGCACTAATGAAACATACAATAACAGTATCTCACAACCAAACATTTCAGTTATCTTTACCTCTTCAACACTGAGACTTCTTCCAACAATAAATACTCCAATACTTTAAGACATCATCTCCTTCACAATTTTCACCTCCAACAAATACTCATCTTGACTACAAAAGCACATAAACACCCTCTTCGTCAACGACCACTGACCATACCAACCAAAAAAAATAGAGTTTAAGAGGATAGATTCCTTACCCAAAGCTCACACCTCAATGTGGTACCGTATAATAACAACTCTGATGTGATTCCTCTCTCGAGCAGTGTTGACAGCATGAGAAATGCCAATGAGGGAAGAGATTTACAATAGTAGGGAGCGAGAGAATGAGAGTGAAAAGAGAAAAGTGAAAAAATGAAATTGGTAAAATGTAGTATGAAAAACTTAAAAAACTCTTCATTCACTTGACAATTACCATACCCAACACTTACATTAATACATTAATTAAAAAGATTTAGTTCACCTACGACATATGGCATATGATTTTAATTCCAAAATTGATCATAGATGTGTGTGTGTTTAACCTAGCCACTTAGGCCCACATTTTTCTTTTGTATTCTTTTTAAATTTTGAATAATGTTTTAAAGTGGTTCATCCCACTCTAATTTTTTTTCCAGGTTTGCTTCTTATCACTGGACACAAATGAGATGCTACTCGAGTCCGTCATCTCATGAACACTAATTTATGGAAGCTATTTTAAAACATTCTTGTAGTATACGAGTCTGTCAGAAGACATCTATATTTTATTTATTGAATATCTTTATTTATATATATATATATATATATATATATATATATATATAGTTTTTCTATGTTTTTATTATTGAAATTGAAATAATTATAGATTGCAAATTAATTTTGTTTCTCTTATGTCATTCTC
>Ga0214544_1007399_pt1 | contig 19312 bp, 18 predicted proteins | sample CNSS3metaG_FD_160074 | JGI IMG/M metagenome (GOLD analysis project Ga0214544, IMG submission 160074) | Root nodule microbial communities from cowpea collected in UCLA plant growth center, Los Angeles, California, USA - CNSS3 | ecosystem: Host-associated > Plants > Roots > Nodule | place: USA... | reverse complement strand
TCGAGAAGACATTTAAATACATCATGTCCCATTACACAGGAAAAATAGAGATTCTGGACTTAGGCCAGGATGGCCGGGTGTATATGCGCTACCACCAGAATAAAGTTGCCGAGAAGATCGGGAAGATTTTTTCCCGACCGCACGTCGCGACAGCCTGCTGGCTTGATGATCTGCCCGAGCAATGAAACCTAACGCACGCGCTCCAGCCCATGGGCTCGGAGCGAGTGCGGTAAGCCCGCCGCCCCACGAAGCGCATTCAAGTTGAGCCGCCGCCGGCGCGCCCTGGTCTCAACTGTAGAAAGGCACGGATGCCCCTCGACTATCCCGCTGCACTAAACCTAAGGACTTGTGGAGCTCGCTATTCCTGGACTGACAGGGAGGTAATGCTCTACGCGCTTGGAGTGGGCATGGGCTCAGATCCCCTTAAGGAGGAGGAGCTACAATTTGTCAACGAGGCGTTTGCAACGTCGAAGCCATTAAAGGTGATCCCGACGTTTGCTTCCGTGTGCGTTTGGGGCGCACGCCCCGGAGTCATTGACCTCAATCGCGTCATGGTTGTTGACGGCGAACGTGACCTGACGTTTCACAAGCCGATGCCCGTCGCGGCGAACGTGACGGCGGACGCCCGTGTGAGAGGAATTTATGACAAGGGTAAGGAGAAAGGCGCGATCATTCAGAACGAGGTGGTGGTCAGAGATGGGGGCGGCGACAAGATCGTCACAATCCTTTCGTCGACCTTCGCAAGAGGTGACGGCGGCTTTGGCGGGCCATCGGAGGGGATGCCCGAGCCGCACCAAGTGCCCCGCCGAGCACCAGATAGATCACTCGATATCCCGACCCGACCTGACCAAGCCCTGATCTATCGTCTTTCTGGCGACCGAAATCCTTTGCACAGTGATCCGGAGTTCGCCTGTCGAGCCGGTTTTCCAAGGCCCATTCTGCACGGAATGTGCACGTATGGGCTGACCTGCAGAGCCGTCCTGCAGAGCTATGCCGACTACGATCCGTCTGCCTTTCGTCGTCATCGCGCCCGCTTTTCGGCGCCCGTGTTCCCGGGAGAAGTTGTTACCGTCAATCTTTGGAAGGACGGCAATTCGATCTCATTCGAAGCTTGCGTAAAAGAGCGTCGGGTTACGGTCGTCAAGAATGGGCAGACGGTGCTACGCTGAGCAGGGTTTGGACCGTTCCTTGTACCTATTCGGCTGCGAGTTTGTCGCGCTCTTTTAGCGGTTCTTGCCGACATGCATGAAAGGTCCGCGGCAACGTCTGCATAGAAGGGCCGCGCAACGAACCTGAGGCGTTCGGAGCACTTCAACTGCGGGCCTCAAGGGAGGCCATTTCGGCTCATCGCGCGCGTGGGCGACAATATGCGATCCATGCTGCAAGGCCAGAGCGCCTTCAGTTTGAATCGTTCAGTTGGCGAGATGGTCGTATTCAGCGTACCGCCTATGTCTTCCGCGGTGAAGCATCCCCTTGAGTCGCAGCGGGTACGACCTGCGCTTCTAGGAAGCAGCTCGAATAGCTGTCGCGTCGTATCTTACATACACCAATCGTCTCCCAGCTGTTTGGTTCACGACAGGTCCGGAACCAATCGCTGACAGTGGACCAGTATCGACGGCACAAGAAGCTCCTCATTCTTTGCTAGATCAGCTGATGTGCGGGGCGGCATGCCGATTGCTTTAGACTTGAAGGACGGTCACAGGCGCTGAGCCTATCGAAAGATGGGCGGGTGAGCTGTCGCACGTATGGAGTGCTGCGCGGAGAGGCAGTTCGAACACCGGACCTCAAACGTGGCTTTTCGCTAGGAGGATGCTTCATCTCTCGAAGCCTCACGACACTGGGGTTCATGATCGCACCGCTCCAGCGGTGACACTGAACAAGCTAAGAGCCTCTTGAATGCAAAAAAGTCGAATCGACCTTGCAGCCATTATCGACGTCGACCCGGTCGGGATCGACCTATTTCGCGGCAACAGTCCGAACGCAAGCGAGCAACGGGTGTTCGGCGGCCTAATGATCGGACAAGCGATGTTTGCAGCGTGTCGCACAGTCAAAGCCCGACTGCCGCATTCACTACATTGCTACTTCATCCACACCGGCGATCCTCAGGTACCCTTGACCTACAAGGTCGAGCGCCTACGCGACGGTAAAAGTTATTCGACCCGGCGCGTCACGGCGATGCAGCGCGGTCGCACAATCGTTTCGGTCATGGTCTCGTTTCATAAGGGTGAGGAAGGCGCGTTCGAACACCAGGATAAAATGCCGGAGGTGCCAGGGCCGGAGCATTTCGCAGCCGAAGAGTTGTCGAAGCACTCACTATATCCGGATCTACCGGAAATCGTTCACCGCTACTATGAACCTGATCGTCCGGTCGAGCTTCGTCCCGTCGAGATCGGCCGGTATGTTGGCCAGAAGATCGAGGACGGAAGAGTTCATATGTGGATGAAGGCCGCGACAAAGCTGCCCGACGATCCGGCGCTGCACATTTGCGCACTGGCCTATGCCTCGGATTTGTCGCTGCTGGATGCCGTGATGGCACGCTATGGGCGGACGCTGTTCGATGAACGCATTTTGTCCGGAAGTCTTGACCACGCAATGTGGTTTCATCGTCCTTTCCGTGCCGATGATTGGCTGCTCTATGCCAAGGAATCGCCAAGCGCGCAGAGCGGACGTGGCCTCGCTCGTGGGCTGATCTTTGCGCGCGACGGCACGCTGGTGGCTTCGGTCGCCCAGGAGGGCTCGGTGCGCGAGCGACGCTGAGCTTGCGCAGTGCGGGGAAAGCCTGGCTTGAGCGAGCGAGCGACAAGTGGCCCGTCCATGGTACTTGCTAGAGTGCCTCCCCGAGAACAAAGGAGTGGCTCAACGACCATTTAATGCCTGGAAAATCACATCGCCTCGATTGCCGGGCGACTGTCGGTACGGTCTTCCCGACGCTCAGGATCTTTCATTCTGCGATGAAGTCTGCGGTGATAGGACCTTATTCCATCCATAAACACATCCGCCGTGCCGTTGGCCAATCCACCAGGGCAATGCCTGACCATGCGCCTGCGCATTGCACCATCGTACGGAGGCCCGGTACAAACCGCAGTGTTCATCGCGCCAACTCAGGCCGCGCACTGGTTCGGTTGAAGTGCTTCACAACCCTTTTCGGTTTGAAGATGTCGTAAAGACTGACCTTCGCTACCTTGTCGTCATTGGTTCATGTTCTTGGCTGGGACATGATCCTTGCTAGGCTGACTGTCGCCCGAATGCTTAGCTCGTCAGCTCTGAAACTACTAAACCCGGCAGTTGTTACGTCGGTCTCGGGGCGCTTCAGTGTTTGCTGCGGAGGGCTGTGGCCGCGGGGCACGAATCAGGCCGGGGTCTATCCAATCGCAGAGTTTTGACGAGAAGGCGTCCGAGAGAGGAAAAGGGGCAGGCGCAGTATGGCCGAAGATGGAGATGTCTATGCTCACAGCGACAGGTTCGGAAATCCCTTGGGCGGGGCCTCCATTCCCAAGGTCGGAGTACGATTATCGACAGCAGAAGGTGCTTGAAGCGGTAGTGCGCGCCGAACTCGATGCAATTGTGGTTACCGCTATCGGCCACCTCAGATATCTCACCGGCTATCATGGATTTGGTGGGTACTTCGCTCCGTTCCCGTTGATTCTAGCACCGGGATATGCGCCGGTTCTCGTTGTAAGAGAGTACGATGCCGAGGCTGTCCGCGCCGAAGGATGCATCGATCAGGTCGTTTGTTATAGACACCCTGGCGATGTTGCCAAGGCCTGTGCTGAGGTTCTTCGCCAGAATCGGCTGCAGGATCAGAGAGTGGGGTTCGAACTCGGATGTTGGAATCTGGCGCCGGCCGATGTGCGTGCGGTGCAAGGACTGTGTCCAGGCATGAAAGTCGCCGACGGCTCCCATTTGGTTGCGTCAGTCGCGGCAGTCAAAAGCGCGCTTGAGCTCGATGTGATGCGTCAAGCAATGGCGATAACTGATCTCGCAGTGCGCGTGTTTCGGAACTCGGTTCGCGAAGGCGTGAGCGAAACAGAAACGTACGCAGCCATAGTTGGAGAAGCCAGCAAAGCTGGCGGCGAAATATGGCGATCCGTTACTCTCGTGTTCGGTGATCGGACGAAGATGCCGCATGGTGTCCCGACCCCACACGCACTCCGAAACAATGAACCAGCCATGATTGAGATCGGCGGCGTGAAGCACGGCTATGCCGCAGGGCTGGTCCGCAGCGCGGTGCTTGGTCGGCATCGTGAGGCCGAATCGTTGCACGCTCTTTCGGTTGAAGCGCTCGAAGCAGCCATTGGCGCGATTAAGCCTGGGGTAAGCGCAAAGACCGTGGATGCCGCCGCGCGCAAGGTGATTGAGCAATCTGGACGCCCGCGCGCCTTTCGTCATCGTACCGGGTACCAAAGTGGCATCCACTGGACAGAACGAGGGAACCTCAGCCTGGAGCCCGCCGCAGAGGAGAGTCTACAGGCGGGAATGACCTTTCATCTTCCCATTATTCTGTTTGGGGAAGACGGTCATCTGTTTGGCTGCAGCGAGCATGTGGTCGTCACAGACTCTGGCGCGGAAGTGCTCAGCCGTACAGATCACAACCTATTTCATGCTGTGGGTTCCAAATGAATGGCATCGATGCGTTTCAACATCTGCTGGCGGAGGCAACTGCTTGGCGCCACCATCTTCATGAGAATCCCGAGCTGGAATATCGGCTTTACAACACGGCTAGGTTTTTAGCCGAGAAGCTCGCTTCTTTCGGCGTTGATCATATAGAAACGGGGATAGCTGAAACTGGTATCGTCGGCTTGATTGACGGCAAATGTGGAAACGGGCCGACTATCGCACTGCGCGCGGATATGGACGCGCTGCCGATACTTGAACGGTCTGAGAAGCTCTGGTCGTCGAAAGTGTCGGGCAAGATGCACGCCTGTGGGCATGATGGTCACATGGCCATGCTATTAGGCGCCGCGAAATACCTTGCGACGACTCGGCGCTTCAAGGGATCGGTGGCCTTGATATTCCAGCCTGCTGAAGAGAGTGGAGAGGGCGGCCAAAGGATGGTTCAGGCAGGGATCATGGACAGATTCTCAATAGCGAAGGTGTTCGGCCTGCACAATGTGCCAGGAATCGACGTCGGCAAGTTCGGGATCTGCCCAGGTCCGATCATGGCCGCTCTCGACGAGTTCGACCTCATCGTGAAGGGGAGGGGCGGCCATGCCGCCAAGCCTCATGAGGCCGTCGATCCGGTAGTCATCGCCGCACAGATCATCGTCGGCCTGCAAACCTTGGTTTCTCGGAACACAAACCCGATGGAGGCGCTCGTGATATCCGTCACCAAACTCAACGCGGCTCAGGCCTACAACGTCATTCCGGATCAGGTCGAGCTGGCCGGTAGTATTCGAACTCTTGTGCCCGGCCTGCGCGACTTCGCACAAGGGCATATATTTGCGGCTGCGCGAGGCATAGCGCACGGATTTGGCGCAGATGTCGAATTTGAGTACTGCAGGTCCGCGCCGGTCACGATCAATCATCCGGAAGAAACTAATCTGGCGGTCAAAGCAGCACGCAATCTGGTTGGACCGGCTTGCGTCGACGAGAAGATAAGCCCGCGGATGGGCTCGGAAGATTTCGCCTACATGCTTGAAGCAAGGCCGGGCGCAATCATCTTTCTTGGCAACGGATCGACAGCCGGCTTGCACCACCCGGCGTATGACTTTAACGACGACGCGCTGCCTTATGGCATCGGCTATTGGGTGAACGTCGTCGAGACGGTGCTGGCCCTCTGAAGTGTAGCGGTGACCGCACCACCACCGGTCCTCATCTACGCCAGGCGTAGAGTTACGATAGAATTGCTCAGTGTCTCCGATGGCGCCACTAGCCCTCGGGTCCTTGCAAATCTTGAACCGCGGGTCGCGGCGATCGCCGCTCGCTCCTCGCTCCGACAACTAGGAAAATGACAAGCCACCGAATGCCCTCGCTACTTGTGTGCGCCGATCCTGCGCTTGAGCCAATCAGTGTTACAAGTGCCCGGTCGGGTACTCGAGTGAGGCGACATTGGCGAATGCGACATTTTGTATCGGCCATGGGACCCAGGTGGGCAGCTGATTGGATGGCGTCACTGGCGAGGTCAAGCGTGTTACGCACGCCGACTTTGCTGGCTTCCGCCAAGCCCGAGAGCGCGCTCGAACCGACAGCCTCGCGAACCATTTGCCAATGTTGGCGGACGAGCTGCGATACCAGTACTCATGGAAGAGCGAACTGAGGACGATGTAGGGGAAGAAACGTCATGCACTGAGCTCGGTTCCGCGGCTGCTTCTATAGCTACGCTATTCGCAGAGAGTTAGTTCCGCCAGAACTCCGAGGTGGCAAACCAGATGCATCAAGCTGAGCTCCTTAGTTCCTCGCTAATGCGTAGTAACACATGTTTTGAGAAGAGAGGCGGGAGATGCATAAAAACATTCGAGATATGCTTCCGGTGGAGTGCTTTCGCCGAGGCACGCTCTGGATCGGTGGGCAATGGTGCTCCGCGACTGAAGCTGCTACGTTCGCAGTCACGAGCCCAATTGATGCCCGGCATCTGATGGTCGCATCGAGAGCGCAAGCCGCAGATGCGGATCGGGCCGTGCGGGCCGCTGACGCCGTCGCAGCGTCGCCAGCGATAGCGGCAAGCGTAGCGAGTTGATGCTCCGCATCGCGCGGGAGATCCGGAAACACGCCCAAGAGCTTGGCACGATTGAGACGCTCGACAGCGGAGGACCGATCAGCGAGACCACAACCGATTCCGTGCAGCATGCGGCTGGGCTTTTCGATTATTACGCTGGCCTAGCCGATAAGCTGCACGGCAGCACTGTGCCGACGGGAATGACGCGACGGCACTCGTCGAGCGAGAGCCATTCGGGGTCATAAGCGCGATTTCGGCGTGGGATCATCCCTTGCTAATGCAGCTACGAAGATCGCGCCAATCATCGCCTGTGGAAATACGGTTGTTCTTAAGTTGGCGGGCAGAGCCCGCTGGTTACGATTCTGTTGGCTGTGCTAATGCAGCAAGCGGGGCTGCCAGATGGTGTCGTTAACATTATTACTGGATTTCCAGCGGAAGCAGGCGCGCCGCTCATCACGCATCCGATGGTGTCGAAGACCAGCTTTACTGGCTCCATGGCGACCGGCCGACGCGTTGCGGCCCTAGCCGGTGAAGCGCTTAAGGGCGTCATCCTTGAGCTCGGCGGAAAATCGCCGCTGGTCGTGTTCGATGACGCTGATCTCCCACGCGCAGCATCCGCCGCGGTCTTCAGCACCTTCAAGAATGCTGGCCAAACCTGCACGAGCCGCGCACGACGTTCTCGTCGCACGGCCATTAACGGATCAGTTTGCTAGACTCTGCAGCTCTATCGCAGCAGATTTGCGCATAGGCGTCCCGTTCGACCCGGAAACTCAGACCGACCCTCTCATTTCCGCTGAGCAGCTTACGCGTGTACGGCGGCTGACCGCGGATGTGGATGCGGGGCATGTTTGCCAAAAACACTATCGGCCCGTGGCTGGTGGACATTTCTTCCCGCCTATGATCGTGACGAAGTACGCGCTCGACGGCGATTTTGCGCGACAGGAAATTGTCGGTCCAGTCATGGCAGTGCGTCCCTTTGATACCGATGACGAAGCTTGGCAGGTTGCGAACGATACGGAATTTAGTTTGGCCGCCTCGGTCTGGACCTCGTCGCTCCATCGTGCGGAACGGGCCCGCGCTTGCTGGTAAGTGGCATTGTTTGGATCAATTGTGCCCATACTCTCTCCACGGGCACCTCAATTCGTGGCCACAACGCCAGCGGTCTTGGCATCGAGCACGGAGTGGAGGCGGCCGAACAATATATGAAGGTGAAGACGAGTGTGATCATGTCAGATGGATGGCTCAGCCCCTTTAGCATCCGATCCGCTGCGACATAAGTCGAAGCGGCTGGCCTGGGTGTATGGTTCGAATAAGGTGTCGCTTTCTCAAACCGTGTTGTCTGGACCTAACCGGCTTAAGCTGTTGTTTGTAGCACGTGAGACCTTTTCACATTGCGAATCCCCAACCAGCTTGCGTGCGAGAACCACGCTTACCCAGTGCGACGCGGACCCAGGTCATTTAGGCTATAGCTTGCGATCCTGCTCTCGCCCCTGTGGAGCGCCGCCGCTCGGTGTTTTAACCTTTGCTGTCGCATTCGGCACAAACCTACAAGGGCGCTTCCGCCCAGGTTGTCCAACTTCGGACTACATGCTGCGGCTCTTGCATGGGCGGCGTGTCCTTCAGCCCCTGCAGCAGCTGGCACAGCACTTGCTGGGCATGCTGAAGTGAGACGAGGCGCTTCTATGAAGTCACATCCGCCCGCACTCGTACGCCTCGAGCCGGAACTCTCGTACGCGCTTCGGCGAACACGAGCTGAAGCAGATGCTCAAGCGCTGCCCACGCAGCGCCATAAAGCGGAAGATTCGGAGTAGCCGATGATGGAGGGCATTAGTACGGGAGTGCGTCATCGTTATTGCAGGGTTGCGTCGCTGCTGACCAGCGTCGTCTAGCGAAGAACCACTACACCGGGAGAATCCACGATGAGAAAGACAAAGTTGGACAACAATGTCACGGGTGTTAAGGTCATCAAGCGCGCTGCGCGGATAGGCGCTGAAGTGACCAATATAAAGATCTCGGGAGATTTGTCGGACGAGACGATCGGGGCGATCAATGATGCCCTGCTTGAGCACAAGGTTGTGTTTTTTCGCGATCAGAGTCATCTGGATGACGCCGAGCACGAGCGGTTTGCTCTTCGTTTTGGTAGGCTTGTGGCTCATCCGACGATGGCGGTTACCAAGGGGACGACGTCAATGATTGAGCTGGATTCGGCCCGCGGCGGTAGTCGAGCCGACTTCTGGCACACCGATGTGACGTTCGTGGATGCCTATCCCAAGATTGCTGTCCTGAGAGGCGTCGCAATCCCCCCATTTGGCGGTGACACGGTATGGTCGAACACCGCGGCAGCTTATCTCTGGCTGCCAAAGCCGCTTCAACGCCTTGCAGACGAGCTATGGGCGGTTCATAGCAATGCTTATGACTATACTGTAATGGGGAATGCGAGCCAGGCGGACAGACAACATTTCGACGAGATCTACACCAGAACGGTTTATGAGACTGAGCATCCAGTCGTGCGCGTCCACCCCGAAACCGGCGAACGCACACTCGTGCTTGGCGATTTGGTGCGGCGCTTTGTCGGCATTTCCAAGTACGATGGCCAGAAATTGTTCGATCTATTCCAGTCTCACATCACCGCGCCCGAGAATACCGTGCGCTGGAAGTGGCGGCAGGGTGACGTCGTGATGTGGGACAATCGCGCGACCCAACATTATGCGGTCAACGACTACGGCAATCAGCATCGCGTGGTACGTCGTGCGGTGATCGATGGGGAGGTGCCGGTGAGCGTGGAAGGCCGACGCAGCGTAATGCGCATCAAGGCCGCCAACTCGGCGCATGCTCCTAGGCTGCTTACCAATTGAGGGCCATGCAGCTGATGAGAGTTTACCCATAACGCCGGCTGCATCTGAAGTGAATGGTTGTCGGTTTTGCGAGTGTTATGCAGACCGAGATAAATGTGACATCTTAGTGACCTCAAATCTCCGGGATGTTGGTGAACTTCGGGATTTTCTGCGAAAAGCCTGAAAGCCCGCGACGCTGATGCTTGCTGTGACGGTCGTACCGCTCGCACGGAGCGCTTGAGTGCCACTGCGTGTCTGACGCTACGAAATCGGTAGCGGGGACCAGTGTAGTCCGTCCGGAAAGGGGCGAGAAAGGCGCGACGGTACTCACCACGCAGTATACACAAACGGCAAAAGGAGAGCAGGGCGCCCCCACGGGAGCAGATAGTTCTGGGGCAGAATAGGGTCGGCAAAGCTGGGCCCATCCACGAAGTCAGTAAGTCCGCGCTTCGAAAAGACAAGGCAGGCGTCGCCGCGTCGATGCTTACGACGAACGAAAAGGTCGAGGCCGGCAGCGCGCTCGCACCAAAACGCCGGTCCTTCCGCGACCAGGGATATTCTTGCCACCACGCATATGTTGGCAGGTTGCGCATTCCTACGTTGCCGCTGGGCTGAATCATGGTTCAGAGACATTCGATTTGTAAGGGCACTAGAGCCGCGACCAAGAGAGAAGGCCGATGAAGATAATGGCGGTTCGCACCCACATTCTTGAAGCAGAGCTCTCGGAAGCCCTCGCGTGTTCGCGTGGTTGGTATGACACCCGTACGGCCATGTTGGTCGAAGTTCAGACAGATCAAGGTGTCGTGGGATGGGGCGAATGTTATGGCCCCGCGCGGGTAACGGCCGCCGTAGTCGATTGCGTCGCTCCATGGCTGATCGGCGAGAATCCAGTACGCACGGACTATCTTTGGCGCATGGTCTATGCACGACTCCGCGATCACGGCCAGAAAGGCGTTGTGATTCAGGCGCTCGGGGGGATCGATATCGCATTGTGGGACATCAAGGGCAAGTATTTTGACGCTCCGGTGCATCAGCTACTGGGCGGCGCGCAGCGCACCCAGATCACCGCGTATGCCACCGGCCTGTATAGACGCAGAGCAGCAGATCCAATCCACTATCTTGCTGAAGAGGCCTCAAGCTACGTCGCCGAAGGGTTTGGTGCGCTAAAGCTTCGGGTCGGCTTCGGCGTGGAGGAGGATGCCGCCGTGACGCGCGCTGTGCGCGAAGCGATCGGGCCAACCGTGGCGATCATGGTAGATGCAAATCACGCCTATGACAGCATTGCAGCCATCCGGCTCGGGCGAATGATTGAGCAGCACGATATCGGCTGGTTCGAGGAACCGGTTCCGCCGGAAGATATTGCCGGTTATCGTGCGGTAAAGTCGGCGCTTTCGATCCCGATAGCGGGCGGCGAATGTGAGTTTACTCGGTTTGGGTTTCGGGAGCTGTTCGTCACGCACGCGCTCGACATCGCGCAGCCCGATACCTGCGCTGCAGGCGGTCTGTCCGAATGCAAGAAAATCGCCGACATGGCGGAAGCCTTCGGCGTCCGCTATAACCCACACGTCTGGGGTACAGGGATTGCGATCGCTGCGTCCCTCCAGCTGCTAGCCGTTCTGCCGCCGCATACACCGCCTTCGCTGATGCCCGTCGAGCCTATACTAGAATTCGACCGCACAGAGCACCCGATTCGGCAGGCGATTCTACTTGAGCCGGTGGAGCACGTCCGTGGCGTCGTCCAAGTGCCAGACGGACCGGGCCTCGGCATTGAAATTGACCGCAGGGAACTGGCTAGATTTGTAGCGCGGTAATGCCGCGGTGCTCTGCGATCGGACCCGTGCGCATCCTAATCCGCTTGTACTGTGCGGATACTTAGGCGACTGAACCGCTCCTGCCGAGAACGTCCAAGCTGCTTACGCGGTCCCGAAATAGAATCGGGATTTTATTGGGACCCTTCTTCGGATCGCTCAGCTCTTTTGTTCGCGAGAAGCCCAGGCACAGGGACATACAACGGGTCGTCACTCCTACGGTCCTTGCCGGAGAAATAGCGGCTCAATTCTAAACGGCTGAGTCCTTATCGCTGAGCAACCTGGACACGATCAATGCCAAGCTGCGATTTGTTCGATGTGAGCGTCTGCAGGATTGTTTCGAAGCGATTGTGGCCAACTCTCGGACGAGAGGCAACCGTCTTGACTTCACGCAGGACAGTCGTCTTGGCAGTGTCGAGCTAGAGACGTACATGTCGGGACCAAAACAAAGAGCAGTCCGCTGCGAGAGAACGAGACCTATGGGCTTTCTGGCCGTTGCACACAATCGTGGCGGCTCGCCAATTGCTGGAGATTGTCACCGATATCTTAGCGTCATTCGCACGCTGGGTATACGGCAGAGTTCAAATGAACTCCTCGTTATACGAGCCCCTGCACGCCGCGCTTTTCGACTGCGCTCCAGCAACGGCGGAGCAGCGCACGAGAGACAAAGCGCCTTTCATTCCACGGCGGCCGATGGAGGATGTCGAGATGTTGTAGATTATGGCTGCGCCGAGCCCGAATTGTCGCTGAAGAGCCGAAGGCACATCAATCTCCAAGATCCTGCTCCACCCGCGTGCCGTTCTCGATCTAGAGCTGATCGAGAGGAACCTATTTCGTGGCAATGCCGCGGCCAGGGGCGCCCGAGTATTATTCGGCGGCCACGTGATTGGCCAGGCAATGGTCGCGGCATGCCGAACAGCGGAACGTCGGCTGCCACATTCGCTCCACTGCTGTTTTATCCAAGCTGGCGCCCCGCACTTGCGGATCATTTTTCAAGTCGAGCATTTGCGCGACGACAACAGCTATTCGATCCGGCGCGTCACCGCAACGCGGCGTGGCAATGCAATTTTGTCGACCACGATGTCCTTCCATGTCGAGGAGAAGGGCGCTTTCGACCACCAAGACAAAATGCCCGTGGTTCCGCCGCAAGAAAAATGCACAGTGAAGGAAGTGTTTGAGCAGCCGACATTTGTCGAAACGCCTGAGTTCATCCGCCGATACTATGAGATCGATTTGTGTTCGGTCGAGAGAGGCCGCGATCTGGGAAGGACGATGACGGCCGCGTTCATATGTGGATTAGAATTGCCGAGAAGCTACCCGACGCCCCCGCGCTGCATATGTGCGTGTTGGCCTATGCCTCCGATTACTCCGATGCGGTAACCGCCCACGGCCGCGCCGTTCGACAGGCGGTTAATGACTGCGAGCCTCGACCATGCAATGTGGTCTCATCGCCAGTTCCGGGTCGATGATTGGCTGCTTTATGCTCATGATTCACCAAGCGCACAAGCTGGCCGCGGTCTCACGCGAGGCCTTATGTTTAGATCCGATGGTGCGCTGGTTGTGCCCGTCGCCCAGGAGCGCTCGGTGCGCGAGCGACGGTGAGGCTCACGTAACATCAATTTGTGATCGGCGGCTTCGAAACGGATGCACGATCACCATGGCAGTTGTCTTCCGCACGTGAGATGTGGTCTTTCTAACGACACGTGACTCTTGGTCGCTCGAGTCCGAGTGCTTGCGGACAATCTTACGGCAAGAACTTCGCGTGGGCAGCGCGGTCGCCTAGGGCTATCAGCCCCGCCGGTCTAGCTGCGGGTAATGGCGGATGGCATGGACGTCTGATCGCCAGGCGTGGATAGGTCCGGCAGATCTGCCGCAGAAACTGGAATTGCCAAGGCTGTTCCCAATCGGCGTCAAACAACATCGTAACCCATCTTGGTGCGACTGCGGTACTGACCCTTGATGTTTTGTTGGACCTTATTAGCCGGCAGATCAGTTCGATCGCGCTTGGTAAGGCAGATAGGCCGGCGGCATAAGCAGCGCATGAAAAAGTAAATACCGCATCCGACAAACTCGCCAGCCATCTATGGCGGTCATCACAAATCCTTGTTCCTTCATGATCATGAACATGAGCAACTCTGCCTGCTTGCAATGAAATGGTTTTTGCTCTGAGACGGCGGTGCACCAAAGGTCGCGAGAGCACTGCTGCTTCCAGAAGACTCTCAGGAGGCGTGGTAGAGTGCCCTTTGGGAAGATTACCGTGAGCAGCCGATTCGACAATGCTGCCGCTCTCCATCCTGGCCCACTGGCATAGCTTGGCCGGATCTTCGAAGAACGTATGTTGCTACCGCCGCCCCTCGGAGGCCTGATTGGACGCTGATGTTTGTTGTGCCTTTGTCTCGTTCTCCAGACGAGAGCCATGGCTATCACGATCTTTTGCCGCAAGGGCTCAAAGGATCGATGCGCAACCCGCATCAGTGTCGCTGGCACAATGGTTGCTTGCGCCTATCAGCAACAAGTTCTTCCGGAAAGGATGGATGTATCAGACGCGCTAGCCGAAGCGCGAGTGATCAGCAGCGGACTGATTCGGAGCATGTCTCGCGTAGACCAAACGATACCCTGGGAGAAGACACAGCTTCAACTTCAAGAAGAAGGCGCTAGCCGTTTCGGAGCGCCCGCTCTTCGAAATTGACCTCGCTCATTATTGAACTGCCTACAGGAGGAGCCTAATGGATCTCGTATTCACCAAGAAGGAGCGTGCGTTTCGAGAAGAGGTTCGGCAGTTCCTGCGCGAAACTGTGCCGGGGGAGATGCGACGCAAGCTAGTTGAGGGGGCGCAGCTGTCCAAAGACGAGATGGTGGCTTGGTGGCGCATCCTGAATAAGAAAGGTTGGTGCGTGAACCAATGGCCCAAGGAGTATGGCGGGAAGGGCTGGACCTCGGTGCAACAGTACATATTCAAGGAAGAGCTACAGATGTATCCGGCGCCAGTGCCACTTGCCTTCGGAGTCGCCATGGTCGGGCCAGTCATCTACACTTTCGGAAACGAGGCTCAGAGGAAACATTACCTGCCGCGGATTGCGAACATGGACGATTGGTGGTGCCAGGGGTTTTCCGAGCCAGAAGCCGGCTCCGACCTAGCTTCGTTAAAGACCAAGGCCGAACGAAACGGCGACAAATATGTCATTAACGGTCAGAAGACGTGGACAACCCTGGCCCAATATGCCGACATGATCTTCTGCCTCTGCCGAACCGATCCGACAGCTAAGAAGCAGAGCGGCATCTCCTTTATCCTGGTCGACATGAAGAGCAAGGGCATCACCGTGCGCCCAATTCAAACGATCGACGGTGGTTATGAGGTCAACGAGGTTTTCTTCGATGAGGTTGAGGTGCCCGTTCAAAATCTGGTCGGTGAGGAAAATAAGGGTTGGCATTATGCCAAATTCCTACTCGGTCACGAACGCACCGGCATTGCACGCGTAGGCGTCTCCAAAGAGCGCATACGCCGCATTAAGGAGGTAGCGTCGAAATTTGAATCCGGTGGCCGTCCGATCATCGAAAATCCACTATTTCGCGAGAAGCTGACTTCTTGCGAAATTGAGCTGAAGGCGCTGGAGCTGACGCAACTCCGTGTAATCGCTGACGAAAGCAAGCATAGCAGCGGCATGCCGAATCCGGCTTCCTCGGTGCTGAAGATCAAGGGCTCAGAAATTCAGCAGACGACCACCGAACTCTTGCTGCAGGTAATAGGGCCGCTCGCCGCAGCCTACGGTGAGAACATCGACTCTTCGAATGAAGCGATGAACTGGATTGCGCAGATCGCGCCAAGCTACTTCAACAACCGGAAGGTCTCGATCTACGGCGGCTCCAATGAAATTCAGCGCAATATTATCAGCAGGGCGGTGCTGGGACTGTAGTCACGTCGTTCGTCTTGCGCGGGCTTAAGCGATGGGGGGCGAGCAGGGTCTGCACATACCGGCGCGAAAAGCTCCCATCGGCACAGTGCTTGCGCGAATGTCCGCTCCCCGGCCGCCTCCACATCGGCCCCGGGCGAGGTACAAAGGGAGTCCTTAACTTATTGCAACACGGGGCCAGATAACATGGATTTCGAATTATCCGAGGAGCAGCGGCTGCTCAAGGAAAGTGTCGATAGGCTGCTCGCGGACGTCTATGATTTTGAGCAGCGCAAGAGGTACATCAAGGAGAACGGCGGATGGAGCAAGCTCATCTGGCAAAAGCTGGCCGAGCACGGCCTGCTTGGCCTGCCCTTTGCGGAAGGCGATGGAGGCTTCGGCGCCGGCGCGGTGGAGACGATGATCATCATGGAGGCAATCGGACGCGCGCTGGTATTGGAGCCCTATTTGCCGACCGTCGTGATCTGCGGTGGTTTCCTGCGCCATGGCGGTTCCGTCGCTCAGAAGGCCGCGCACCTTCCCTCGATAATTGATGGATCAAGGACGCTTGCGTTCGCTCAACTCGAGAAGAGCTCCCGCTATGATCTTTATGACATCACCACGTCGGCGAAGAAGAGGGGCAAGGGTTGGGTGATCGACGGCAAAAAACTGGTCGTCATCAACGGCCAGAGCGCCGAGACGTTGGTCGTCACAGCGCGTAGCAGCGGCGCGCAGCGTGACAAAGGCGGAATCGGCGTCTTCCTCGTTCCAGCCGACGCCAAGGGCCTCGCGAAGAAGATCTATCCGACGCAGGACGGCCTGCATGCCGCCAACATCACATTCACAAGTGTTGAGGTTGGTGCCGACGCCGCGGTGGGCGATCCAGAAAATGCATTGTCGTTAATTGAGCGCATGGTCGATGAGGCCCGCGCCGCGCTCTGCGCCGAAGCCGTTGGCGCGATGGATAAAACTCTAAAGATCACGGTAGAATATCTTAAAACACGAAAGCAGTTTGGCGTGCTGATCGGCAGTTTCCAAACCCTGCAGCACCGCGCCGCCGACATGTTCGTCGCACTCGAACAAGCGCGCTCGATGTCGATGCTGGCCACCATGGCCATCAATTTCGACGATGCGGCCACCCGGTCGCAATCGGTGGCGGCAGCAAAGGTGCTGATCGGGCGAAGCGGCAAATTGATCGGCGAAGAAGCGATTCAGCTCCATGGCGGCATGGGCATGACCATGGAGGCCAGGATCGGTCATTATTTCAAACGGCTGACCATGATTGAGGCTGCGTTTGGCGATACCGGTTATCACCTCCATCGGGTTAGCGAGAACGGTGCACTCTTGTGACCTCTGCAAAGACGTCAATAGGGACGCAACTATCGTGATGGCTAGGCGTCTCGCTGGAGCTGATGCAGCGAATTGCAGGCAGAGCAATTTTGAAAAGCCACGTAACTCCAGGTCTGGCCCACAAACTGAGCGCTCGACCATATCCGTCCGAGGAAAGCCTCGTTGCCGAGGCCGGGCGTGTTGTTGAGAACTGTCCTTATGAATATGTGTGGACGTCTCCGATGATTCCAGAGGAGCCTTTGGAATGAGCACGGAGCGCGATCGGGTGCTGACGTGTGTCAGGCCTCTGTGCGGCCGTGATGCGCGCCCGGTCCGTATGCGAGTTCGCGGGGAGGATCCAGTTCAGTAATGCGCGCTCGGGGCGCGTGTCCATAGCCTGGTTTTCCCGATCCCGTTTCTGCCCGTGCGCCATACTCTTCGTTCGACCGTCTCGTACCGGGGGGCGCCATCTTGTTAGCAAGCGCGACAGTCATCAGCATGGGTGGCTTACGATTCAATATGTTCATGACCCATGGGATAGAAGGACTCCTGCGCCTTGCCCATCACACCGCAGCACTTGCGCCGATGATCAGTAATCTGCGTAGTGTTCGCTCGCCCATTCGAGAGGTCTCACCGGGCTTCTGCTTTCCCGGCTTGAGCCCTGCAGCGATATTAGAGCGAGCCAGCTGCAAAATCGCGGCCCTTCTTGAAGGTGTGAGCAGTTGAGGCTAGAGCAAAGAGCGCTGTCGTCGTAACAGGCCGTATCCTCAATCGCTAATTGTGCCAGTTCCTGGCATGGGAACATCAGTTTCGAATGATGCACGCCGCCACCTTGCCACAGGGATGCTGTGAGGTGGGCGTCCACTCCATCAGGTGATCGGCGCAGTGACAAGTCGAGCAGCTCGCACGGGGGATACAGGTCGAAGGCGGCGCGAGAAGCTCAAGATCGTGCTGGAGAGTGGGCCATGCCAGGTCGCCCGACGGCACGGCAGGTTGGGTTTTTGCGCTCATTGCTGCTCTGATGGCGGCAATGTTCGGCCGGAGCCGGAGGATGCCGACCATGAAACGGGTTTCGTACCGTCGATGGTGGTCGCGGAATAGGGTCAGCGCTTGGTCGGGTTGGGTCGGCTGGTGGCCGCGCGATTGATCGAGTTTGCGGCTCGGGCTCGGAGTCGGCGCGCCGACGAAGGCCGCGGTGGCGGCACTGGGCTATGGACTGCGGTAATGATCCCTAGTGCATCGGGCGTATTGCGACCGCCCACCGATATACGGGCATCGTGCAGGGACGAATCCGCCGGCCCCCTCCTGTTCGTCAAGTACGGCCTGCACCTACTGGCTCAATCGTCAGCGCGAGCTAGGTGGGAGGCTCCATCCAGCTCTGATGCCGCTTGGTTGACGCGATCGGGAGTCATGTCTTTACTGCCGAACGCATCCGCGCGGACGACGCCACAGTGCTGGTCCTACCCAAGGGCAAGACCGGAACTGGCCGGCTGTGGACTGGCGCGACGACCGCCCGCTTGTCGGGCCAGATCCGGCGATTGCCGCCGGTTCTTCCAGGCGCCGGATCGTGGCGGTGCGAATCCGGAGCGGGGATGTCGGATCGATGCAGGTCGACGTCCCGTATGCAAGGCGTTGCCGGCCACGCCCGCCTTCTGTTGGGCACATGGCCGGAGGGCGTTCTTTGAACTTGCCGACATCGCCCAGAATGCTCGCCGCGGAAGATCGGCGACGGCGATCTCGCCCGTTGCGCTGGAAGCGGTTCGTCGGATTGACCAATTGTTCGAGATCGAGCGCGACATCTATGGGCTGAGCGCTGAGGAGCGGCTGCAGATCCGCCGGGAGAGAAGCGTCCCACTGCTGACCGACCTTGAGTCTTGGCTCCGGGCGGAATCTGCCCGGCTCTCACGTTCGTACCAACGTGATTAAGCCGATCAACTATCTGCTCACCGTTGGGAGGGCTTTGCCCGCCTTGTCCACGACGGAAGGATCTGCATGACGACGGGTGGTGTTGAGAATCCTTACGGGTGGTGTTGAGAAGTCCTTACCTTCAGTTCGTAGCAACTTTTTTTGGTTTTTCCTTCCAGGCAGCCACCATGCGTTCGTAGGCCTTCTCGACGCGTGCGACGTAACCAGCTTCCCGTTCGCGGATTTCCGTGATCCAATAGTCCCGGCCCGGGCCAGCCTTGCCGTAGGCACGCGGAGCCCCAGCCTTCAGAGCCACCTTCCGGAGTTTCATCGCCGTGAACGCTGGCCGCGCGTAAGCGTAGTCCTTCCCGGTCGTCAGGACGTGCCTGATCATGACTGCGAGCTTGCGCGCCGTCGCGACGGCTGCGACCCCGGCCCCGTGCTTTTTCTGCGTGCGGTTGAAGAATGCTCGCAACGGACCCGGCGCCGTCTTGGCTGACCACGCCGCCTCAACCAGCATCTTGCGGGCGTCACGGTTGCCCTGCTTCGAGATCGGCCATGCCGTGCCGGGTGCTCGCCTGACTGCCGAACCCGCGGAGTCAACCCGAAATAGCTGCTGAGCTTATCCGGCGACGGGAAGCGCGCGATGTCGCCGATGGAGGCCAGTACACTCGATGCGACAACCGAACTCACGCCGGGGATCGTCATCAGCTTGAGAGCCCGTGAATCGTCCAGAGCCTGCTGGGCCACGACTTTGTCGATGTCCGACAGTTGCTTCGTCACGCGTTCGAGTTCCGCGATCAGACGCCGGAGCATTGCACGCTCCTCCGATGGAAGAGGCAGACTGTCCAGCCAATGCTGTCCGCGCTTGCCGAAGAGATAGCCTTTGTA
>Ga0214544_1007398_pt1 | contig 19319 bp, 17 predicted proteins | sample CNSS3metaG_FD_160074 | JGI IMG/M metagenome (GOLD analysis project Ga0214544, IMG submission 160074) | Root nodule microbial communities from cowpea collected in UCLA plant growth center, Los Angeles, California, USA - CNSS3 | ecosystem: Host-associated > Plants > Roots > Nodule | place: USA... | reverse complement strand
GGTTTCATTGTGATTCCGCAGTTTTTGGAAACCGGTTGGGAACCAATGGTTAGGAAGCGAGGCGGTCAGCCTGGCAACAAAAACGCGCTGCGGCACGGTCGCTACAGCGTCCCGCTCCGTGCGGCGCGGTTGGCCGCCCTTCAGGCCGCAGTAAAGGAACGAGAGCAACAGCGATTGGCGTGGATCGCGACCGTCCCGCAGACCGATTTTGGCGCGATCGTCGACGGATTGCGCGCCCTTCGGCGTTCGAAAGAGGCCCTCAATGTGCGGCTCGCAGAACAATTTTCCGATCGGGATTAGGATTCCAAACTCGCGCAGGGCTGCCCTGGAGCGCGCCGCAGCGATGCGCGGGCTGTCGGTCGCCGGGTTCGTCGAGTGGCTTGTCGGCCGCGCGCTGGCCGATGCTGGCCTGATTGAACAGCCGAACCCGGAGGGGCCGTGAGCAAAGCCAAAAATCCCAAAAGGCGCAGAAGTCGGCTGGTGGCTAGCCCTATTGCCACTCAGGGAACAGCGGTGGTAGCCTTCCATATTTCACGACCAAGGGGATTTCCATGAAACAGTTTATGGTAGGCGCTCTTTTCGCATGCCTCGGAACGACCGCCCTCGCACAGCCGGAAGAGATTCAGACTGAAAACGTCATAAGCATGGTCGTCGGGCAGGAAAAGGTTTTCGGGTTCTCAAAGGATGTTTCGGAGATACGCATTCTAAGCGAAGGCATCGTGAAGGCGATGTCCCACACGAGCAAGACAATAGCCCTGACCGCCACCGGGCCAGGGGTCACCAATGTGTTCTTCTACGGGCCTGGGAATGATGGTGAGCGCTACCATGCACGCGTGATCGTCGGCCCGGCAATGTTTCCCGACAAAGAACCGGGGCATGTGGTGAGGATCTACGGTTGGGCGCCGCCAGCTCAGAAGGACAGCCAGCGAGGCGGACTGTCGATCAATATCAATAACGGCGGCAACCAGAACGCAGGCGCCAGCCAAGGGCAGCCTGACTTTGTTGCTCGCTACTGTTCGCCCACAGGCTGCGGAGAGCCGATGCCGCCGGCTGCGGCGATAGCGGCACAAGATAAGGCGAAATAGCCGGCCCACCGGATTTCGCCATCCGAAAAAGCATCGCCCTTGGTGTGGACGCTCTTCGATTCACGAGCTGTCCTAAAGAATTTCACTCGCCCGCTTGCTCGGTTCAGCTTGAGCAGGAAAGCGGCTGCTCATTCAGCATTCCGCTTGTGGCCCATCTGCGACCTCGTGCGATGTCCGCTTTCACGCCGCTATTGAGGGCATAGCGGACATCGCTCAGAGGGGCCGGGGGCGCGTTCGCCGAAGGCTCGCGGCCTCTGATCGCCCACCGGAGGATGTCGCGTAGCCGGGTTAACGATGAAAGTATCGGCAGGTTTGTCAGATGTCTCATCTTTTGAGATATTTGATCGATAGTCCCTACCGGGCGCTGAACATGAGTTGGCACAATCCCAACCTGTATTTTTTCCTTTGTCTGCTTACAGGTCTCGCGACGTTACTGGCTATCATTTACGAGTTTTGCAGGCGGAAATCGGACCGGTGGAAGAGGGCCAAGCCGCTAGACGGACTCCTGCGTGAACGTCCGTCGCTAACGCCGCTGAACAAGCTAAGAAACCGCTTCCGGCGCAGGCTTACACCCAGCGAGATTCGGCGGCTAGAGGAGCGCTCACGCACGCGCCTTTAGCAAGTCTTGGACTTTGGTTGTGCGCGCCGCAACGGCACCAGGGCTGCTTGATATATTGCAGGGTCCAACACCACGGACCAATAGATGAAAAACAACATCGTGCCGCTCTGCAGTCGAAAGAAGGGCCGCCTGCGTTGCCACAAGCGGCTCAAGTCTAGGGAGGAAACGCCCAAGGAGGGCAGCGATAGCGGGAGCGCTACCGCACATCCTCGCTACTTGATCGCGATTGGCGGCTCAATTAAACGTAGGGAAACGTCGAGCATCCAAAGGGGGGGGCACGGAACAATACGAAGGTTTATGGTGTTCGCCCTTAAGGCCGACCACGTCCGCACTGGGCTCTCACCCTTCATCGCCGGATGTGGCTTCAGCCGTTGAAGCCGCTGGTTCGAGCAGGAAGCCAAGCTGGTCCTTCTCTGGTGGCAGCGGCAAGTCTGCCAATCGGATGACCTTGATCTTCGCGTGTACGCCGAGCGCAGCGATGTCCGCATCGTCCGAGTAGATTTCGGTCGCGCCGTGGACCTTCGCTATGGCGACGATCTGACGATCGAACTTCACCTTTTGCCACGGAGCGGTTGAGTTTGCTTTTTTGTTGCCGTTTGCAAGGGCTGCGCGGGACATCGCTGATGCCTCCAGCGCTGCGCGCGTGTCGAAGGGCTCGATGCTGAACACTGCGTGCTTCTGTAGCTCTTCCACGATCTGAAGCGAGGCAGCCGCTCCCGCCTTCACCAGAGCCTCGCTCAGTGCCGGCGTGGGAATGATGATCTTCGCTTTCGCTTTGCTGAGCCGGTGCGCCAAATAGTCGATGCGCTCCTTCGCGCGATCGATACCGCGGGGCACAGGCGTGCCCGGCCGCAACAGCAGCAGCAGGTTGGTGGAATCAGTGACCACCATTCTTGCTGCTCCCCGGTCCCTTCCGTCCTTCGATCAGTTCGTTATAGGCGTCGTCGCCCCATTCCGTTGGGATGTCGCGGAGAGTTGCGAGGGCATCAGTCAAGGAGCTGTCCTGCAGAGGCTCAAAGCTCTCGATGCGGAAATGTTCAAGCGTCCACTCACCATCGGCATCTCGCACCCAGCGGCCTGGTCCAAAGAGCCGTACAGGTTCAAACAGCTTCGCTCCGAGCTGCTTTGCGACGGCCCGCGTGGTCTCGCAGCCGCTGATCTGCCGGCCTTCCGATTGCAGGGTGACATGGATGGTCGCATCCTTGCCGCGTATCCCTCTCACGAACCCATCGATCGAGCCCTGCTGACGAACGGTGAATTTCTCTTCCGTCAACTCGCGGCCGGGAAAGCGGATGACAACCGCGCCGCGAGACGCGGCATCACGCAGCACTCCGACAGCATTGTCAGCCCTCAGCAGTGCGTTCAATGCATTGAAGGCGCGCTGAGCGTCGGCGCTCGCGTCTCCCGACTGCACCGCGACCATTCGGTTGTGAACCTTTGGCGCGGCTTCGCGATCTACGCGCGCGTTCAGGATGGTGCTGCCTTTGGTGAAAGTGTACGGAGTCGCGCTCGCCAAGCAGGGTCGCCAACACATTCATGTACCGAGCAAGCCGGCCCATCGGAATCGTCGCCGGGGTATAGGCGTCGATCTTGAACTTGTAGTGCTCGGTGCCGTCAGCGCGGCTTTTCCGCTTGCGGGGCGCAGCCATTGGGAAACTCAAACTTTTCGCCGATTGACCTGTGTGGACACCAGTAAGCAGAGTGGTCCTAACAATACTACCAACGGGCGCACGACTTTGGTCGGCAGCGACCAAGCCCCGGCCGGGGCTTAGCTCAGCGTTTGCCGGCCCTTGGCGCAGCGGCATCCTCGCAATTGGCCCTTTCCAGAGGTTCGGCGCGGCGAGACAGAAAGGGGACGGTCTCGCCGTTGACTGTTGATATTATTGCGTTATTTTTGATGTTCCCCTCCCACAAGGGGAAAGGGGCTCCAGCACAACTCTAAGCCACAGACACCATAAACTCGGCGGAAAACGGTCGGAGGGAACGCGGTAGCCCTCCCCCGCTACCAATCGTACGATTTTGCACGCTAAACTGCGATTTCCTGCGATGTTGTACTCCGGCGGTTGACGTCTGTGCCCGAGGTAGCGTTCAACGGCCTGCTTGATCCTTGGCTAAGCGAGTCCTTTCGGAACGCGTCCTTGCATAACCCAATCGTCGAGAATCGTAAGCGCCGCTTCGGCGAAGTCAGAGTCGTTGATGTGGGCGTCAACTTCGATCAATCGGGCGTTAGTCAAGGGGAGCCGACGCGTCTCATCGAGAAATGCAGCAAGAGCTTCGGGCGCATGCATGGGCTCGCCCGGACGGTCCCAACCCTCGATCCCATGTTGTGGAACGAGATAAACCGTTGGACCCGTCGCTTGCGATAGCTTCTCGGCGATGTGATGCGCGACACGGCAACGCTCTTCGGCTGTCGCCGCTAGCGATGCGAGCAGGCGGTTATGAGCGTGATAGTTGCGCGCTTCGCCGCCCCAGCGATTTTCCCGCCACGTCGAAAAGTCGATCATGTCGATTGCTCCTGGCGCGACGATCTGCGGTGTGCCGCGACGTCCAGCGCCCTCAAGCCTGTCCGCACCGGCCGTCACGATCGACCCCGCGCAGTGGTTGGCAAGTTCTTGTAGACTGAAATCCATCACCGCCGCGAACGCGCCACTTGCAGCGAGGGCCTCGAATGCCCGACCACCCATGCCGGTGTGGAACACTGCAACGTCGTAGCCCCGCGCCTCGAGCGCTGGGCGGATTGCCGTTGCTGATGCGAGTAAGTAATTGATAATGTTGGTATAAATAAGCGAATGAGGCCATACCCACAACTTTAGCCACAAGCGGGTTCATGACCGTAAGAAAATTGTTTCTGTTAGACGCGACAGGCTCCCCAACACGCCCCTGTGCGGAGAGAATGGCCGACAAGCCTTGCGATGCCCACGAAGCTATTCTGCAGCTCCACAAAGTTTCCCTGAAACAATCCATGCCTAGCTTGGTTGCCAACCAACAAGGGGACGTCGATCATGTTGAACAGGCTTCTGGACGCGATTTACAGCGATGTGATTTCAGCCTCGATCTCAGGCATGAAGATCCGGGGCGCAGATAGCTCCGCAGTCCGGATCACTACTGCCAAGAGCGCTGCTTGGCTGCCTGGATTGATCGCAACTCTGAATAGCGTGACTGCCCTCCCCGCGCCGCGCGAGGCCGATATCGAGGCATGTCGGGCTCAGTTGGCCGTTCGGAGCGCGCCAGCTCAACCGACGCTGCACTGAGCTGCGGACTTCTGCGTCCAGCCGACCAGGAAAACTCCGACCGCCGCCTGAGCCGCCCCACTTAGTCTGCGCCGGCTGCGGGAGCCGCGGCTCTGACGCTAGGACAGATTTTTGAGAGCGGCAGCCAACGACTCGCCGTCATAGATCACGCTTCAGCTGAGACCCATTAACTCTCGATTGTTTCGAACGTCGCAGCAACGGTCAGCACTGGGCCTGATTGATCCCTGACCTGCACCACGATTCGCGCGTCGGCTCCCTTGGCCATAGATCGCGCCGCCTCGCCCATGGTTTGCCGGGCCTCACTGCGCGCAGCATCCAAACTAGGCAGTTCAATGCCTTCATCGTCGGCGATGGCCCCTTGGCCGTCATGAAAGTCAAAGAAATACTTCGGCATGTCGGATGAATGATTGAGGGAAAGGCCGCAGAGTGGTCCAGCCCCGTTACGGCCGTCCCGGCTCAACAAGACTTAGTGCTTAAATCTCACCGGTGTTCTCACCGTAGAACACACCGTTCCGAAAATGGACTCCGGAAAACTACCGCTATGGCATTGAAAGTTGCGGGCGAGAATGAGACGCATCTGCTTCCAGCCCCCAACGCTCCCGGCTGCCGATCCAATTGCGGATTAGAGCGCCGGGAGTGCCCGGCCAGCGTGAGCCTGACGGGCTGATAACAAGGCGGGCCCGGTGTGCCTAGGTGACCGGGCCCATAACCGCAGCAATTCGTGCGGCGAACAGCTCGGCTACATTTGCGAGTCTACGTGGACGGCGAGCGGTCGCGTTGAGCTGTGTCAACGTGAGCGCCAAAGTAATAGCAGCATCCTGCCGAACTTAAATCGCGGGATAAATTAGGATCAGCCTTAGCCGTCAGAAGAACGAAGGTTTTCTCATCGACTTGTGAGTCTCGTCAGCTCGCCGCGGAAGCTGGCGGAGCGCCCCCGGCCCACCTCAAAAGCCCCCCTGCCAACCGGGGCCGTCTCTCCGCCCCGGCCTTATTAACTTCCGGCTACCAGCCCCAATTGTTTCGATTGATCATGTCCTGACGAGCGGCGTTGTTCTGATAGATTTGCTCCTGGCGCCGATAATTGTTGCGTTCGATCATCCTCTGGCGGCGAGCATTATTTCGCTCAATTATCCGTTCGCGTCGCGTCCCACCATAGTCACCATAATAGTGGGATTGCGCGTCACGGTAATAATAGCCCTGCGCTGAAGCCGATGTGCTTGCGAGTCCGACAGACCCGACGAGAGTTAAAGCAGCAAAGCCGCCGATAATCAGACCACGGAAATTCTTCATGACTGCTCTCCATCGACTTGCGTTACGAAGCAAAGTCTCAGGTAAGTGGAAAGTTCCGGCAGCCTGTCGGCCAGAGCGAACCGGCGGCATCTAACGCGAAGGTTTCGCGCGCGCAGCCTTCAGGTCAGCTTTTACGTCTGAGATTGCTGCATCAGCGGGCTGTCGACTTGGGGGCGGTTCATTGAGGTCTCGCGCCCATGGTGCTGCTGGTCGAGCTGGAGGGGCTGAAGTGACCGGATCAGAGCTGGCGCAAGCAGAGACAAGTAGGCCTAGAAGGCCGACCAATACCGCGCGCGCCATCGCCTGGATGCACAGACGGGCCGCAAGATTGGTCAGCAGCTATCGTTGCTATTACGCATTTGCTCTAGATCTGACGCCGTTGATCTTGTCCGCGGTATGTGTGGCAGAAAACGGGCAGCCCTCTCGAGCTGGGGCCATTTTTCTAGAACGAGTGAATAGGAAATGGGTTGGGCCTCACATCACTTGCCCCAGTGGCGCTCCGACTACTCCTAGCGGCCCCAGCACGTCCCCCCTGGCTGGGGCCGTGTCTCATTCAGAGGTCAGCAACGTTTGGCACGTCGCGGGATGGTCGATCACGAGTTTCCATTTCGTACGAGACCCCCAAGACCCACCGCACGACAAAGAGCGCGTGCACGACCAGCCAAACTAGTAGCCACTGCGTTATCCCCACGTGAAGCCCCTTTTACGCACAAGGACAGTTTAAGGTTGTTTCAGTTTAAGGCGATTCGCGTGCACTGCAGAAGAGAGATCGCAAATCGGCAAAATCTGCGAGCAACGCAAAACCGCCGCTGGGGCTAGCTCAGCGGCGGCTCTTACGTATCCTCTAGCGGCGGCGATCCGCGATTGATCTGATCTATCCGCGGGAAGTTAAGAAGCGCTTGGCTTACCACCACCAGCGGGTGAACCGCAGGCGGTAGAACGAGATCAGGAGCCGGGATCACGCGTCGGTGGGTCTCTGCTTCAAGTTGAGCGCGAACGCCTAGCAGGGCGACATACTCCGAGACATTGTTGAGAGGTTTGGGGCTACCGTAGTGCGCCCGGACCGGCAACGAGCAGACCCGCCATAGTTGTTGCCAGACGGTCTGATTATGTGATGAACTGGAACAGTTGCTCTCTCGGAAGCTGCGCTGCGCTTAATTCGGTCGTTGGTCGGCAGGCGAATCCGCTCACGTCCGACTTATTTTCGAATTGCGAGATTTCAAAGTGCCCGTACAAACTTATAATCGAACAATTGCCGAAGGCCAATCAGTGCCGCCAGTGATATATTACTGGCAAGGTCTGACTGTAGTCGAAACATTTACTTGGTATACCTCAAACGGATCGGCCACGAGCGGTTCTGATTATCAGGCCGTAAGCGGCTCCGGCTATTTATCGACAAGCAAGCGTACAATCACCTTTCCCGGCGTGCAGACCATTAGCGATAATATATATGAAGGGCCGGAAACATTTTCATATTTTATAACTGGCAACCAAACAGCCTCGAACAATCTTGTATACAACTTCACTATCACCGATGAAGAAGACAAGCCACGGCTCAGTCTAGCCTCACAGACAGTAACCGAAGGTGACTCGGGCGATAAAGTAATCGCCATCTCCATTACAGCGAGCAACCCTGCCGCCTTCAATTACGACATCACGATCAAAGCGAGTTCAGGCACCGCAATAGAAGGTCTCGATTTTCAACCGCTGAACACCGTTGTTCGCATGGACGCGGGTAGTACCACAGCGACGGCATCAGTTCGAATCATGGGCAACCAGTGGAACGAGTCGACCGAGACATTCACCATCACCGCCAGTTCCTCGCTGAGCGCTCCAGCAACTGCCACGATTACAGTTCTCGACAATGACCCCGAAGCCGTTGCTAATGTAATTAGCGATGTGCTCGGCACATCTCGGGAATATGTCGAGAATCAATTCCTTCAAAGCGCGTTGGCCTCCGCGATGGGAACAAGTCTGGGAGCCTTCGAAGTGTATGCGCCTTATCTGGTCGAACTGGGCGAAGGCATTGGAAGTGAGGTCTCGACGTATTACGACGAAGTGGCTCGTGAAGCATCGCGGTTTAGTGTCTATTCGGGAGCGTTTGAAACGGCGGGACGCGTTGCGGGATTTGCGTCAGTCGCGCTGAGCGTGGTTGAAACTGTCAACGTTGCGATAAATGACGTTTCGAGAAATGGCGAACCTGGTCACGTTACATCCGAGGCTTCCGCGCGACTTGCCGCAGCGATGTTGAGCGGTGCTATCGGAGAATGGGTTGGCGCAGGTGTAACGACTATGTTGCTTCCCTTGCTTGCGACAGGCGGTGCGTTGGCTGGTGCGCCGGTTGTCGTTCCCATCTTAGCTGGGGTGGTTGTTGGCTCGGCTGTGGCTTATGGCTACGGTCAGGTTTTCGATCAACTTGCTGTTGCTGGAGTAGAACATTTATACAAAACGGCCACCAATCCAAGCGGTGTTGTGAGCTCGCAGGGAGCGGTTGGGACCGTTGGTATTGGCAATGCCGTTCCGAAGGCGGCGTGGCGTTACGATGCTGACACTCATCAACTTACCTGGCTCAATAGCGCTACGATAAGCGCTTTCGAGAACGCGAAGAAATTCGTTGGCCTGGACAATAGCGGAACCGTCATTGACGGAAGGACTGGCGCCGCCGCCGGAACTCAAACATTCATGGGTACTGACGGCCCCGACGCAATCACGGGCTCTGTTCGGAACGATTTGATCATCGGCAAAGGCGGTAACGATACCATCTGGGCGAATAGCGGTGGTAAGAATCTTGTCGATGGGGGCGAAGGGCACGACAACATCTATGGAGGTTCGCTCCGCGACATTCTCTTAGGCGGTAATGGGAACGACCGTATTGACGGTGGAGCCGGCAACGATCGAATTGAAGGAGGTGATGGCGCGGACATCTTGATCGATTGGTACGGAGATGACGAAATTCTTGGCGGTGAAGGCGATGACGGAATTGGACTTGGTCGGGGCAACAAGTCTATCGACGCCGGAGCAGGCATCGATACTCTGGAGTGGGGGCAAGCTGGACATTTTGACACAGAGCCCTTGGGAACCAATCTCGACATAAGCTTGAGGCTCGGGCGAGCCACGATAGGTTTCGGCCCTGACACGTTCATTCAAAGCGTTGCTGGCATCGAGAACATTGAGGGATTGTTTCACGGGTCGAATGCCATCGAAGGAAGTGAAGCGGCGAACACTCTATCCGGTGGTATACTGGATGATCGCATAGCCGGTTTAGGAGGTGATGACCATCTTAGCGGTTACGACGGCTCGGACGAATTGCTGGGCGGCGAAGGAAACGACCTTCTTGGTGGTGGTCTCGGTTTGGATTTTTTGCGTGGCGGACCAGGTAGTGACCAATTGTTTGGCGAAGGTGGTGGGACAGACGTTCTCTATGGCGAAGAGGGTGATGACATAATAGCGTATGACCGGTCTGTATTGATAGCAGACGGTGGGCCCGGATTTGACGTCTTACTTGTTCTGGAAGAACCCCCAACATACGTCGTGCCGCCGGGCGCTGACACTGGTTATCTGGTCCCTGCAACTCAAGTTACCGTCAGATTAGGCCAAGCAAATCAGGTCGATCAGGCATTTTCGGTTTCTGGGTTTGAAGGTGCAGACTTCTCTCAGTTTTCCGCCTTTGCGGGTGGTGTGACGATGGTGGGCGATGCGAACAACAATCTTTTTGTTGGCACACCGTCTTCCGACAGGTTTGAGGGTTCGGCAGGGAATGACGCTGCCTATGGTCGCGGCGGCGATGACATAATAGATGGTGGAGCCGGAGTGGATGACTTGCATGGTGAGGCCGGCAACGATCAATACATTGTCGACAACGTCGGCGACAAGGTGCTCGAGACGGCCGGAGGCGGTGTTGACCGCGTTGCCTCCAGCGTCAGCTACGTCCTCACGGCCGGCCAGGAGATTGAGCGGCTGACTACACTAAGCAACTCCTCCACCGGACCAGTCAATCTCAAAGGAAATGAGCTTTCCCAGACCATTTGGGGCAACGCCGGTGCCAACACGCTCGATGGCGGAGGCGGTCTCGACAGCATGCAGGGGTTTGGCGGCAACGACATCTACGTTGTCGACAACGTCGGCGACAAGGTGCTCGAGGCGGCCGGAGGCGGTGTTGACCGCGTTGCCTCCAGCGTCAGCTACGTGCTGGCTGCAGGCCAGCAAGTGGAGCGGCTCGATACCACCAGCGCCGCCGGCACGGCGGCGATCAACCTGACGGGCAATGAGTTCGGCCAGAACATCATCGGGAACGCCGGCGCAAACACGCTCGACGGCAAAGGCGGCGCCGACACTATGCAGGGGCTCGGCGGCGACGACATCTACGTTGTCGACAACGTCGGTGACAAGGTGCTCGAGGCGGCCGGAGGCGGTGTTGACCGCGTTGCCTCCAGCGTCAGCTACGTCCTCACTGCTGGCCAGGAGATTGAGCGGCTGACTACACTAAGCAACTCCTCCACCGGACCAGTCAATCTCAAAGGAAATGAGCTTTCCCAGACCATTTGGGGCAACTCCGGTGCCAACGTCCTGAATGGTGGCGGCGGTGCCGACACACTACAGGGACTCGGTGGTAACGACACGTTCGTGTTCCGACCAGACGAAGCCCAAGGCGATAAGGTCCTCGACTTCGTCGGCAACGGCACGAGTGCGGGCGATTCGATCAGGTTCGAAGGCTACGGCACTGCGGCGCAGGGCGCGACGCTCGTGCAGCTGAACGCAACGCAGTGGCAGGTTAACTCTGCTGATGGCCTCATCCACGAGACATTAACCTTCAGCAATGCTGCCGCCATCCACGCCACCGACTTCCTATTCGTGTGAAAACGAGATGCAAAAAGTGGCAGAAGCGAAAGTGCTGAGCTATGGCTGGCAGGCCCAACTAGGCTGTATTCCCTTGGCCGACGGCATAGCAGGATCAGCAGCCGAGTTGCCGTTCCAGTTTCCGCCATTTAAGCGGGTCCAAGTACAGACGTAAGTAGCATCTAACTTGCTCCTGTCGATCCAGTGTTGCCGATCCAAGTTAAGGCCCATGATGCGATTCCAGTAGGTAAGCAGTTTCCGCCCCCAGGACAGTTGTTCCCAGTAGCGCTTTGCATTGCTCGTTGGCATCAGCAGTCCATGTCGCCAGACCGGTTGCGTGGTGGTGCTTGCGACGGGCCTTACGCCCGCATCTCCCGATCCGGAATTACGCGAAATGGTGAGGTTGTCATTGGTTAGCGCTACCGGCGTTCGCATCCGCCGGATTCCATGTCGTGCCTGCACCGCCGCCGCTCCCGGATGGGCGACCCGCGCCCGTCAAAATCATACAAGCCGACACAGGACAATGATCACCGGCTCTGCAAGAACTGCAGCAGCTCCAATCAGAAGCGGCCAGCGAGTGATAAGCCGTCCGTTCATTGTCGATCTCATTGACGTCGAGCGCTCAGGTTAAACTCGTTTCAGTTTGCCGGGCATCTGTCCGCCGCTTACGCTTGGTGCGCCTGCTGTTGGTGCAACAACGCGGGACAAGGGTCGCCGGCCAATCCCCCAGGTCGGGTCGGCGGTTCACTCAGGTCGCCTCTCGTGCGTTCTTCACCTGCTCCATAAACGCCTCCGTGGCGTGGTCTTTGGCCTGGAAACTCTCGCAAGCCGGCCGTTCTGCCGGCGCGTCGGTCGGCCGAAAGCAGACGGGAGCCAAGCAAGGATTTGCCGGGCCAGACGAAAGAAACGTCTGCTGTTGGAACGCCGTGATACCAATGCCAACGCCTCGCACAAGAGCCGGCGGCCAACGACATTCTCCAAGTAACTTGGAGGCTACCCAAGGGCCCCTAGGAAGGCAATTTCAGAACGCACGCTGAATGCCAAGCATTCATCAATGGCGTCGCCACAGTGATAACTGACATCCGGCGTGGTTCACGGCCCGAGGAGTAAGCTTCGGGCCTGAGAGGGAGTGAACGGACTGAGAAACGAACACCTTGCCATCATGTTCAGCCCTCTTGGGGGGAGAACATGCTCAAAGCCGAGGAATGCCGAACTGCACCAACGCCTCCATACTCGCGGCCTCTGAAAAGGGACACTATCCGCGCTCGACAGTTTAGGCTAGCCGAGGCAAGACAACCAGCTTGTGACATCACTCACACTTCGGATTGAGTTGGAGCCCTGTCCACTCTTTCAGATGTCGCGCTTGATCAGCCGGGCGGACGGTCAAACCCCTCGAAGCCGATGAAGAGCAATCCGAACATGATTGCTACGATCAAAACAGAGCCGAGAACAACGAGCAGCGCAGCTTTCCAGCCGGCCAAGCCCTGTTTCTGAAGCCTGATGGCGAAAAATATCAGGACCATAAATAGGATCGGGCCAATGAGAACGAGCATGGCTGATTCCTAAATCTGCGGCTGCCCAGAAGTCCACTCATCAGGATGGTGGACGCCGGCCCTTGAATGAGCTGCCGCAATGCGTCGACCGCTCGACTAAGCGGAGATGACGTCTTGCACAGTTCGGTCACCGCTTTGCCAGCAGCAGGGATTGACTCGCGATCATTTTTGTCAAGTCTGAGCGCTCTTGCTCAAGACACTTTCTCTGTCCGTCCATGTCGTGCCCGTCACGTTCGAGGACGTCGATCAAGATCGTCTGATTGTTCACATAAACTTGCTTTTTAGCGATCAGACGCGCGAGAGCGGCAATTTCGTCGTTGCAATCTTTTGACATGGAGAAATCTCTTGACTGTATGATCAGCGATTAAAGATCTCACCCTACATAATCATGCTTGCAAACTAGTTACCCACTGGCGTTTACCTTTTCCTCCCTCGGCGCAACCGTTCGCTTCCTCAAGGTAGCGCTTACTGTTTCGAAATTTCCCGGCTGGCGATCCTGGCGCTTTCTTGGCTCTCGACCGCTTCGAGCAGGTCGAGCTGGCTGGCCAGAGCAAGATAGGCATTGGCGACGCTGGAAAGGACGTTAGCAAGACGCTCGGTCGGCTTCTCCTCATTGACGCGGGCTCGGTAGCGATCGGCGAGCTTGCGGCTGCCCTCCACCAAGCAGGAAAGAACGGAGCGTTCTCGGACGCTGCGAACGACAACCGAGTCGAGGTTGCGCTGGAGCCATTTCCCGACGAGCGGTGGGCCACCCTGAGAACCCCTGTCACCGTTCACGAACCTCGCGTTGGGTGCTGCCATCACCGAGAAGCTTCGCCCGTAGCCAGAGATCGATGAAGCATTAAATCCATCGTCGCGAAGATGTTGAGGGATGAACTTCAGTCCATTGGCATCCGCTCGCTTACAGACGCAGAGGCCGAATTGGTTGCCAACCGGATATTCGAGCAGATTACATATCTGGAGCTCGCACTTGCTGCCCGCGAGCTTCCCCGGAAGCCGACTTGCGGCACCTAACGACGCTCACCAGTTCGCAAAGCCTGACGGAGTGGGAGCCCACATGCTAATAAACAATACACGAGGGCAATATGGGGGCACGATCTAGCTTGGGGCGCTGGTCGCTTCGAAGAGCGGTCGAAGGGATGAAAAAAGTCCAGACCGACTCGGGGTGGTCCAGCGCTGTCCATGAGAATTGCAACGGATCCAGGAGGCGTGACGAGGTCGTACGCTACGTTTCGTGGCGAAGACACAGGCACTCTTCTAAGCGAATATCCGCGAATGTTCTAAGATTTTACCGATTATCTCGGGCTCTTCTCAACCTTGTTTCGGTATGGACGGATAGTTCAACTACCAGGCACGCGAGATGCGGTTCAATCGGCATAGTCTGAACATCTTCTCCTTTCAGACTTTCGTCCTTGCCAGCGTGGTGGGCTTCCGAGCGGGATCTTGGGACGTCTTCTTGCTCACGGCTGTCGGGCTTATGATGGTCTGGATTCTTCTGGCCCAACTTAGCGAGATCGCCGTATTTTACACTGCGACGGCAATTGGCTGTTTCTGGGGCGCAGGCGCGGTATTCGTTGCTCGCGGTGTCTCATCGCCGATTGCTGCCGTGCTGCTGGTTCTTTTTGCGTTCACTGTCGGATTCGCCGGAAATTACGTTGCGCTTCAGCACATGCGGCCCGGTCAGAGAACTCGTTAGGACAAGTCGACCACGACGGACCATTGTCAAACGCGCGCGACCGAGGGATCTGTTCACTTCCGTTCGCTTGATCAATCTGCTCCGCATGCTAACGAGCAATGATCGAACCATCATCGGAGCGCACATTTGGCAAAGAAGGCTAAACCGACGCGTAAAGAGTACACCGCTGCTGACGTAAAGCTGCTGAAGGCATACTCAAAATCGCGGACTCCCGTTGTGAAGATCGCTAGGGCGATGAAGCGAACCGAGGGGTCCCTTCGGCAAAAGGCTCGAAATCTCGGGATCGGGCTAGGTCATCAGCGCTAAGCGATTGGACTGGCATTGTAACGCCTCCACGAGCCCGTTTCGATCGTTTGATGAAGTGATCGAGCTCGCAGTGAGCGGCCCTCCTCTTGCGAGCTCGCTTAGAACTCTCATTGCAGTCTTCGCGGGGCATATTCGTGTATTTGTCGCAGGCACGCAATGTCGCCCCTTTCGACCGAGCTCTCGTATCCGTCCAGTGAAGGCCGCCTTGCCGAATGAGGCGCGTTGTTGAGAACTGTCCTTATGGACAGTGATAGGCGCAGTGCCCAAGTCGACCGGATTGAGGTGGTGGACACGAACGGGCGGCGCGCTGGTCGGAGGATGAGAAGCTCAAGATCGTCCTGGAGAGCGCCGCGTCAAGTCGCGGCAACGGCGCGGCGGTATGGCGTTTCGCGCTCATTGCCGCTGCGATGGCGGCGGTCGTTTCGGCCCGTAAAATTCGACAATACCGAAGTTTCGCCTTGCTCCGTCGGGCAAAACAGTGGTTCATAGGGGGCTGGTGAATGGAGCCAGCTTATGTCGAACGACGCTGAACCCTCGGAACTCTCCAAAATCGCTAGGAGGGTTGTACGTGCGAGTTTGGCGCAGCTTCCATGATCGCCGGTTGAATATCAAATTCCCGATGTAGCTCTCGTCCCGAAGAATGGCGCCTATCATTACCCGCGTCCATGGTGTCCCCGAACGGCTGGGGACTTTCTTACTTAACTCCCAAGGCACAACCGTTTCACATTTCACCTCAAGGAAGCGACTGAATATCCACCTACAGTGGCCACCTCTCGCGGGAGCCCGGGACGAACTCGGACGTGATCAGTGGCGAGATACTTGCGCTGCCCCCTCCGCAGCAATACCCTTCGATTGCTCCTTCTCGTCAACAAGCTCCCGCGCCAAGCCATAGCCAGGGTTACCACACGGCTTGTAGCCAAGACGAGCAAACCGGCATTGACCGGCACAGACCTTCACCGAAAGCTCGCGGCTGTACTCCGCCGCCATTACTCTTTTGATGTTTTTGACGATGCTGGCAAGCATGGTGCCGTCATTATCGAACTGCTCAGCGCAATATGCGATCTTGATACCCGCTCGCTTGCACATGGACTCATAGTGCGCGCTCTCGTCTACATCTTGAAAGCGACCCCATCGACTTACGTCGTAAACCAGGAGGTGACCGAAGTCGGCTTGCCTATTCTCGACATCCTCCAAGAGTTGAAGGAGGCCGGGCTTGTTCTTGATGAGCAGTCCGCTTTCACCCTCGTCCTTATATGTTCGGACGAGAGTGAGGTTATGAGCATGCGCATATGCAGCGATCACCGCAGCCTGATTCTGGGAATAGTGCTGCAGCTCCGTGGACATTCGGACGTACTGAGCCGCACGAACAGGAGAAGAGCCTTCGGCAGGTGAGCCTTGTGAACGAAGAGCGCATTGCTCATTCGCCATCTCCACTAATACGATCCCGCCTGGATGAATAGAACTCCTGCGCTGTAAAGTATTCAAGAGCCATTCAAGCGATACCTGCTATTTGGCTCTGTCTCCCCAATCGACTACGTATGCTTCGTATGATTGCCCCAGGGCTCTCTGCGAAGTGCTTGAGCGTACCAAGCTGCCACGCAGCCGGCTGGTTCGAGGCACGTGGGTATCCAAGTCAACCGTGACCTTCCGTGCCCCCGCACTCGTGAGGAAATTCGAAAGCTGTCTCAGCGGATTAAACGCGTAGCTTAATGGCTTTGAGCGTGCCTCGGCAGGCAAATCGGAACGGTCCGCCCGAATCTCCATCTTCCGTGCCCGGGCGTCCGCATCCTTCCTTCGAAGGAAGGATTTGGACACGGCCCCCGAGCCCGCCCGCCTGACCTGAACCTGCCATTTCTTGCCTCGTTGCCTGATCGTAGCCATGTGTTTTCTCGCGGTGACACGGTTGTGACAGCGAGTTTTTCGGGGGCTGGAGGAGGAAGGCCTAAATTGCTGGAACTGCCTTTATATTCAGGCTATTCCAATCTGGCACGCCATTCAGAATAAAACTCGAGCTCATATGTAATTGAAATTGCCATATAATTTCAAGATGGGATGAGATCGTTTTCCGTGCGAGCCGCGACTGGCGTCCGGCGCTTTCAGGTCATAGCTGGCACGACGTGCTAGCTTTTTTGACTATGGATTCGCCCTCAGCTTCTCCGCATCACCCGACTTTGCTCAACCCCTTGAGGATCCGAGATTTCTGAGGCAGCATGGCCCAATTCGGCTAATTTTTTCCATTATGTCGACGCTCGATGATTCTCTGGTTCAACATCACAACGCGGCGGTGCACACGAACGAATTCTTTTTTTGCGAGCACGTCCACTTAGGCGGGTTGAGCGCTTCAACTTAGGGCGGCAACTACATGAAAACGCCGTAGATCTCTTTGCGCGAGTTTTGAAAAGTCGGCTAATCGAAATAGACTTCAGGGAGTGCGGGGGAGGGCGCAGCATGATTACTTTTGATTATTCGACTTCCTACCGCGGTGTAACACACACGCAAGAGTATCTCAGCTCGTTAGACACGGACATTGTTTCAATAGCCGATCTGGAGCCAATCATAAAAGAGCCCACGATTCATCTCGTCGACGAGAAGGGCAACCCCTATACAGTCCAAGGAAGCGTTACCTTTTACGGCCATTTTCCTACTAATAGCGGTGTCGGTAGCTATGTCCCGACGAGCCAGTATGTTTATCGAGTAGATGCCACTCTAGGTATCGGCATCCGACTGAACTATCACGCCCCAGAATTTCCGGACATCAACGACTACGTCGCCGATTCCTATAATTCGATAGCAGCGTACAGCGCCGCTGCCCTCAATTGGGGAGAGGCCGTTGAAAACTGGTATGCGTCAGTTGAAGCTGGCGAAATTACACAGGCAGCGATTGGAGACACTGGCGGTATTCTTGCGTCAGTAAAATCGGATAGCCCTATAAAGATCGGAAACTTGATCCAGGCGTTCGATGCAAGCGCACTAAAGATTGTAGGAAGTGCATTTGGCGACGTTATCGAAGGACGAGGCTCGCAAAGCAACGAAATCGACGGCGGCGCCGGTGCGGATACCATTACCATTATTGGCAACGGTTCGAACAACATCAAGGGCGGAACCGGAGATGACGCAATTGTCGTCACCGGAAGCGGCATAAGCACGATCGATGGCGGCGTCGACAACGATACCATCACAGGGGGATCCGGCAACGACATACTCGATGGTGGAGCCGGCAACGACACACTCAATGGCGGTTCGGGAGACGATGACCTCATTGCCGTAACTGTCGGAAATTCGGGCGTGGACATTCTCGATGGGGGCTCCGGTGTAGATCGCTACTACGTCGATAGCGGCGACACAATTATGTCACTTGAGAGCGGAGAGTTGATCTATTTCACCTCCGACAGGAACATCGATAATCTGCTCGTCGAATTCAATGGACAGCAGATAAGCGCAATTCTGTTTAGCAATGACTTGTCTTCTCAGCAAAAGGTCACGATTGAGAACGGATTTAGCACCACTTATCTTAAAGCATATATTTTCAACCTAGGCGCCCTCGGAAATAGCGTCGCCCTGGAGCGACAGGGTCCGCCGAATGCCTCGGCCGATAAGCTGGAGCTGTTTACTTATGATAGGGCGGCAGCAGAGCAGAAGATCGATGAGCTATGGCACAGCACCCAAGTCGACGGTTTAAAGGACGCATCAGGGGAATTGCTGGATCGCAGCCTTGCAATACAGTTTGAGAAACAATGGACAAGTCTGACTCCTGCTTTAGTTGCTGGCATTGGTAAGTCAACCAATGTGTTTTTCAAGGTGAAAGACGTCAATGAAGAGATTGTCCCGGTATTGGTTAAGTCTTTCAAAGGTGAATACAAAACGGACGGCGCCTTTTTGCTTGACCTCGGCGTGGCTCTCTTCAAAGTCTTTGTCCCATTCGGAGGAGTCGCGGTCACTGCTGGGAAGCTTGCCTTCGCTTATATTCTAGATCAATTCATCCAGGCAGCCGCCAACATTGGAAAGGGGCTGGTCAATGCGTTCAACGCGTTTGGCGCTGGAAATGAGACTGCGACCGGTTCCAATCAGCCCGATTTCTTTTACATGCGCGGCGGAGACGATCAGGCGTTTGGTTTGGGCGGTGATGATACCTTCAAGGGCGGTGACGGCAAAGGCAACGATCTTTACGACGGTGGCGACGGATCAGACTTAGTCAGCTATTCGAGTGCCACTCACCCCATAACGGTCAATCTTGCATCGGGGCAGGCTAACGGCCTCGATATCGATTCAGATATCCTGGTATCGATTGAGAATATTATTGGCGGGCAAAGTAGCGACTCTATCCTTGGAGATCTGAACAAGAATGTTCTGGAAGGAGGAGCGGGCAACGATACGCTGGATGGACGCGCGGGCGCTGACTACCTTGTAGGTGACGCCGGCAACGACATCTACGTTGTCGACAACGTCGGCGATAAGGTGCTTGAGGCAATCGGCGGCGGCATTGACCGCGTTGCCTCCAGCGTCAGCTACGTTCTTGCGGCAGGCCAGGTGATCGAGCGGCTCGATACCACCAGCGTAGCCGGCATGGCGGCGATCAATCTGACCGGCAACGAGTTCGGCCAGAGCATCATCGGCAACGCCGGTGCCAACACGCTCGACGGCAAGGGCGGTGCCGACACGATGCAGGGGCTTGGCGGCAACGAC
>Ga0214544_1007395_pt1 | contig 19321 bp, 7 predicted proteins | sample CNSS3metaG_FD_160074 | JGI IMG/M metagenome (GOLD analysis project Ga0214544, IMG submission 160074) | Root nodule microbial communities from cowpea collected in UCLA plant growth center, Los Angeles, California, USA - CNSS3 | ecosystem: Host-associated > Plants > Roots > Nodule | place: USA... | reverse complement strand
ACACAAAATCAGTATATCATGAAACAAATAGTTGGACTTCAATTCAAAATGACCAAAATACTACAATAATTATTATCATCTTAGTTTGTATCAACTCACAAGTCAGTAACTATTTTCAAACAGAATTGTTATCATTTTTACCCAATAATAATTTGCCTTAAACAAATAATCTTTCCAGAGCATAATCTTGCAAGCTAAAACCATAATCGTCGTCCAAGTCTTTAACACCATCAGTTTTAGTTCCTTTAAAATGAGTAATGTCTAATCATCTTGGTGTATAGTTTCATGCTCCTCAACCTACTAATTTGAATTGATTTTGATCACTTCTTCTTAACTTATTTTGATTATTCATATATAACAAATATAACATCATTTATCGTGTGTTGTTTCTATGAGTGAACCTAAGCAAGTTAATCAAAAGGAAAATACGCTAAAAAAGTAGTAGACTAATAATTATATCATAGATATATTTTAAATAATATTACCTTATCATCTCAAAAGGAATCTCAATTATACTCTAATCTAGGTCAACCACATGTCAAACCTAATATATAAATGGTAAATTTTTAGAGCTTTGGATGTTTACTATATAAATGCTTGCCGTCAACACCACCATGCGACTTGGAATCGCCGCTGCGACCACGCCGTGAACGTCGCACGACCCAACAACGCCACCGGAGTGAGTACTTTTCTTTTTCGTAGTTATCTACTCTTTGGGTTGAGGAATTTCCTTGCAAAGACCGTGTGACTATGGGGATTGATGTTGAGATTTTTCAGTGGGTGGATGATGATGGAAGAAAACCCTGTAGTGTTAAATGAAGAGTTGTGTGAAAAAGAAAAAAGAAAAAAGAAAAAACGCTGGTGGTGTAATGGTGAACATGTGTGTGTAGAATGTGATGATAGATGAAGGTGATAATGGATGAGGGAAGATGAAACACGTGATGGTTTGTTTGTGCAAGCATCCCCTGCCAGAACGGTTTTGGTACTGCTCTTCATTATAGAAAATTAATTTTTTTTTTCAACGGTAAGATATGAGACCATAGGAATGGAGACATTTTGTAGTGGTGTGAAAAGCAAAGTCTGGATGTAAAGACATTAAAACATATATTGGGGGCTTTTAGCCCAAAAAAATAATCTGAAACATGAAGTTGTAGATGGTATAAAATTTTCATTCTATTTTTTAAATTAATTTTTAATCTTAATTTAAAATTTTAATTTAATATTCTTAAATTTTGAATTACTTTAATTTTATCCCTTTATTTACTAATTAGTAGACTTGTCAATCCTGTCAATCTGGCTCACTTCACATGATTAATTTTGGCCTAATCCACATAAGTTGGGCAGGATACCCACAAAAGTCTTGTATCTCAAGACCTTCTATGAACCTTCTTTTTAACATGGAAATAAAATATTAATTTTAAATAATATTTATATAAACAATTTAATTTTTACAATAATATTTTGCATAATTTTTCTTAATAAAAATAATCACATCATAACTATTCAATCAAAAAAAAATCACTCTTTTCCATCTTCCCAAAGTGTTTTTAAGTGAAAACAAATTTAATTAATTAAATCAATTTATGTTATCTTAGATCTTGAATTCATTAAAAGGATATTTCAAAAAATTAAAAAAAGTCCTATGTTACGTGGACAAAATAAATTGACAAATTTAGCACAATTGAAGTTAAGTCATCTTCAAAATTTTAAACCAATTTAGTCCTCAATCTTTAGAAACGCGTAAATTTAGTCATTTTAACCAAAATTTATTTAGATTATTCGATGTTTCAAATACGTTTCTCAACTAACATTAAAGCGAAAATGTGTCAAATGGTGTAAACAACACAAATGCTATCATGAAATGCATTTGAAACATCAAATCAATTTAACAAAACTTGGTTAAAAAGAATAAATCCTCACATTTCTAAAGTTAGAAATTAAATTGGGTCAAAGTTTCTCACTGGAAGTTAAGGGACCAAAAACATATTTAACTTTATATATAACTTAAACTTCCAAGTGCCAAAATGCCAAATGCACGCTATATAAAAAATTCACTTATTCTCCCATTATTTCTATCTATATAAGCTAAACTCAAGTTCCTCACACATAGTACACATGCACATACCTTCCATGCTTCTCTAAGCTCGATCCATTTTACCTCATCAAATGGGACATCACACCAATAATCTGGGATTCACACAAAAAAACATGTTTCATTGATGACAAAAGTTAGATTCATGGTATTGGCTAGAACCGTCAAAACGGATAACCTGGTCTAGCCCGGCTCGACCTACCATGGGTTGATCACTTAGTGAGCCAACCCAACCTAGCTCACTTATTAGTGAGCCAAAAAAAATTTGAACCCGACCTGACCCACCATGGGTTGGTGGGTTAAACGGGTTGACTCACGAGCTCACTTAATTAAAAAATAAACAATTTTTTTAATTTATTTTTCTATCAAAACTAAATTATAATTCTAATTAAAATCTAAATAAACTTTAATACAATCCAAATACAAACCAAAATCACAAAAATACAAATTATCTATGTGTTGGCTAAAGAAAACAACTTAGCTTGACCCAAATGCAAAGTCTAACTTAACAAAAAACACTTTGTGACTCTTTTATTTACAAATTGGTGAGTCAACCTGACTCATCACGAGTTCAACCCGGGTTAATCGGGTTCAGGAGTAGAATCATCATATAGTTTCTCAATCTCCTATTCGTTATCATGGATTTAAGAATCAGAATTATCATCATCACTAACTACTGATCCTACTCTATTGTTGTTTTCGACTGTATCTATGTTGTTATTATCTTGTTCATTCAGGAAGTACCCACTTGTATTTTCTAATTCATAGCTTCTTTTTGTGATACAATTAAAGCCTTAATTCTCCTCTTCTTCTAGATTTTTGAATAGCCTGATTCAAATTCTCTAGTTGACATATTTATATATTTTTATATAAAAAAAAGATATAAATATATAAAATACTACTAAAGATAAGTATATAAAATGAACGATTTAAAACAATAAAAACTAATTCTAGTTGTTAGAAAAGTAAAGTCGATAATAAACTTATATTGTCTTAAGTCTCAAATTTATTTCTCCCTCTCAAGGCTCAACTTCTTCACAAACCTGCAAAGTTTGTTTTAATATTAATCATCAATAAAAATAATTAAAAAAATTATTTTTCTTCTCAACTCGATAATAAGTCTTTTTTTTTCCTAGACTTGAATTATGTTTCTACAGAAAACCCAACTTTGAATTATGCTCCAATTAATCTATTATCCACAAAAAGAAAAAAACAAAAATAAAAATCTTAATCAAATTAATAGTTTTGTAGAAAATTTTCACTTTCTCGTCAAGATATATGCAAAAAAACTCTCGAAACTCGTAAGTTTGTAAGTACCGAAAAAAAATTGGACAAAAGAAACACATTTCCAATTCTAATACAAATCCAACAAATAGATAAAACAACAACAACACAAATAAAAAGAAAGAACATATTAATCAGAAATGAGGATGAATATAGATTGGTACACACAGACAACATAAAATTCAAGGATTGTAATATGTCAAAACCCTAAAAAAAAATAAAGACTCTAGAATATAAGAAAAGAAGGAGAGGCAAGAGCAGTCACAAAGAGATAGAAGAAGAAAATAGAATCAAGATTGATTATAAAAATATAAAGATAACTAATCCTTTTTTTCATCCTAAACCAAATTATAATTCACCAAAAAAAAGATTTTAACTCATTAAATATCATTTTTAATATCAATAAAAGTCAACATACACTAATAAAAAATTAATTAAATTTTATTCTTACACATAAACTTATAATCAATTTAACAGAGCTATATTAGTACTAAAATATTCTTTTTGAGGATTTTTTTTTCTCTTAAACATAATTTTATAATTAATTTAACAGAGCATATTAGTACTAAAAATATTTTGATGCCTTTTTTCTTAAATATAATATGTTAATTAATTTAATAGAAAAATATTAGTAGTAGAAAAAGTATTTTTGAGGCCTTCTTTCTTTAGAGGTCTAAAGTGAACGCTTTACTCGCTTTACCCTTCAGCCGGCCTTGACCAGGTCAAAAATCAACCAGTATTGAAAAAATTCAACCCAACCCGGCTCGAACCCGTGGTGGGCCAGGTTGACCCGCGGGTTCCAACCCATTTTGATAGTGCTAGTGTTGGCCTTGCGTGAATGCATGGTGGCATTAGAGGAAAACATTAAAGATTGAGGCTTGAACTTAGGTGAAAAGAAAAAGTTTCGGTGAGGATAGGCAAAGAAAAAGAGTTTTGAATGAAAAGGGGAGTAAACCCCACTCTACTAAGGACTTTGAAAAAAATCCCCCCATTAAGTGGGTCAATAAAATGAGGTTTAATGTTAGTGTGGGTCAAGGATGACCCGTGGGTTATGGGCTAAAATTACACCTCTACTACCTAGTTTTTGTATTATTATATTTTTAAAGCAATTTTTATTTACCTAGATAAAATTCATTGTTGACAACGACGGTATTCCCTGTAATCATCGCCTATGGGCATTGCTAGGGTGCAATTTTGTGTAAAATTGTCATCTATGAGTACATGTAAGCGACAATTTTGTGCTTAACTGTATCTATATGACCTTTTTTAGGGTTAATCCATGCTCGAAACATTAATTTTGTTTAGTCCCCTAACTTTAGAAAGAAATGGATATAGTCATCTCACTCAACATCCTTAAATTTTATCTAACATGGCAAATGAAGTTCCATTGTAGTGTCTACGATGTTTACACATCTTGCACATGTTTTGTTCATGTGGCCAAAATTAATTTTGTGAATTAAATTAAAAAAATCAAAAAATGTGCAAAGGTTGTTGTTAGAGGCACCCTTTTTATTCCACTTTATCTTCCCCTCTAATTAAGGGTGGCAAAACAAATTAAGCCCGACCGTTAGCCCGTGTCAAAAGGGATGGACTGGGTTGAAGATTTCAACTCGTCAACCCGTTCTGATCCGGCTTGTCCAGCTCGTTAATTTGATAGGCCAAAGTACGAGCCAGTCTGTTGGCCCATTTTTTTAAATTAAAAGTTAGAATAAAAAGTAATAAAAAGATTATTCTTTTAAATTATATTTTTTAAAAATTGTAAATATATAATAGTATTATAATTTAAATCATTAAGTTCCAATTATTAGTTATAATAGAGTAATATACACATGTAAATGTAATAATTATTTTAATTTATCTAATTGAAAACATTAAATAATCAATTAAAAGTTTACAAAATATTTCATATGATTAAATGTGCTTTTAATATTAATTTACATGTATATATAAACAAACTTGAAAACAAATTAAAAGAAAAAAGTGATAGGTCATCTCGGCCTAGCCTGTAGGGACGAGTCAGGCTAAAGCGGATTGGATTGGCCTGTGTTACCATTATATATGAATAATTTTGATTATTCATATATAACAAAAATAACATCATTTATTGTGTGTTGTTTTAACTATTCCTTTCTATGACTGAACCTAAACAAGTTAATCAAAAGGAAAATATGATAAAAAATTTTAGTAGACTAATAATTATATCATAGATATATTTTAAATAATAAGGTTGAATATGTTTTTGGTCCTTCAACTTTAATTAAAAGTTAGAATTAGTTCCTCTTGGAAACCTTGAATCAATTTAGTCTTTTATCTTTAGAAATGCGTGAATTTAGTCCTTTAAACAATTTTTTTAAAGTTTATTTGACATTTTAAACGCATTTCTTAGCTAACATTGAAGTAAACATGTGTCAAACAGTGTAAACTTACTAAAATTTGGTTAAAAGGACTAAATCCACGCATTTTCAAAGTTCAGAGACTAACTTGGTTCAATGTTTCCAAGAGAGACTATTTTCAATTTTCACTAAAAGTTGAAGGATCAAAAACATATTTAACCTTAAATAATATTACCTTATCATCACAAAACAATCTCAATTATACTCACATTTAAATGAACTAAATGTCAAACTTAATATATGAATGGTAAATTTTTGGAGTTTTGGATTTTTACTACAAGAATGCTTGCCGTCAACACCATCGTGCGACTTGGAATCGCCGTTACGACCATGCCGTGAATGTTGCACGACCCAACAACGCCACCAGAGTGCATTCCTCTCTACGTCGTTCATTACTCACTATTTCAGTCCCTCCAGACCTTTTCTCTTTTTTTGTACTTATCTACTCTTTGGGCTTTGGGTTGAGGAATTTCCTTGCAAAGACCGTGTGACTATTGATGATGAGATTTTTTAGTGGATGTTTGATGATGGAAGAAAACCTTATAGTGTTAAATGGAGAGTTGTGTGAAAAAGAAAAAAGAAATAACGATGGTGGTTTAATGGTGAAGATGTGTATGTAGAATGTGATGATAGATGAAGGTGATAATGGATGAGGGAAGATGAAAAACGTGATGGTTTGTTTGTAGAAGCATCCCCTGCCAGAACGGTTTTGGTACTGCCCTTTATAGGAAAATTATACTTTGACTCCATTTTTCTGACTCCTATTCTTTACTCCCTAATGTAGCTTAGTGTGGATCATTGATTCTTTCAAAAGAAAAGATAGTGGTACATTAATCAATGACCCACACTAAGTCTCGTTAGAGAGTAAAGGATGGGAGTTAGATAATGGGAGTCATTGTATCATTGTTCACCCTTCATAATAGAAAATGAAAATTTGTTTCCACGATAAGACATGGGACCATAGGAATGGAGACCATTTTGTAGTGGTGTGAAAAGCAAAGTCTAGATGTAAAGACATTAAAACATATATTGGGGCTGTTAGCCCAAAAAAAATGACCGGTGGCGTTTTAGTAAATAACTGGACAATTTTAACGTCTGCCCTTGACACACCGACGTTACGTGACGTCAGCTTTGCACCACCCCGACGTGATTTTCAAAAGCACATCGACCCTACAGCACCCCGACGTCAAATTACATCGCCCCACCCCTCTCTGACGTCAATTTCTTTTCTAAAACCAGCGCAAACCCCACGCTTCCCTACAGTTGCTTCGCGCGTTCATCTCCTCCGTGTCGACGACAACGAGAACGACCATTGCCGGTGAGTTTCTTCGTTTTCCACCACTAAAAGTTGTTGGGTTTTGATTTGTGGATTGATTTATGAGTTTTGAACCGAATATTTTTGGTTTTCATCCCCATTTTGCAGTGTTATACTTCGTCTCCGTGGTGTTCTTCTTTCTCGTTTGGCCTCGCGCCTTCTCCCCTCTGCGTCGGCGACGACGTCTATTGCAGGTGAGTTTGGTCATTTTCCATCACTGAAAGTTATTGGGTTTTGCTTTGTGGATTGACTTATGAGTTTTGAGCCCAATATTTGTAGTTTTCGTCCCCATTTGGTAGTGTTTTTCTTTCCCATTTGGCCAGCCAGTAGCACGTCCGACGCCCCTAAGGTTAGCTTTACTTATCCTTCTTTTTGCATTTTGTCACTTTGTTCATTCTTCATTGTTCATTATATGTATGTAATTGATTAATTTTTTCTTTACCGTAGTTTAAGATTTTGAATATTTTTTAGTTAGTTTTTTGGGTCTACTTTTTTATTTGAAATTTTGTATTAATATTTACATAATTTTGAAAGAAATTTATGTTTATTGTTAGACTTTTTTATTTAAATATTTTCAATTTTATTTGATTTTTTAATACTATGGTTGCATTGTTGTTTTATATATGAAGATTTATTGTAATTTTAATTAAACATTGAGCGAACCTTAGTTCCCATTTAAGATTTAGTACAAATGATTAAATTTTTAATCGTTTGTATTAAATCTTGAATTGTCCGATCGGACAGTTTGAAAAAATTATCTTTCATAATTTGTTATAACGTATACATTGAGGTTTATGCATAAATTTGATAAAATTTTGATTGAGGCAATTTTGTGTTGTTCTTTGGATGCATACTTGATTGTGATCATGACTGATCACTTTCATTTCGTGTACTTCAGAGACCAATGCGAAATGCTGTCGAAATTTTATGAAGTTTATGATGTTTGACTTCTTTGTATACGTGTTAGCAAATTATGAAAAATTGATTGAGTTTTTTACGAACATAGTATGGATCGAAGTTGAATGAATAAGCGTTGCATCAGTGAAGAATATGAAAAGGGGGTTTATGAGTTTTTGCAATATGTTCAAGAACATGCAATGTCAAGTAACGGGACATATTTTTGTCCCTGTGTTCGTTGTCTTAATCAAATACATCATGACTTGGGCACAATGCGTGATCATCTATTCATCTTTGGTATAATAAGGAGTTATACACTTTGGACTTGACATGGAAAAGTATTAGACAAGCCTACGATGTCACTAGGAACAGATTATGTAGACGACTTGATGAGTGATTATTTAGAAGATATGGTACGTGATGTTGGGGAGGAGAATTTTGGAAAAGTTCATTTATATGATTCTCTTAAGTTCGATTTAGAGGAAGAATTGTACCCACGATGCACTAACTTTATGCGATTGTCAGCAACTTTGAAATTATTCAGTTTAAAAGCAAGGCATGGATGGACGGATACAAGTTTCACAGAACGGTTGGAGTTGTTAAAGGAGATGCCTCCAGAAAATAACACGTTACCTATCCATAATTATGAGGCGAATAAAGTTTTATGTCCAATGGATTTGGAATTTCAAAAGATACATGCATGCCCAAATGATTGTGTTTTATACAAAGACGAGTTTGCTTCACTGAAGGCATGTCCAACATGTGGTTTATTGCGATGGAAATAGTGGCGATGAAGACAAAGATGGTCCACCTGCTAAGGTGATGTGGTACCTTCCTATAATACCTAGATTCAAACGCCTATTTTCCATTAAAGAAGATGTAAAAAACCTGAAATGGCATGTTGATGGAAGAAAGTGTGATAATCTTCTTCGACACCTAGTTGATTCTCCCCAATGGAAGAAGATTGATGAAACATTTCCAAAATTTGGTGCAGAGCCAAGAAACTTAAGACTTGGACTTGCTATAGATGATATGAATCCTTATGGGAACTTAAGTAGCAAACATAGTTCATGGCCAATTTTGCTGATGATTTACAATTTATCTCCTTTGTTGTGCATGAAGAAGAAATATATGATATTGTCTATGATGATATCGGGTCCTAGACAACCTGGAAATGACATTCATGTGTACCTAAATCCGTTGATCGATGATTTGAAACTGTTATGGGAAGAAGGCGTCGATGTGTATGATTCATATTCTCAAGAATTTTTTTGTTTACGTGCAATGTTATTTTGCACCATAAATGATTTTCCAGCAAATGGAAACTTGAGCGGTTACAGTGTTAAAGGTCATTTTGCATGTCCCATTTGTGAAAAAAACACGAGTTATATTCAATTGAAGCACGACCAGAAAACTGTGTATACAAGACATCGAAAGTTCCTTCCTCGAAATCATCCTTATCGTAGAATGAAAAAAATATTTAATGGAAGTCCTGAGGATGAAGTTGTAGCAAGACCCCGCAATGGTGAAGAAATATACAACCAAGTGGAAAAAATTGACATTGTGTTTGGAAAACATTCAAAGAAAAAGACCACGGAGAAAAGCATTTGGAAGAAACGATCAATCTTCTTTAATCTTCCATATTGGTGTAAACTTGAGGTATGACATTGTATAGACGTGATGCATGTTGAAAAAAATGTATGTGATAGCGTCATCGGGACTTTACTAAATGTAAAAGGAAAGACTAAAGATGAAGTAAAAGCACAACAAGATTTGGCTGAAATGGGCATCCGATCTGAGTTACATCCACAATCAATTGGAAGACGAACCTACCTGCCTCCAGCTTGTCACACTCTTTCTACAAAAGAGAAACAAATTTTTTGTGAGTGTTTAAGAAGTGTGAAGGTTCCCCAAGGTTACTCTTCAAATATTAGTAGCCTTGTTTCTATGCAAGATTTAAAGTTAGTCGGTTTAAAGTCTCACGATTGTCATGTGCTGATGCAACAACTTTTACCAGTAGCTTTTCGAGCCATCTTACCTACTTCTGTCAGAGGTATTCTAACACGTTTATGTATGTTCTTCAATGCCATATGCAAGAAAGTTATTGACCCTCGAGTGTTAGACGATTTGGAAAATGAGGCCATTAGACTATTGTGTTAATTGGAAATGTATTTTCCACCTTCATTTTTCAATATCATGGTTCATTTGATAGTTCATCTTGTGAGGGAAATTCGATTATGTGGGCCAATTTTCTTGAGATGGATGTACCCAGTGGATAGATACATGAAGATCTTTAAAGAGATATGTCAAGAATCAGTATCGACCAAAAGCTTCAATTATAGAGCGGTACATTGCAGAAGAAGCCATTGAATTCTACTCAAGTTATATGCCAAGTTGTGAACCAATATGCCAAGTTGTGAACCAATTGGAGAGTCCTAAAACTAGACATGAAGGTAAATGTGAAGGTAAGGGTGTGCGTGGAGTGAAGATTCAAAGTGTTAGTAGAAAATTAGTTGATCAAGCCCATTTGTACATCTTAAACAACACTGTAGAGGTGATTCCTTACATTACACAACCCATTGATGAAACGAAATCAGCACATCCACAAATGAGTGAAAAATGGGCACTTAATGAACATAACAAAACTTTCTTACCATGGTTTAAAAAAAGGTTTACACGATTCCAAATGTTTCTGAAACTCTATTGAGGCTAGCTCGTGGACCGAACACTGATGTCATTACATATGGCGGGTACTACATAAACAATCACTATTTCTATTCAAAGATGGAAGATGACAAAAATAGAGTTCAAAATAGTGGGGTTACACTTCAAGCTAAAGCTGTACATTTTGCTAGTTCTAAGGACAAGAATCCAATTACAGCATCCATGAGTTACTTTGGAATAATACACGAAATATGGGAAGTTGACTATGTGACTTTTAGAGTGTCAATTTTCAAGTGTAAATGGGTTGATAGTAATTCGGGTGTTGGGACAGATGACTTGGGCTTCACTTTGGTGGATCTTAACAAGATGAGTGATACAGATGAACCATTTATTATGGCTATTCAAGCAAGAAATTTTTTTTATGTTATTGATCCAGCCAATCAGAAATGGTCAGTTGTATTAGAAGGAAGAAACATGCACGTAAATGATGATGAAGATTGTCTAGACATACTTGAGACAATGTCTTTCTCATCAAGAACCATTCAAGACAAGGTTGATGATGTAACTGATGACATCCATGTTATTCAAAGTGATCACAATGAAGGCATATGAGAGAACACAATACCTTGATAGGTATTTATTTAATAATCTTGTCACATTTACAATTTTTTATTTTTCTTGCTGTTTTAATATAATAGAGGTTATTGAGTATATTTTCATCGTTAACATTTCCTAATGATATGTTTCAGGTATGACAAGCTCCAGATCAGACCACGAGGGACTTGGTAGATCTGTGACTCGATTGCCTGATGCCACAAATCGACGAGAGAGGATGCCGCTCCACATTGATCCTCGATCGGGTGAACCCAGTGGCCCATGGGAAAAAAAGTACCGTAGCTACATAGGAATGCTGGCCAAAATGAAAGTTTCTATTGCAATTGCATGTTGGGATGATGTCGCGGAGGTCGAGAAGAACCTCCTACGGCAGGATCTTGTGGTATGTTTACTTAAACCAACTATAGTATTTTTTATGTTATTGTTAACATAATATATTTTATGTTTTAAACAACACAAATTTGAGATTACTCCGAACACTGAGCGAATTAGAAAGAAAGACTTATCTCACATAGCCATCAGATGGAGGGACTTTAAGGCAAGGCTCACACGTCTATATGTGTTTGGAGACAGACAACATGACACTCCTTGTGCTAAGTACAAAATCTCTGAGGAGGAGTGGATGCAATTTCGTGCATGTAGAGAGTCTAGAGACTGGCAGGTTTGTTTGTTAAATTTGTTTATAGTGACACTAGTCATACATTTGTGTATTAAAACTATTAAATAATGTTATGTCTGACAGGAAAAAAGGACAACAACCCAACAAAGACAAAGACTTAATGATACACCACACGTGCTCTTTCGAGGTGGCTATGCATTATTGGAGAAAAAAATTGAAAAAGTCTCGTGCATAGTCTTTGGGACTTGAGTCCCCTAACCTAGTGGATGCAATTCCTAGGTACGAGGTGTGGAAGGCTGCTCGGACTATGGAGCAACGTTTTATGGAACAACTTCAACAACAACAACAAATACAAAGAACACTTGAAGAAAAGCTTCAGTCCATGTAGCAACATAACATGAAATTACCCACTCAAGCTCTAACAGGACAACGTGTGAGTACAAAAGGCTCATGCTCTAGTGTAGATCATACTGACTACACAAGTCAGTATGAGCTATTGGTTGATGAAGACCCCCCGCGCGTAGTGTCCATAGGACGATAACTTCAGGGTGCAGAGACTATCCATGGTGCTCCTCTATTGCCTTAGTATGCGCGTGTGATGATTAATGAAGTTCGAGATCCCCATGCTCAAGTGCCTGTGCTAACTTCAGAAATCCAATTTGTTGGGGAGGCTTTAGGCACATTTATTGCTTGGCCTAAAGCATTGATCATGCCATACTTTAGCCCACCAAAGGTATTATGACATCATCTTCTTAGTAGTTCAATCTTACAATTTATAAAACTTTTAACATCAAACATTTCTAAATCTTTATTTCAGTCCACTCGTCCTAAAAAACAGCCAGTTCGACGTCCATGTGTTATACGTGAAGATGATGAAATGGCTGAAGCAGAAAATGATCCTCTAGGAAAGCTGCTTCTGAAATTATACAAGTTGAAAAGAGGATCGGTATAGCTAGTGTGGGAGTTAAGAGTATTTGGCCTCCATTGTCATGTCCCATTGTACATTAACCTGAATGATGCACTAGAGATCATTACAGGAGATAAGATGTTAAATATTTCAGTCATACAACTATGATGCATGTAAGATTTTTTTATTGTATTTCATATTTAAAGCAAGGAATTGATACCTAACTGTCTTCTTGTAGGTACATGGACAAAGTCATTGTGGACCAAGGTCGATCTTTCGTCTATGGATTCATTGAACCTCAAACAATTCAACCTTCGGGAAACTCACATGACCACATCAAACTTTATTTGCAAACATGGATGGTTGAGTCAAATAGAGAGATCTACTTTGCACCATACATTGATGCGTAAGTATTTTTGCTAGTAATATTTATGAAGTATTATTAATTATTTCGGCTAAGTACTTGTGATTAATGGTAGGTATCATTGGCAACTATATGTCATCATTCCAAGACAATGCACGGTTGTATGGTTTTGTTCAAGCCATAGGAAGATTCCACCTGCTTTGAAAAAACATGTTACAAGAGTAAGTTTTTTTTTTTTTTCAATTTTAACCTATGTATCTACTTAGTTATAAAAACTAACATATGTTTTATGTTTCCAAAATTTCATTAGAATTGTGGGTAAGCCTAGAGGTCAACATTAAAGTATTATATCCAAAGGTTAGAACTCATTCATTTTAAAGTTATTAATTTTTGTATGTCAACTTATGACTTTGATATGTGTTTATTTTATTTGTAATGTTTAGTGTAACAAGCAAGAAGATTCATGGGAATATGGATATTATGTCATGTCTTGGATAAGAACAATCATTCGAGCTGCAATTAAAGATGAATGGATAGAAGTTATTATATATATCTTTCACATATTATAAATCATATCAAACTTTAAAGAATGATATTCATACATAATGAAATTGTATTACTTTTTCAGCGGTTCAAGAATCCATCACCTCTACCAGAAGACATTATCCACACACTAAGATATGAGTGGGCAACATATCTATTGGAAAGATGGAGATGATACCACATGAATTAGAACTCCTTTTAAAAACTTTGTTGTACAAAAATATCATGTTGAAACTTTTAGTTTGGTGTTATATATATTAGTTTAGAATATATGTTGAAACTTAAGTGTTATTAGATATAATTGTAACTCCAGAATTGTGCTAAAATTATTATGAAATAGTTTTGGGAGTTTTCTGATTTTTAGGTGTAGGAATGTTGTAAAAACAACCAAATTTAAAAAAAAAAATAGAGCAGTTTGATGTCTGGTGGTGCTCTGACAGACGTTATTTAACGTCTGAGCTTACCATGGCCGACGTTATTTAACGTCAGTCAAAGCCCATTAGACATCAAAATGCTATGTTTTTTTGCTCCATTTAGCGCAAAAATTGACGTCTGCTACTTTTGGCCCCGACATTGGATAACTTCGGACCCCTATTGCACCGATGTTAAGTAACGCCTGCTCTGGTTTCCGAAGTTATTTTGACGTCACCCAATACGATGTCGGTGTTTGAGGAGACATCAAAGGTAAAAAATATCAGACGTTAAAAAGTTTTTTTGTGTTAATGTGTAAATGGTTTAAAATTTTCATTCTATTTTTTAAATTAATTTTTAATCTTAATTTAAAATTTTAATTTAATATTCTTAAATTTTTGACTACTTTAATTTCATCTATTTATTTACTATCTAGTAGATCTGTCAATTTGGTCCAATTCACATGATTTGTTCCTAACCTACAAAGGTTGGGACCAAAAAATCTCACATAACTAAAAAGCCCCCATTGAAAAGGCTCACACGACCAAAATATCTACAAAAATATTGTAAGCCAAGACCAGTCTATTAACCTTCTTTTTAACATAGAAAAAATATTAATTTTAAATAATATTTATATAGATTTCAATTTCATTTTTACAAAATTTTCACAATAATATTTTGCATAATTTTTCTTAGTAAAAATAATCACATCATAACTATTCAGTCCAAAAAAAAAGTTCGCTCATCTACCCAAAATCTTTTTAATCAAAAACAAATTTAATTAATTAAATCAATTTTTGTTACCTTAGATCTTGAATTCATCAAAAGAATGTTTCTAAAACTTAAAAAAGTCATATCCTACCTGAACAAAACAAATTGTCAAATTAATATATATATATATATATATATATATATATATAAATAAGGGTTAAATATGTTTTTATTCTTGAACTTGGTGTAAAAATTGAAATTAATTCCTCTTTGAAACTTTAGACCAATTTAGTTCCTCATCTTTAGAAATGCGTGTATTTAGTCCTTTTAACCAAAAATTGTTTAGATTATTCGATGTTTCATATACATTTCTCAACTAACATTGAAGCGGAAATGTATCAAACAAAATAAATAACACAAATACTATCATGAAATGCATTTGAAATGTCAAATCAACTTAACACAATTTGGTTAAAAATCCACACATTTCTAAAAAGTTGGGAACTAAATTAGGCCAAAGTTTCATTGGAAGTTAAAGGACCAAAAACATATTTAACTTTATATATAACTTAAACTTCCAAGTGCCAAAATGCCAAATGCATGCTATATAAAAAGTTCACTTATTCCCCCATTATTTCTATCTATATAAGCTAAACTCAAGTTCCTCACACATAGTACACCATGCACATACCTTCCATGCTTCTCTAAGCTTGATCCATTTTACCTCATCAAATGGAACATCACAACAAGAATCAAGGATTCACACAAAAAGATACGTTTCCATTGATGACAAAAGTTGGATTCATGGTGTTGGCCTTGTGTGCATGCATGGTGGCATTAGAGGAAAACATTGCAGATTAGGTGTTGAACTTAGGTGAGAAGAAGAAGTTTTGGTGAGAATTGGCAAAGAAAAAGAGTTTCGAATGAAAATGGGGCTAAACCACACTCTCCTAAGGACCTTTAGGGTTAAAGGCTTTGAAAAATCGCCCCATTAAGTGGGTCAATAAAATTGGTTTAATGTTAGAGGGGTCAGGGTTGACCAATGGGTTGCGGGCTAAAATGACACCTTTACTACCTAGTTTTTGTTTTATTATATTTTTTAAGCAAATTTTATTTACCTAGATAAAATTTGTTGTTGACAACGACACTGTAATCATCTCCTATGAGCATTGCTAGGGTACAATTTTGTGTAAAATTGTCATCTATGAGTACATGTAAGTGACGATTTTGTACTTAATTGTCATCTATTTAATCTTTTTTATGGTTAAATATGTTTTTCCCATCAACATTGACGCAAAATTACAATTTATCCTTGCTCAAAACTTTAATTTTGTTTAGTCCCATAACTTTTGAAAGAAATGGATATAGTTCTCCCACTAAACATTATTAAATTTTCTCTAACATAGAAAATGACGTTGCATTGTAGTTTATGTGCTGTTTACACATCTTTTACATGTTTTATCTATGTGGTAAAAATTAATTTTGTGAATTAAATTCAAAAAATGTGCATAGTATGTTGTTGGAGGCACCATTTTTCTTCCACATCGTCTTCCCCTCTAATTAAGGGTGGCAAAACGAGTTAAGCTCGATGGGCCAACCCATCAACCCATGTTAAAAGGGACAGACTAGGTTGAAGATTCCAACCTGTTGGCCCATTTTTTTTTAAATTAAAAATTTAAATAAAATTAATTAAAAAGATTAATTTTTTATATTATATTTTTAAAAAAAGTGTAAATATATATAGTATTGTAATTTAAATCATTAACATGTATAAATTAAGTTCCAATTATTAGTTATAAAGGAGTAATATAACATTTAAATGTAATAATTATTTTAACTTATCTAATTAAAAACATTAACTAATCGATTAAAAATTTTAAAAATACTTTATATGATTAAATATTTTTTTAATATTAATTTTTATGTATATATAAACAAATTTTAAAAATAGAAATTTGAAAAAATTTGAAAACAAATTAAAAAAAAAGGTGACGGGTCATCCCGACCCAACTTGTTAGCTTATCCTCTATTGGGTGGGTTACCATTAATGGCTTGTTTCTATTTGACGTGCCAACCTAACCTAGCCTGTTTTTGATAAGCCATGAACAAGTCAGGCCAAAGTGGGTCAGGTTGGCCTGTGTTACCACCCCTAGCTCTACTCCTCACAACAACCATCTTCATCTTCTTCACACAACATGTGACTTCAATTCACTTTATCTTCCCCATTCATTTTCCAATTCCATTTTCACTATGTTGTTGCAAGGTGGCTCTAGAAAGGGGATGAATAAAAAATCTATACATTTTAAATTGTTTTGCGCAAACATAATATTGAATTAGAGAGTAAGACAAAGAATAATGCACACAAGAATTTATACGGGTTCACCTCCACTTGTATTTATGTCCAATCTCTTAAGTTACATGCTTAAGAAATTCACTAATCAAATCCTTTGACTAACACAAGTATCAATCCCTCAAAGTTACAATGAGTATCAACCTCTCCATGTATCACAAGTTTAACCCTCCCCAAGAAACATGAGTATAAACCTCTATAGGTTACAATGAGTTTAACCTGTCTAGGTATCCTTTCTTAATCTCTCTTTAAGATAGAGAACTCATAATTGCAATGATCAAAAGGATCTCTCATGCATAGGAGTATAATTGCGCTCATAGGGTATACTTCACTATGTTAAGGATATTACGATATGTATCACTCAATCCACTATTACTTATACAAAACAAATTTGACTCTATTCTCTTAGAGTATCCTCTCTTCTTCTTTTCTTGAATTGATAAGATAATGTTTCAACGCTTTTGCATTTTCTCTTGCATTCTTCTTGTCTTAATCATCTAGGTCTTGATACTTATACTTGTGTTCTATCATTTGACCGTTAATGCAAAATTCAGTTGAGCATATCTTCAGTATCTTCTTCTTTCTTCATATAAAAGTTCATGATATTGCATTCATAGTATATTGCTTCCTATGAATGATCACGTATTTCCTTTTCAGCCATTCAATAATTTAAATTTCAAATATAATGCATTGTGTCTTCAATCTTCTGGAGATTCTCTTACAGTCTTTGATTTGCAGAGTCTTTCTCTTTCTCGTGATTGGTTGATAAATATATGATTAACAATTATCAATCAAAGAATGTTTTCTTATATATATATATATATATATATATATATATATATATATATATATATATATATATATATATATATATATATATATGTGTGTGTGTGTGTGTGTGTGTAATTAGATATTCAATCAGTTTTGATATTTTTCAAATATATCTTCAAATAACTTTTATACTTGTTGCAATATCTTCATCCCTAATAATCTCTTGATAAATTTCAATGATTTAGATTTATTTTATTAAAGTAAACTGGATCTTCATATCACCTCGTGATTTAATAATTCTCTTTCGTGTTATCTAAACTTTAATCATCTAATGCATGTCTTCATTTAACTTGTCTGGTCATTCTTCCATTGAAGTCGTCTAATAAGGATATTCAACATTTAACTTAGTGAGTTGAACTTGACTTACTTAGCATTGATACTCATCTATGCCTTGTGTGCTTGCATTGAGTTGTCTAACGCTTTGCTTTGACTCGTCTATTGCTTGTAGGAGTGAGTCTAGTGTTTTTCCTCATTATGTTGACTCATATAGTCAATCATCTTGCCAATTGAGTTCACTAAGTATGCACCAACGGAGTCATCTAGTGACCCTAGTCTTCTAATAACTTAGTACTCTTGGGTTGTCTAATGCCTTTAATTGTTTGGTCCAACTTGTGACTCATCTAACTTAGTACTTCTAATTGAGTGACTAAGTTTCACTTTTGTTAGTGTTTGTTTCAGACTTCAAGCTTCATCTTTCTTTGTGCTATAAACATAACATTATAATCAGAGAGCAACATGAATTTACCAAGAGCAACCTTGAGTCACATGCATTATCTCACACTCACATGCAATCTAAGAGTTAAAATACCTAAAAGTGGACAAAACGAAAATTTATTAAGTTCAACGCTTTGATCGAATGGTTAGCTGCTTGCGAAGATCGATCCTATTTGATATTCAATAAAATGAAGATTGGAGTAAAAAACAAAGAGAAAAGACAAATAAAAATTTTAGAAAAAAAATTTAGAAAAATAATGATTTTATAAAATACTCATTAAAAGTTGTAATCATAATATTTAATGAAAAAAAGTATATACAAAGTGATATACACATTATAAAATATTTTCTAAAAATATCAATAATTGTTTTAAATATGTAATTGTAGATGAGTCTTGTAAACTTAAGAACAAAACTACTTGATTGTTACACTTAAATTAATTTTTTTTATAAAAAGTAAATTACCATTACCATTCCCATTTACATAATCATGTAGAGAAAAAACATAACCTTTATTCTTTTACTTTGCACCCGATATCTCTCTCTATCTATAATATATATATATATATATATATATATATATATATATATATATATATATATATATATAT
>Ga0214544_1007392_pt1 | contig 19329 bp, 9 predicted proteins | sample CNSS3metaG_FD_160074 | JGI IMG/M metagenome (GOLD analysis project Ga0214544, IMG submission 160074) | Root nodule microbial communities from cowpea collected in UCLA plant growth center, Los Angeles, California, USA - CNSS3 | ecosystem: Host-associated > Plants > Roots > Nodule | place: USA... | reverse complement strand
ATAGTTTATATATATATATATATATATATATATATATATATATAAATTTTTTGAAACAATGTATAAAAAACATATTTAATTTATTGAAGAAATAGTGTAAAAATTATGAGGACTTTAATGTAATTTGATTTCTTATGATAAAGACAAGAGATAAGCAGCATAATGTATACTATATAACAGGGAGAATAATATAAGATGGCAAAACAAAGTTTGTGATTTAATTGTAATTCTCATGAAATTCCTTATCTTAAAGATCCGTGAGGGCAATGTAATTTGGCCTTGCCTAGGTGACTTTATCATCACGTCCATTTATTGATTAATTTAATGTTTTTTGGTAAATGGGTGCTTCTATCTCTAACATGAATTATCCTACGAAATAGTAGCCTAGGGTTTGGTTTCCCCCATGAAAGGAACCTTCTTCCACAACTTTGGCAAGGAATAAAACCACTTCATAATTTTACTATTATTGAGATGCTCGGTTTTCAATACTAAAAAATGTATTAAAAATCTAAATCATAATTAAATCATATTATACTAAAATGAATTTACGAAATTGTGTTAATTTGAAGCATGGGAAAAAAGAGAGGTTAAAAAAAAAAAAAAAAAAAAAATGGCTGAATGAAAAAGGTAGTGCAATGCAACAAACAAATCCTAGTTGTGGAAGGAAAGTATGAGCAAGGAGGGTCCAATCATTCATCCGCGTGTGACCACTTTCTTTCTTCTTACCTTCTTACAATTAATTAACGCTCATTTTTCTAACTTATCTCTTTTCTTTTCCTTTTCCATGTATTTATTTATTTCTTTATTAAATAAATAATTCAAATATTCTTTTTTTTAATTAAATAAATGAAGAGAAAAACTTCGCTTTCTTCTTCTCTCTCATTCGACTGTGTATTGACGAGACAACGCTTTCAAACGCTTCATAAACTTCAAAAACTACGCGTCCCTTCCTCTTCTTAACCAAACCCAAACAAAAACCCTAAGTTTCTCTCTCATCACTCTCTCTCTCTCTCTACACTCTGTCTGTGCGTTTGCTCTTCGAATTTTGCAGGATTCGATTCCAGTTTCCTTCAACGTAGATCGCGTGTTCTCCTTCGTACTGTGAAATTCGCGCGCGCAATCCATGAATGGAAGACAAGGACAGAGCAACCTCCGATCCCGCCGCGGTTGAGTTTGCCGGCGACACGAGTTGGACATTCGCCGCCGATGGCTCAGACGCCGCCTACTTGTTCTCCGGCGATGGAGAGCGAAGCGTACTCAGGGAATTCGGGTGGAACCTCGAACCGGACCAGTTGAACCGGATCGGCACCGACGACGGATTGTGGATGCCGGTTCAATCCTCTCTGACCTGTTCGATTGAACCGGCCGCTGCTGCATCGTCGCGGTCGAATAACCAGTCGGTGTCGTCGAGCTCCAGCGAGGATCAGCCGGAGAAATCCACAGTCTCTGACGAGAAACCGCCTGAGATACCGTGAGTTCGCGAAAACGCCAAAAAAAAATGAAAAAGAAAAATAACTTCACTGCTTTCAACTTTGCTTAACACTTTCCCTGCGTGCGTGGTGAATACGTAATTAACGTAAAATTGTGGTGGAAAGTTTAATAGGAATAACTGAAAATTTCCACATCAACGAAAATCACAATCGAATCAACTTGTGGTTTGTTTGTTTGTATGCACCGTATTTTATTTTATCGTATTCTATTTTATTCAATTTTAATTTACTCGAGTCAGTGCAATTCTCTGCCCGTACAACTAGGAATCTTCTTCCCAACCAGAACATTTGTAACTGAAATTTTTATTTGTTGCGTTTAGCAAATTTCTAGAATTCATGGGTCGAAAATAAAGTGAAGGGGTGTAGAGAGGAGAAAAAAGGATTGCCTTTTCGGTTGTGCGAAGTTTTTCAGCCCACAAGCATCGTCGTTATTGCGGCGGAAATGGCGTGCTTCTAAGCTATCCAAGGCTCGCAGAGTGATAATAATTTAGTGGTGTTCATTATTTTCGTATTATTATTGTCATTATTACACTTTGTTTTGATGAGAGTTTGAATAGTCAATGAAAGAAAAAGAATACCATAAAATAAAATGGAAAGCAAGGGTGGGTAATTGGGCTCCACTTTTCCTTTTTTCTTTATTGTTTTCTTAAATGATTTATGCTTGCACACACTGCTCTTGAATTTTTTTGGGCATTAATAAGATTCTAACCACTTGCAGCTCTTTTGGTTCAAATTACGTGGTCATTTTACCATTCGAATATAAATATATAACAGGGATTTTTCTTTCTTAGTATGATGCTTATTCATTTCAGTTTTATGTGGAAGCATTGCATTAATTAAGCATTTTGTGCTTGTAATTATCTTGTATGCAATACAATTTTATGTAAGTTGCCTATGACATAATTGTTCTTCCCCTAAATATTGATTGCGTGTTTTCATTATAAGGTTTGTGGTCCATATTTTATGTGAACTATTTTCTAATTAAAAGAAAATTCATGTTCATTTAGAGCTAAATTATACGTACCAAGGTGTTGTTCGTCGTATTTATGGGATGATTACCATGCAGAACTATTTTTGTGTCTTTTTCCCCCAGTGCAATGTGGATCTTATTGTTTTTGCCTTGCACAAAATGTATGACTTTAATGATGATTTGAAAAATCTGAATTGACAGAAATGAGGCTTTTAGTGGAATTGTGATCAATCCACAGCCTCTACTCAAATTTTCTTCAAATTTGATTGCTTGTCCTCTGCCCATTTAACAGATGGAATTTGAAAATTTTATAATATCTGTTTTTTTTTTAATTTTTCTTGCTTATCCTTTTTATTTATTTATTTACTTGTGTTAATAGGGTTCTCTCCCACGTGTATTTATTTATTTTGAGAGATTATTACCTGTAAAAACTTATATTAATGTATTTTACCCGAATTGCCTTATCTTAGTTCCTAGCCTCATGATTCGGATTATTGCTTCATGGATGTTTATGAAACCCAAAAGATGACCACTGTTTAATCTTATCATTACCTAGCGTTACTTTATAAAACAGATACTCTCAAATTACATAAAAATGGTGCAAACATCTTGATTTTTCTCTATACAATATAATCATGTGTATGATTGATGATGGACATAAATACAAAATCTGTTCCTGGTTTAGGTTGGGACATCGTTTTTCTTTTTCTTTTGATGATTTCTTATGCTGCTTTATTCTGATATAAATTTTAAGTGATATATTTTGTAGGATTAAAGGTAAAAAGAAGGGGCAAAAGCGAATACGGCAGCCACGGTTTGCATTTATGACCAAGAGTGAAGTTGATCATCTTGAAGATGGCTACAGATGGCGGAAGTATGGTCAGAAGGCAGTTAAAAATAGCCCATTCCCTAGGTTTACAGCTACCTTGACATCAACTTAAATTTATTAAAAACTATATCATATACAGTTGACTATTTTGTGGCCCCTTTTGCCTTTAGTTAAAATTTCGTTTTTGTTAAAGAAAACACATGATATAGTATTGTTTTAAAACACTTTTGAACCTTCAGACATGGTTCAGAAATAAAATGAGATAAAATGGAAATGAGAAAAAAAAATTATGTCAACTAACTTAGCATGCGATGCATATTTATATTACCAAATCCATTCACCATTTTAATTTTTATGCTAGCAGACATACTTTTTTACATTATATATTATATTGATTAAGAACTGCTATAACTTACAATTTTTTCTTCGTAGATTTTATCTTTTATAAAATTTTTATTTTATAGATTCTAATAAATTTGAAGTAATAAATGTGAGTAAAAGTTTGTTAAATAGTCTGTTCACATTCCTCTTATACATGGGAATATATAAATAACAATAATCATGAAAAAGAATAATGAAAAACCGAGATGATTCCAAACAATATAGTTTTTTCTAATTCAATATATATATATTGGGTGGATAGGTAAGGTGAAATATTATTGATTGGAAGCCGTCGATGTATGAGTCTTTAAATTGGCAGTGATAACTGCACCAGAAAAGCTAACTGACAACATCTCACTGATTAATTATTGTGATGCATTTATATTTCTTTTGCAGGAGCTACTACCGCTGCACAAACAGCAAATGCACGGTGAAGAAGAGGGTTGAACGCTCTTCCGAGGACCCAACGATTGTGATTACCACATATGAAGGCCAACACTGTCATCACACCGTTGGATTTCCTCGAGGAGGAATCATTAGTCACGAGGCTGCTGCCTTTGCGGGCCAGTTGGCTCCTACAATGTCGCAGTTTTATCATCCAATTCATTTACCCAGAGAGACTAATAATATAAATACTGTCAGCTCCATCTCTCAGCCATGCCAAGCACAGGATGATGCATCTGGAGGATCCAGCGCTGTAATGCCAGCTGATGCATCGTCACTGCAGCCTCCTACGGATGAAGGTTTGCTTGGAGATATTGTACCTCCGGGAATGCGTACCAGATGACAGAATAATTTCATGGTATAACTCACTGGATCTTTTCTATCAGTTCATTTATTTATAATTTATAGAACCATTAATAAGGTTGAATTTTAAACAGATTTCACATATGATTCTTTTAAGCCTTTCTCAACATTAATTTTTGTGTTCATAATTTATAAGAAACTACCCATATTAAAAGTGTTTTTGTTTATAGTTATAACAATTAATAAAGAATGGATTATTTTTGTAATATATACCTTATTATGATATTTTTAGTAATCGTCTTTCAATATGGTAGTCATGTTAAAACTTTTCCTTATAGTTATCATTTTTTTTGTTATCATAGAAAAAAAAGGATATACGCGTTTTATGCGCACTTGTATTTCCAATAATAAATATTAAAGATTTTATCTAAATACACCTTTTGCCAAAGGCATTTTGTAAGTTTTTTTTAAAGGAGATTTACCAAAACTAAATTATTTTTACAAACAAGTTCACTTTTTTTATTTCAGTTGTGCAAATAAGGGTAAAAATTATTTATACTTTCCTAAATAAGAGGGAAATGCTATTTAAATTTTAGCAAGTAAAAATTAAAATTACTCTATTTCTAGAGATTTCACAAATATAATTATTAGTTAATTATTAAATATAAAATCTGAAAAGTTATCAACGTATATTTGATGACACAAAAATACAATTTAGAAATTAAATTTTAAGACTATTGTTAACATTGTTTTTCAAGGTTACTTTTTAGGTATCAAAAGTGAAAAGGTTTTGTAGAAAAATTATTTCTTATTTATATAAACAAAGAAATATAGAGAATGACATTATAAAGGTATTCTTAGGTCATTCAATCATAAAAGAGTGCCTTGTAAAGTGATTAGCTGCAAGCTATATATATACAGATCTGAGGTAAAAGAGTTAGGATTGCTAAAACGTTGTTTTCATCTTGTTTTTCTTTTTTAAGGTTTATTCGGAAAATAATAGAAATAAGTTTAATTATTCTTATACTAGTTTTACCATCAAATAATGATATAGAACTAAAGTATTATTTTTCTATAATTAAAAGTGAAAAATAGAAATTAAAAATGTAAACTTTTTCTCAAATTGAATGAACGTTGCATTTTTTTCCTTCATTAGAGCAAATAGTTCGGATATGGAATGGTGTGAAAAATATTACTTTTATGAAATACAATTATTTGTTTTTGCTTGTTTTGTGAAAATGATAATTTAGTTTGGTTACTGGTCGAACATTGCAAATTTTTCTAATTTATCGTTGCATGAGATTAAAGGGTGAAAACTATTGTATCATTTGTCAGTCCAACTTTCGTCATGTGTTTTTTTATTTAGTATCTCGAACACTGGAAAACTAATCGGAGTCAACAATGACACTCCCTATTACATAACTTCATATTCCTCCCTTAATGAGAGTTAAACCTTTAGCATGATATATGGTCGGCTGATATCTTTTCTGCTTAAGATCTGCTTTCATGTGGTCATGACACACGCATCATTACCATCATAAAGCATATCTTTAGTGGCTACGAACTTCTCTGGCAGAACCTCAATTATATTGACTAATGATGTGGTTTTAAGGAGCACTTAGACATCTTATGTTAAAGTATGATTGGAGACAAAGGAATTCAAAGGTGAGCCTTTCATTAGTCTTCAATTGACTGCTTTTAGATGCGTTGCCCTTAAAACTTTACAGAACATTGAAACCTATTCTTTTTCCAGATTAAAAAATAGTGATTAGACTTTTCTTTTTTCCAGAAGAAATATAGAGTGGCTTTAGAGTTATTTATTGTTAAAAGATTATATTTATTTTTTGTGAATTTTTAAGTATATATTTACATTTAACAGACAAAAAAAGAGTTTATCGCTGCTTGTCTTCTTTCATTTCACGGGGCCTTGAATTGTTTAATCTTCTTTAAGCTCTCGACTTTTTGCTCGGAAAGTCAGATCCGCATGACATATCTGTTTCTCTTTATTGGGCAGATCAAAAAACTTTGCTAGGTCTTCATCTGTCTTTCAAAAGCCAATTCGATTAAATATATATGCACTGACTTAATATAAAATTTGCTATCTGTCACTTTCAAAGAGAACATGACATGTCTCTAGCTGGAATTTTGTAGGCTTATATATATATATCATACCTACGAGGATTTCTTGCTTGTATATTGTGGTTGAAATTGTTATTGTTCTTTAGCACCTCCACAATTACAGATATCTGTTTATTTAGTTTAGTTAGTCACTATTAGAGGTGCACCGTACGCGTAACTGTTACGGTTGGTGATAGCTATAGATAGGTCCCGGGGCTTCGTTTTAAGTGTAAAGAGAAAAGGGAAGGGAAAGAAAAACACACCTTTTAGAGGTCAGGTTGACAGGTTGCACGATTGTCGCATCAGATGAAGTTGCTGTCAGATATTACCCATAACGAGTCGTAGACAAGTTAATTGTGAGTGGCTCCTCTATATGATTGTGAGCTAACAGCGAAGTCTAGCACGAAGGCTTAGCTTTCCATGGCATGATGAATTAATATTTCATTATATGTTTGAAAAGATGCAAAATTTAATGTTTCACTGGGTCTCAAAAAACATATTTGTCTTGGAAGAAAATACAAAAAGAAAAAAAAAATTGTTAGCTAGCTTCGTGTTGTGTTAATATCCATGACGCTTTATTTGGTTTGGAAGTGGAACCCGATTCATAAATGCTTTTCCTTTACCTTGTATTTTGTATATATTGAGTACATAAACAACAAATACACGGTTGTACGTATACATCAACGGACCAGATGAGTGATGATGTTGTTCTGTATTATCTTATATAATGAACCAGTGTGTTTTATTCTTGATGTTGACTCAGGAATCCATGCCATAATGCATGACACTTGATCGATCTAAAATGTGTCTGGTTATCCAGGTTTTGTATTTGATGGGCCAATAATCGTTGCGATCGATGATTTGATTCAGCTGATGATGGGTAGAAGTGGAGCAGAGAAAATGCATGGACATGCATGCATTTTTGTTTCCTGTAGACTCTGAACAAGTAGGCCACAAGCGGCATCAATTTTTTTCCTTTAGCAGGAAGTCCCTTTTAGCCATCTATTGTCTCGAGAAGCGAATATAGTATTTATGCATGGTACCTTACAACCTCGGTAGCAGGTAAATTATCTATCTTGGGTTATATTTTGACCATGACTAAGTATCATTCATTTAGTGACAGTTATTATGTATGTACACAATTATTAGATTATTATTTAAGCAATAGCCAATGTATATTAAGGAAGCTCTTTTTCAACTAAAATTTCTCCTTGAGATTGTACAACATGTATGAAACCTAAATTCCCTCATGTAATCTTCACAATTCATAATCCATGTAAAACTACATATTTTGTCCACCTAAGCGAATATAGTTTTGTTTTATGTTGAAATTATTGTAAGTAAGTGGGATTGATGGTTGAGGCATTGATTATAATAATTATAATAACTGGGTTGTGGTGTGTTTTGAATAATATTGCGTGGTTATTAGACATTAATGTTTGATAATGTACGTGGCGTTGAAAAAGATAGGGCAACGGTTAATAGGGATGGTGGTGCGCAATCAGTTGCGTGGAATTCGAGATTGCTTGGGAGTCGGCAGGCCACGTTACTTTATGCCACTCACCTCACTCCACTTTTCGCTTTCCACTCCTTTCCTTTTCAGATTTCACCCTTCTTTCTTTTTTTTCTTTCATTTACATGCTTTTCCTTCTTTACTATTTATTCTCCTTTACGCTCTTCTTCCCCTTCACCATTATAATACTGTATTTGGATTATATACTATATATTATACATATACATTATTGTTTAATTCAGCCCCAAAGCATCTTTAAACAACTCAATTATAGTTTGTTTTGAGCTGCATGCTCTATTATATATATTCAACATATTCATTTTTTTCTCTTTACACATTTTATAACTGTTACAGGTTTGTTCTTTTTATTTATTTTTAATTTTAATCTTAGGCACTTTCACCAATTATATTATTACTCCCCAAATCTCTAGTGATTGTTTTTTTATAAACCACAATACAAGAAAAATTGCAGTTAGCATCCGTTAAAGTATTAGACGCTGGTAGAATTTGCTGAAGCATGAAATACTAATAGTCACTTAAAACATGTTATATTAGTAACGTAGGCTAAATTTACTCTTTAAATGATGCCATAAATTTAATATTAATTTATTATTGGTATGCAGTGACATTTAAATATTTATTAGACTTAATTATGTTGTAAGTCTTAATTGATTGTCTGATAAATTTTTGTGATGTGTTAAATTTTTATGATCTATTAAGTGTTTAATAAATTTAATTTTTTTAATTGAGTCCCATGGTTGGGGTGATGGGTTTGGAGGTCGAGATGGTTATTATCTTAACTTTTTAAACTATCGTTACATGTGTCATTTTATTATTTTATTATTTTAAAATGCTATAATTTATAATTTTTTTAATTTTATTGTATTAATTTAAAATTGTATAATTATGAAATTATGATTTTATGATTTGAATTAAAATTGAAAATATATTATAATTTTATATTTAAAATATAGAATTACTTTATAATTATACAATTTTTAATTAAAATATTAAAAGTATTAAAATATAGAATTATACAATTACAAAATTATAAAATTTTAAAATAATAAAATGACATATGTGATAGGGTGACATAACAAGATAATAGTCACATCAGTCACTTAAGAAAAAAGTTTATAACAAGACTCAATTATTAAATTTATTAAGAACTCAATTGATCACAACAATAAAATTTATGAGGGCTCAATATTCCAAATTTATCATAAACTCAAAGCATAATTAAGCCTATTTATTATATTATAATGACCCTAAATGAAGAGAATAAAAAATAAATTAATTGTAGGATCTTAAAAATAAATGATATATATATATATATATATATATATATATATATATAATAGCATTAGTTACGATGTTTTTTGGATGGGCTTTATAGAAAATGTTATTGGGTAGACAATGAACAAGTAAGAGTGCAATGAGGAGTTTCTAGAGTGTTACGTACTAGAATCGGGGGTGCATGCTTTGAGAGCGTCAAGGTTTCTTGCAAAATTAAATGGCTATCTGGTTGAATCTTTTAATTGTGTGTGCTTTTGAAGGCCGAGGTGTTGGCAACTTTGTGACAATGTAGAGTTGTTGGGTCCAGAATTAGGTTAGCTTTCTTGTTTTGGTTGGTTGGAGGGAGGGCATGTATGTATAACTTCTTCTTTGGGGTTTTATATCCTTTGGTTGGTTTATAAGATTAGAATTTGGGAAAGCCTTATTCATCTTAATCTTCTTGAAATTTGAGGGCACAAAAACGTACGTTTGCCCAAATTCTTAATAATGTTTGTGATATTCCTTTATCACAATTACATTCTCCTTACATAAAGGGATATAATCTTGGTGCAAATTGTTGAAGAAGTTTATTTTGCTGGTTTGGAGAAGTGCAAAAATCATTTGCAAAAATCATTTGCATGGGTATTTTGTTAAAAAAAAGGGATAAACCTCTCACACATTTAGATCTTTGTAAGAAGCTTGATTTGACCTGAAAACATTTAGGTCAATGAAAAGCAATTTCTCTTGATAAACGATTCTATGAATTTGCTTTTTCTTCGCTCGAGGATATGAGAAGGGTTAAGGAGGTTAGAGTTTGAGATTTGTTTCTAAAATCCTTCGTGTTTTTGTTTTAACTAAAGATTTTGTTATGACTTCTATGAAGCTTACGAAAGCTCAATGTTGGGTGAGCATACATGATCTTCCTTTGAAATATTAATAGTCAAAGGCAATTTTCTTAATTCTGTGTGGCCTTGGCACACTCTTACACTACACGAAAACAAGGAATAAGTCACTGTAAAAGAGTGTCGGCCAAAAAGAGACTTTTTTTAACATCAACACCAAGGCAACTCTAATTGGATCCAAAATAAAATTTGGATTCTAGAGTGGATCATGCCCATTCTAAGTCGACACAACACATTATATAAGTAAATGAAATAAAATTTATTTATACTAGGGTTTTTTCATGAGCATGATAAAATATTTTAAAAATTTAAAATAAATAATATTATTATTAGTGTTTAAGAAACCCACACAATGTATTAAATTTGTAAAAAATATTATTTTTTATTTAGTAAGTGATTGCATAATCGACGGTATCTAGTGGTAAGTAAAGGAATATTTAAAAGATATGTATAATTAGGTAAATTTGTATAATAAAATTAAATATATTGATTTTTTTTGTAATGGCTTGGTAGATACAAAGATTAATAATATAATATCTTAATTTTGAGTGTTAGTTTTTTTCGACCTAATGGTTAGAAATAGTAAAATTATTTTCTTTTAATTAAGCGGAGGGAAATAAAAATTAGTTCCCGCTTTTCCTTTTAATCAAAAAGCACTTTCCCTTTTTTCGCATAACAACTTGAGTCACTTTCCTTTTCTCTCTCGAAATCGCTTTCCATTTTTCGTAGAGCCTCGCTACAACTCCAATCACTTTCCCTTTCTTTATCAAAATCGCAGAGCCTCGCTTCTTCACCATGGTCCTCGTGCCACCATGGTGCTCATTGCTTCTCCATCGTGGTCCATCATTTCCCCAAATCTCAAAGCTTCTCCACCGCATTCTAATCCGTTGTAGCACCGATGAGCTCTTAAGGTAATCCTCTTTAATAGATCTCCCAATCCTAACCTTTAAATGAACTTTGATCCTTAGATCATTATGTTTTATCTTGAGTACATGAAAGCTCGAGTCTTTAACCCTTGTTTTCATTTTCTTTTACATTTTTGAAGATATTGCTTGATTTTCTCTACATTTGTGTCTAAGTGAAGATTTGCATTCTCGAAAGTTATGAGGAGAATGTATGGGTTAAAAGATGATGTGGATTCTTTGTCACCCATGCTCGTAGATGGTGATACATGGTCAAAAATGTAGAGTTGGGCGTGACCTATGATCCCTTTTGGAGTTGGTAATGTTCTCCTAGTATAGAATATGTTCATTTCGTGAAATAAGAAAATTCTCTTGTAACTTGTTTAAGAGTTAAATAATTGATGTAAACTCCTATTTGCGAAAAGTGTTTATGGATGCAATGGATGTATGATGAACACCATTCAACAGGATACTGTTATTTAAAAATTAATTAATTAAATAGATTGAGTGGGCTTAACCATCCTTTTGTGTAATATTAATTTTAAAAATTAAATAGGGAGTGAGGATTTGACCCACGCTATAACCAATATTTTTTTTGTTAAAATTAACATGATACAAAATCATTGTAGCATCATTACAATTTACGTGTGACCGTCTCTAGTTGAGTTCATTACGACCCCCAATGCAAAACTTCTATTACTTCCATGTTTAAATGGTGCACTTAATATCTATGCAAGAAGGACACAATAATGTTGTTTTTGCATTTTGAGTAGGTTTAAATGGGACTCTATTTTAGTGTTTTCTTGTAGTGTTATCTTTGGATGGTTACACTAAGAATAAGTCTTAAGATTTCTTTGCATGTGTCTTGGTTGATGTTGATTTGTTATCTAATTTGTCTAATCAAATTTTTGTGGAAAAACTAGGATTTGTGTTTATCGTTGATGTGGAGTATGAGAAATTGCCTATTTTTTGTTCAAATTGTAAAATGATTGGTCATGATCTATCTAATTGTAGATGTTTACAACAAAATGCCAAGGTAATTTCTAGTGGAGATAAAACAATTGACACAAAAAGACAACAACTTTGTCGTCCTCAGGTGGTTGGTGCCTAAGATGGGAATAACGATCTCTAGGTTCAACTTTAAAGTTTGTGGAGGCTATTGTGTAGTCTTTTGTGGAGTCTGGGGTGGAGCCTATGGTGGAGCCTATGGTTTAGCCTGCGGTGCCTATGGTGGACCCTGTAGTGGATACTGTGGGGGAGTCTGTGTTGGAGCCTATGATTTAGCCTATTATGGTGCACTCTTTTTGTGGTACCGTTTGTTGCTCAGTCACAGCCTGAGTCAAATCATGATAATGATTAGTGTTGTGTATGCATCTTCTATTGTTAAGAATCTAGATGTTTCTATTGGTGGTGGTCTAGTAGTGGATTCTGATTCCTAGATTTATATGACTTCTTTGGAGGATGTCACTATCATTGTCGATAGTTTGTAGGGTTTAAAACACTTAGATTCTTCTCATTGTAAGATGTTGAAATATGAAAATAAGAAAATTAAGCAAGATACAAGTGTTTTCACAGGCCATACAACACATTGTAGTTTTAACTTTGTTTGATAAGTAAAACCTTCATCAGAATATAAGTTCACACAAAATTTAAGTATAGACTATGCCTAATGAAACCATTCTTTAAATTTATTATTGTGTTGCAAGGAATGACTTCATCTTCTAACTACCAAGATGATATGCACAAAGCATAAGTGTACATCAAGATCTGTTAGGATACAAAATAAAGTTGTTTTGTTTTAACAACCATCTTAACGCAAGCTTATTTAAACTTCGGCCGAGCTATTTGCCCTGTGCAATCTCTATTTTTACTTCATTTTTAGTAAAAAAGCTATCTAACCTAGTGTTGATAAGTAGTGCCAACTATTTAGATGTTTCTTGATGAGGATAGTACATTTAATATTGAATGAAACACTTGTAATGCACCTTTACATCCACCCTTTACAAATGAAGAAGAAGAAAATATCTGAGTTCTAAATCTTTTAACTGTTAGAAAATGATTTGCAACAACTCCTTCTTCCAAGCCTTACATTAAGTTGTCTTTTGAAGAAGAGAATAAAAGCATATATTTAAGTTGTTGTAGTTAAAAAACTCGTAGTTGGACTTTAGGTGTGCATCGATCCACTCGTCCCTTCTATCAGAGATGCACTCCTAGCCTTAACTGGTTATGCATAAGGTGTTGTTACTTTGAAGAAATTATAGTGCTTAAAGCAAACTTACACTCTAAATACATTAGGACATGGTAGAAACATGATTTTGAGGCTATCATGTTAGCCTTTGGGATTAGAGTAATAATTAACATGGATAGTCAAGGAAATTCATATTTTATAGTCATAGATGAATTTTCGGTTTTATGAAAAATGAACAACTGCAAAAGCATTTGCCTAGAACATTTTCATTACTAAAGAACGAAAGTTGGTTGCTTAAAGACATTCACACATTATGTTAGTTTTAACTATAAAAAGGTTCACTAAGGATTAATGGATATTGTTTTTAATACTCTTATGAGACTTTATAAAAAATAAAAGTCTTTAGATTCAAAAGAAATAAAAAGTATAGTGGCAAGAGTAAAACTTAATGGAAGGACACCAATAGAGTTTACAAATGTTTGAAAATACGGAATTTTGAAACAAATGTTGCATAAGCTGGAATAGCTCAGTTGGTTAGAGCGTGTGGCTGTTAACCACAAGGTCGGAGGTTCAAGCCCTCCTTCTAGCGTTTTGTTATATTTTTTAGTTTCTAACTATTTTATGTGGATAAATAATATATTTTGCTTCCATTATTAACAATTGTTTCTTACTCTCACCTTTGGTAAATTTTTGGAACATGAATTAGTTTTATGTAATAGACGAAATTACATCATATTTTTCTCTATTTATTATTAAAAATTTAACAGTTGGTTTTTTTATTTTACATCTTTTATTTTTATTTTTTATTTTCTAACTAATTTATGTGGATAAATAATAGATTTTGCCTCCATTATTAACAATTGTTTTTACTCACCTTGGTAAATTTTCGGAACATGGATAAATTTTATGTAATAGACGAAATTACATCATATTTTTCCCTATTTTTTATAAAAAATTTAACAATTGGTATTAACAAGTAACAACTTTGTTCATAAAACCATTTGCAAATATATTAATGAATTTTTTTCACAAAAATATATGTCACTAAATTATTTTGTTTCTATAAAATATTTCTACTTTCTTTTCATCGAACATCAATAGTGTGTGATATCTGTCGAACTTGACGTTGAAGGTCGAGATAAAGAGGTTCTGGTCAATTTTTTATTTTTATTTTTTAGTTTCTAACTGATTTATGTGGATAAATAATAGATTTTGCCTCCATTATTAACAATTGTTTCTTACTCACCTTGGTAAATTTTCAGAACATGGATTTTTTTTATGTAATAGACGAAATTACATAATATTTTTCTCTATTTTTTATTAAAAATTTAACCGTTTTTTTTTTACTTTACATTTTTTATTTTTATTTTTTATTTCCTAACTGATTTATGTGGATAAATAATAGATTTTGCCTCCATTATTAACAATTGTTTTTACTCACCTTGGTAAATTTTCGAAACATGGATTATTTTTATATAATAGATGAAATTACATTATATTTTTCTCTATTTTTTATAAAAAATTTAACATTTGGTATTAACGAGTAACAACTTTGTTCATAAAACCATTTGCAAATATATTAAGGAATTTTTTTCACAAAAATATATGTCACTATATTATTTTGTTTCTATAAAATATTTCTACTTTCTTTTCATCAAACATCAATAATGTGTGATATTTGTCGGAATTAATGTTGAAGGTCGAGAAGAAGAGGTTTTGTTCTATTTTTTATTTTTATTTTTTAGTTTTTAACTGATTTTGTGGATAAATAATAGATTTTGTCTCCATTATTAACAATTGTTTCTTACTCACATTGGTAAATTTTCAGAACATGGATTATTTTTATGTAATAGATGAAATTAATCATATTTTTCTCTATTTTTTATAAAAAATTTAACAATTGTTTTTTTTATTTTACATTTTTTTTATTTTTTAGTTTCTATTTGATTTATGCGGATAAATAATAAATTTTGCCTCCATTATTACCAATTGTTTCTTACTCACCTTGGTATTTCATAAAACCATTTGAAAATATATTAAGGAATTTTTTTCACAAAAATATCTCACTAAATTATTTCATTTCTATAAAATATTTTTACTTTTTTTCATCGAACATCAATAGTGTGTGATATATGCCATAATTGACTCGTTGAAGGTTGAGAAAAAGAGGTTTTGGTCTATTTTCTATTTTACATTTTTTATTTTTATTTTTTAGTTTCTAACTGATTTATGTGGATAAACAATAGATTTTGCCTCCATTATTAACAATTGTTTCTTACTCACCTTGATAAATTTTCGGAACATGGATTATTTTTATGTTATAGACAAAATTACATCATATTTTTCTCTGTTTTTTATAAAAAAATTTAACAATTGTTTTTTTTTATTTTACATTTTTTATTTTTTAGTTTCTAACTGATTTATGTGGATAAATAATAAATTTTGCCTCCATTATTACCAATTGTTTCTTACTCACCTTGGTATATTTTTGGAACATGGATTATTTTTATGTAATAGACGAAATTACATCATATTTTTCTCTAGTTTTTATAAAAAAATTTAACAATTGGTTTTTTTATTTTTATTTTTTTAATTTTTTAGTTTCTAATTGATTTATGTGGATAAATAATAGATTTTGCCTCCATTATTAACAATTGTTTTTTACTCACCTTGGTAAAATTTCGGAACATGGATTATTTTTATGTAATAGACGAAACTATATCATATTTTTCTCTATTTTTTTATAAAACATTTAACAATTGGTATTAACCAATAACAACTTTGTTCACTAAATTATTTTGTTTCTATAAAATATTTGTACTTTTTTTTCATCGAACATCAATAGTATGTAATATATGTTAGAATTGACTCGTTGAAGGTTGAGAAAAAGAGGTTGGGAATTTATTGTGTGCTCAAGAGGGATTCACGTGCATGAATTTAATGTTTGATCAAGAGTTGTTTGTATATTGTACAGAAGAGGTTCATGGGTGAATGTGGCCTTGACCGACGTGTTTATGCTGCTCAGGGGGGATTTACTTGGGTGAATGTGTCCTTGGCCGAGGTTTACTTGTACAACGATTTTTGGTTAACTTGGCTTTTATTAAGTAGGTGCCTCGTTAAAACCTCCCTAGTCAAAACCCTCCTTAGGGAAAAAATAACGACGATAGGAAAAGGTCACTGATGATGCATTAACTAAAATAAAATTTAAAATGAGATACATTCCAGATTCTAGGTATAGTTCTCCCATCGAAGTGTTGAAGTTGATAAGCACCATTTCCTAAGTTCTCGACAACTTTGTACTATCTTTCTCAATTCGTTTAGAACTTGGCGTGGGTAGGGTTCTTCCTTGCATCACCTATTTTTCTCTAAAATAAATGAACAAATAAGGAATTTAGAGAATGATGTTATCATTTATGGACCCTAAAATGTGCATAATTGGAAAATACAAATTTTGATTTGCTGAATTGCAATTAGATGGAAAAATACATAAAAGTAGGCACCACAAACAAAAATACTTGATAAGCCTTTAGGATCTTATCAAGAATTAGGAAATTCTTGATGGATCAAATGGTTCATGAAAAAACCCTGACATAGGAGTTTTTTCACCTCAAATGATAGGTCAAAACATTTTTGCTATTTCATTCATTCCCAAATTATTTATGCCCATTATACAAAGAAAAAAAAAAGCATAATCATGTTTTGGGATCTTTTATTCAAAGTCTAACAATTGAGCATTTTAGTCTCATTCTAAGCAAGCAATACATGTGAGTCACACCTCCTTCACGTTGAGCTTCATATGTTGGACCTCATCATGTGATTGCATCTCCATTCAATTAGTCACCATCTTTTGCAAAGTTTTCTATACCAATTTAGCTCTTGCTCTTGTCATGGGTCCTTCTAAGCCTAGTATTGGATTGGGCTTCATTTGCTTGTGTCTAGGCTTCATGGTTATTAAGAGCTTTATCCTAATCAATGATGTCGACATCATCCTTTCAAACATACTCAAGTTTTTAGTCATAAGTAACTAAATGTTGAACTAATACTTGGATTTTAGTTAAGAATGTATATGTTTCAAATAATACTCAATTTGTAATTTGTGACAATAATATGCATAATAAAATTCAATCGATTTGATTATAACTAAACATAACTTATGTTATTAGACAAACCAACAAAGAGTACATATTCTATTCCTTTATCTTTATTCATTAAATATTAAATATTCCACATTAAGAATAGAATGATATTTACACACTGACTTTTGAAAAAAAAAAACTTTTGACAAATTATCAATTAAACTTAAAATCATTGTTTGAGATCTATTATTAGACAATACATTGTAAAAATTGTAAAAAATTTTAAAACACAGTTCAATAATCATTTTTCTATTTTTTAACCTATTTTTCACATAGATAGATCTTAGGAGTTATCTATTATTTATATTGCAATGTATAGTATAACATAACCATGTTTCTTGTTTGTCCTTTATTGTGAAAGCTTAACATCCTCTATACTTTTATATTTTATTCTAGTTCCTTTGATGATAACAAAAGAGTTGTCCATCACAATGTTAAATAGGACAAATCTTTAATTATAAAGAGACACAAAATAAAATTATTCATCATATAAAAAAATTATAAATAATATCGTAAAATTGATCTAAACCAAACAACAAAAATTAGTTTGATTTGGTTAATTTTTTATATTCAAATTGCACCATACTGAATCACATATATCTTTATGTTTGGTTCAAATATATTTTTCAAAATTAAAATAAAAAATGAATCGAAATGTAAATATGAAGTGACTCTTGTCATATTAAAAATATTTGTTACATTAAACATTTAAAAATTATAAATGTCACCTTAAATTTACATTTTTAATATTTTAAAAAATTTATAAGTTTAAATAGGGAATTTTTTATGTAAAAATGTAAAACAAATTATTTGAATATTTAGGTGAAATAATTTGATACATAAATTTTTAAAAAACATTTTAGGCTTAAATACCTTTTTAGTCCTCATTTTCGTAGTGTTTGTTGCAGATAGTCTTCATTTTGACAGAATGTTTAAGATGGTCTTCATTTCTACCGAATGTTTAAAATGGTCATCATTTTCGCAATTCGTGTTTTATTTGGTCATTTTCTGTAACGCTGTTTAAATCATTAACAGAGCATTATACAGGTGGCACAGTTTGTAGTAGGGTGTGTTACGTGTACTGTATTGGGGTGGTAACGTTAATTTTTCAATTTAGGAGAAATTTTGCAATTAGGGAAATTTCTTCATCTTCATCTTTCTTAAGCTCAAACTCGAATTTGCAGAGAAAACAGCTAATACTTGTCATTTCATCATTGGATTGCAGTTGCACTCTTTATTTCAAGTTTACAGATTGGACTTTAAAAGATTACACACAATAACATGAACCCTATTACTAATTACAACCTCTTCTCAGCAACCTTCTTTGACTTCTCCAAAACATTAATCTGTCTCATTTGTGTCATGATGATGACATCATTTTCATCAACACCACCATTTAAAAACATTGCAACCCACATTATTGGAATCATCACTCTGTAAATCAATAAACGAAAAATTAAAACCAATTTATTATTAACACAAAAATAAAAACAGATTGTACCCAAAATTTTCTCCCATTATTCTTTGAAGTTCTTGCCATCCTCAAAGCTGCCATCTCTCCGCAGCTACAAATCGGGGTTAATCCATTTCTCGTTGAACCACCAACAGTGCACGAAGTGATACAACACAGTTGTCTCCAACGATTACAACCAGAGGTAAAGGAAAAAGACTGAGACCAGTGGCGGAGCTCTTTAGGAGCTGGCGGGGGCCACGGCCCCCCCAATTTTTTTTCAATTTTTTTTTTAGTTTTGTCAATTTTTTTAAATTATTTGTTTAAATTTTTTTAAATTATGTATATTATTAAAATTTTTAAATTATGTCTATCTTTTTAAATTAGGTAATAATATATTAAAAAATTAATAAAAGTTAAGTTAGATA
>Ga0214544_1007390_pt1 | contig 19341 bp, 18 predicted proteins | sample CNSS3metaG_FD_160074 | JGI IMG/M metagenome (GOLD analysis project Ga0214544, IMG submission 160074) | Root nodule microbial communities from cowpea collected in UCLA plant growth center, Los Angeles, California, USA - CNSS3 | ecosystem: Host-associated > Plants > Roots > Nodule | place: USA... | reverse complement strand
TTTTAAGGTATTTGGCATCAAAGAAAATCCTCCTAATATTGAATATTTCATAATATTATGTTTTCTTTACCGTAATTTTTTTTCTTTTATAAAAATTAATAGTGAAGTAGTTAGAACACGGGTACGGATATGGGTACGAGATTATACCCGTTACCCGGTGGGGATGGGGATGGGAAAAAAGTTTGATACCCGTTGGGTTTGAGTATGGGGATGGGGATGAATTTTTTATGCGGGGATGGGTATGGGATAGCGAAACCCGTCCCCACCCCGCCCCGTTGCCATCCCTATTTAGGACCACACTCAAACAGATTTTCCTGCACGGAGTTGAACTTCTTTTACATATTTAGCTCGAAAATATTTTTGCAGAAAATTTCCTTTTAAATTTTCACAAGTCAATGTTGTTTTTATGGCATATTATTTGTCTCTTGTCTATTAAGTATAGTTTAGTAGCACATAAATAATACATGAGAGTTTCTTATCTTTATGACAAAGAGTAATTTAAAGAAATCTTTTCTAGTTCCTAAACCCATAGGATTGAGTGTTATGCACGAATAGATAAGATGTTAGATAATACAATCAAATATTAAAAGTTTATTTAATGATACATTAGTTTTCACCTATTACACTATGAAAGATTCCTATTGTAAGACCCACTTTTATTGAGTGTCCTAATGTTAAGGGCTGCCACACTGTTGGGCTTAAAGAGCTGGCCCATAGGGTGTCAAGGCCCCTAAAGCAGCCAAGGTCCCTCAATTGCAAGTCATTCTGAAAAATCAGTGTCCTAACTCACCCATTTTCTCTCCACATAATCTCTGCTAGGATTTGGAGATCTACCCAATTCAAGTGAGCTCAACCTCCGTCTCCCGTTCACGTAAGTTAGTTCTCGAATCTAGCCTTTCTAAGTTGTTTTCATGGTTTATGTCGGGACTCAATGTGTGAATTCAATCTCCTTTGTCGTGCCACTGTTTCAGTTCATAGATTTGTCCTTGGAGCTACTGGTTTCGCTGGCTTAAGAGTCGAAGTCCAATATTAGCCCTTTTCCAAGTAAGGGAAGCTAGGTTCTTTTGTGCGTTTTTGAAACATGTGGTTTGTTTTCGTTTCTGTTTTATGCTTAAATGATTGGAAAATGTTAGTTTTGATATATTTCTGAGTTAGGGGTTCAAATATTAATGAAACTGTGATGTTTGACGTCATTTCTCGTATTCTGAGTCGCTGGGCGAGTTCCTTGGCTCGCTGGGCGATGGTGTATTTTTAGTAAAATTGACTTTCCTAACTCATTAACCGTTGGATTGAGCTCAAATTTTGACATGTGGTTCACAACATGCTATTTTATGATTTGACCGGTTAGATTGTCGATTAGATGTCTGTAGCTTGAGAAATGTGTCACGCATTACTGCAATGATTTTGGTTTCGTGATAATAAATTTTCTTGGAAATTTTGGTGTAAGAACTATGGTTGTGGGTTGTGCTTGATTGTATGGAATTGCAAGTACTTAAACGTTGGCACTCATTTATTTGGGATGAATACTATTTTGTGATATATTTATGTCTTGGTATGCATTTATAAAGTATGAGATGCATGAATTTGCATGAGTGATGTGATTCATGGATTGTTAATGATGAACTTGGATAAATCTTCGCATGCGATTTCAATGAAATGGTTGGTTATATATGTGGTCATGAATTCAGTATGAACAATAATGTTACATTGATGGCATAGTATTGGTATGAGGTGAAGTTCTATATCCCCGAATTGAGAAGAATGGGATGGTATGAAATCAACATGAAATATGAATGAGGATGGGTTACAAAGGATGGCGTGAGGTGTTAAATGCATGATCAATATTATTTGTTTGTTTGGAATGTGATTGGTATGTTGTCAGTACGTAAATCCATGAGTCTGTAGGTGAGACTTCCTGGTCGTGCTTCAGTGGTCGGGACGTAATTCCATGGTCCCTGTTAGTGGGTGTCCATGGTGGTGCCCCATCTATATAACTTGGTAAGGATTCAAGGTAAGGATTGCATCCTGACACTCTAAGGAGTCAGTTAGTCTCACTTAGAGCGGACTGACTCCTGTGGTGAGAGTAGCAGGAGGCCTGAAACTCATCAAGGGCTAACCTTGTGTGTGAGGGAATTGATTCATTGTAACACTTGTAACACTTGTAACACATAGCTCAGGGATGAGCAAAGGTATCCACCACAAGTGCAAGCATCCGCTGAATCCGACCAGGTTAGATGTATCCGGATGAGTCGAGTCGACTCTTAGTGTATTGATTTGAAGGTCATAACATGCTTGGATGATCTGTGTATATTGGACTGTGAAAGTATATCTGATTGCATGATGAAATCTTTTTAGCTCTAGCTTACCCTTTGCTTGTTTGATTGCCTTGTATGTTGTTCTTCTACCTTTACGATGATTATCAATTTATTGATGGGAGCATATGCGAGAGGTACTCGTGGTCAACAGGAGAGAGATGATTTCGCTACATAGTTTACTTGGGCTGGACTTCACGTTTTATTTGGGCTTTTCTTTAGGGCTAAGGCCCGTATATTGTATTGTCCCTAAGACTTTATTTTGAATATTGGCTATCTCTTACTCCTTTTGGGTTGTAGGCATTGTAGTGAGCTTTAGTATTTTCTTTTAAGTAACTTGAATAACTGTAAGGAGTGACCTTATACTCCGCAACTTGGCTCTTTATATTATCCGGTGTAAGATTTTATTTAATTATGTTATTATTTAAATGGGATGTTACACCTATAAGCAAAAAAAAAAATTTATCTTTTATCCATATTTATTTTGAGTCCAAAAAATATTAATTTTTTAATTATTAATATTGTTGATTTATTTTTTATCCATATTTATTTTATTGTCACTTAGAATTATTTGTTTTTATCTATTTTACTTTGTTGTTACATGTTTCTAAAAATTTATTTTATTCTTTTATTTATTTATTAATTTATATTTAAAATATTAATTATCTTTTATAATATTATCTTTTTATTTTTAATTTCATTTTTTACAATTTCTAATTATTTGATCATTTAATAGAATAAAATTTAAAAAATATATATTTTACTTTTATCTTTTAAAATAATATTATTTGAAAAATAATATATATTTATTGATAAAATAAATTTGTCATGTAAATTTTTACACTAAATTATAATATAAATATTTTTATTATTAAATATTCTTCATATTTTTTATATATAAAAATTAAATCAATATTATTTAACAAAAAAGATAACGTAAATCATATATACGTACAATTTTGTAAAAAATTTTAAATAAATATATTTATAATAAAATAAATTACAATATTATAAATATTTAAAATTAATATTTTTAAAATAAAAAGGTCAATATTTTAATATTAAAATTTTATTTTATATTTTTTGAATTCATGTTTTACTATTTTTAACTTTAAAATATAAGAGTTAGAAAATCTTTGTAAAAGAATTTTAGAACCAATTTATCCTAGTGATTTATAAATCTTTTATAGCATTACTATAAAATTCTAAATAACCTTACATTTAATAATACAATAATTAATAAAATGTAAGATAAACAATTTAATTAAAGATATGCTAAGACAATCAAAACTAATTAAGTAAATATACTTTTTTTAAAGGTGAGATTCCTCACAATCTTTGTAGTAGAAAACGGAGTAATTAACTAATTTTGTGTAAACCAATCTCTCTTAGCCTTGCTTTTTCACGACCAATTCACTTCCTAAATAACACATAACAAGGAAAAAAAGAAAATCAAAGCATAACTATCGAACAAAATTAAAAGTAATAAAAATATGACAAAACACATAATATTTATAGAAGAAAATAAAATATTACTATTAAAGGGTTAACTTCCTCAATTAATCTCTAGACAACTAAAACACTATGTCTCTTTTAACATAATCTACTATTAATAACATAATCCACTATTAAAATTATTATTAATTAACTTTCGATCTCCTACAAACATGATTTGAATTAAAATTTTAACAATTGTTTAAGTTTATTAATTTTCACGAACAAAATTGAAGATAACATATGTTGAACTATTCATTGACTATTAAATCCAAAATTAAAAAAAAAAAACTAAATTCAACCCAGAAATTTCTAAATAAATGAGAAAGCCATATTCATTGACTATTAAATCCAAAATTAAAAAAAAACTAAATTCAACCCAGAAATTTCTAAATAAATGATTAGGCTTTTTTTTCACCTTCTTTTTATCCATTCAAGCATCTTGAAATATTTAATTTTCTTAGAAAGTATCTTCATAGTACTAGTACGGTGAAAAAAAAAATACTAATAATAGAAAGTATTTATTTACGGTGTCTATCAGCCGCAGCGGAGTATAGCACACAGGTTCCTAGTTCACGACCGAACCTACCCAGATTGTAGGCCCCACCATGGAGCGGCTTTAGCATGCCACATAGAACAGCTCGCACGTGGCGTCACTGTGAATCCTAAGCTGTCGACAAAGAAAACAGAACAGTGATGAGGTCGAAGTTGGTAATTATACAAACAACACCATCCAGCACAACAAGAACAACTAGTGGTCCCTACACTCCCTCTTCCTACCACCTCTTCTTCTTCCTTATATATCCACCTTCCCCTCTTCTCGCAACAACACTCCTCACACCACGCGCCCTCTGCCATCTCTCTCTGTTTTACTCCCTCTCTTATCTTCTTTCTTCCTCAGTTTCGGTATTCTGTCCCCATCATACCAGACACCCCTTTAACATCTCAATTCTTGGTTACCACCTCCTCACAACCCGGATCTTCAACCAGTAATTCCAGATCTGTTTCTCTTAATGTGAAAAATACCTCAAATCCAATATATACAATCTTCTGTATTTCTCTATTCAGGCACATGTAACAGAATCTGGACGCTCAAATAAGACTTCTCGCAAGCTAATTCAATTAAAATTTTCGCAAAAAAAGAAGCACAAGCGTTGCATCTTGTTATTGCTTTATTTTTAATTTTTCGGTGAACAATGTCTAACGCTTTGTCCTTCACTATCCCCGCTCTAAACAACCCTCAAATAAACGTTTTCAACAGCCCTAACAAAGCAGCGCGTCTGCGTCTGAGAAGCAGGGTTGCTCGGTGCTCTGCCTCAACCGTAGAGAAGAAAAGACTGTTCGGCACACAGGTGCGGTCGAGCGGGTTGGACCGGATCCAGTTGCTGCAATCAAGGCGGTTGCCAAAATGGAGGGTGGCGGTCCGGTCAGCATTCTCCGCCGTGCCGGAAAAGCCACTGGGGCTGTATGATCCAGCTATGGACAAAGACTCGTGCGGGGTGGGGTTCGTGGCGGAGTTGTCGGGAGAGTGTAACCGCAGAACGGTATGTCTTGGTTTGGTTTTAGATTTGGATGTAAAAGGATGTTTAAGATTAATTGGGTGCGATTATTTGGGTGCGCATGTGCACTGCAGGTAACTGACGCGCTTGAAATGTTGGTGAGGATGACGCACAGAGGTGCTTGCGGATGCGAAGCCAACACTGGAGATGGTGCTGGAATTCTTGTTGCTCTGCCTCATGTCTTTTACCAGGAGGCACGTTTTTTGTTTGCACTTTTTAATTTTACAAATATCTACCTCTATGTTTTGTTTGCATATTTTTTAATTTTACAAATATCTCCAATGATATTTTTAAGACCACATAGATATCGGAATTCATAATATTACGCTGATAAAAACATAAAACTTGATTATATATATATATATATATATATATATATATATATATATATATTCTAGCTTTTTTTAACATTAATATTATTTTAATTCACAAAATGAACATGATATTTCCATTTATTGTTCTATTCTAATAAAACTAGTAAAACAAATATTGATGAACTATTACTTCGAAGTTAGTATGTGATCCTTCAAGCCTTTATAAATGTAGTTGATTTATAAAGTGTCTATTTTTATTTATAACAACTTTTTATAACATAAAATTGACAATTGACATTTTGAAAAAATAATAAAATTTCTGTCATCCCCGTCACACTTAAAAATAAATTAATAACTCACGAGTTTTTTGAACAGAATTGTCGTGTTTATCTTCAAAATGTATTCCTTAACTGTTATTTGTTCAAAACATCTTTCCGCTGCAGTTTATCTGGAAACAAATATGTCCTCTTGAATAAATATAGAGAAATATCAGAATAGACATTGTTTACTATTCTTTTGATATGTATGTTTTTAGATGAGACATTGATTTTTATATGTATGCTTCACTCAAATTTCTAGCTATTTTATCATGCCCCAACTATATGTTTGTGTTTGTTCATTGGGATTTTTCATTGAAAATATTTTTATGATTTTTATTTTGTTATTTTTCTAGAAGTACTCACGATGTTAGTTTCGGTTGATGATGATGATTTGTTTTACTAAAAGCTGCTTGATTTATTTGAGATTTTTTATCTTTCAATTCACAATTCAATGTCGCTAGAGTAGTATTTATTTCTATGGATACCGATTCCATAATAAGCAGTAAATATGGATGCTTACTTTTTCTTATATTTGTTTCATTTTTTTTAATCATTGTTATTCTTTGTTGATTTGTACGATATTCTTATTCAAAATTATATTATTATTATTATTATGATGGGAAACAACATATTTTTCATCTCGATTAATAGAATTATTTTTATACTAAAGAGCTTTGCATTTGCTTTTTTTTCCTTTTTCCCAAGGGGCTTTTAATTTTTATATAGTTATTAGGTGGTAGGTAAGTAGTAAATAGTATTTATTGCATTAAGATAAGTTCTGATTGGCTCATTCTTAGTCTGTACCCTTTTAGTTGATGAAAAAAAATATTTGATTTATTGGTACTTAGCACCAGTTATCTTAAGTAATAGGTTTGTCTTGTTGCAGGTTGTGGATTTTGAGCTTCCTCCCCAAGGAAAATATGCAGTCGGCATGTTTTTCTTGCCAAGGTCTGAAAATCGAAGGGAGGAAAGCAAAAGAATATTTACCAAGGTAAATCTAATTCCGAAGTTTTTGTTTTTGATATTTAATTTGAATTGATTTGATGAACAACAATAATAGCTTTTGAGTGCTGTACTTTTTTTTATGATACTTTTTAAACTATTTTTATCTTGCTGAACTTGTCTTCCACTAGCTAAAATTATCTTTTAATATTTTTAACCTTTTGTGATTACTGTAATTATTGTTTTATATTTTACTGACAATTGATAGTGACTATGCCGTGCTTCTGGTTTAAGGTTGCTGAATCTCTGGGGCACACTGTTCTTGGTTGGCGGTCTGTACCCACTGATAACACAGAATTGGGCAAATCGGCTCTACAGACGGAACCAGTGATTGAACAGGTGTTTCTGACGCCAAGTGCTCAATCAAATGTTGATTTGGAAAGACAGGTACATTTTCTACATGTGACATTGGTGGAAAGACATTTGTGTTAAAATATTTAAGTGAACAAAGGTGAAGTTTTCTTCAGATATAAAATCCTGCTGAGAGTTGAATTTTTGCTTAACAACTTTAGGTTCAGCTCATATTTTTGTCGCTGTATGATTAACTCTTAAGTGATAGAACTTAATAGATACTTTGTTTTTGCAGATGTACATATTAAGGAAGCTCAGCATGGCAGCTATTACATCTGCACTAAACCTCCAAAATGACGGCATTACTGATTTCTATATCTGTTCACTTTCATCAAGGTGGGATGTCTAGAGTGGATCTCATTTTCTCGTGTAAATTATGTTTGCTGCAAAAGTTATGCAGTCAATGTGAAATTCATGATGGTTATTCAATTTTGTACAGGACTGTTGTTTACAAGGGTCAGCTAACACCAGCTCAGTTGAGGGATTATTACTTTGCTGATCTTGGCAATGAAAGGTTTACGAGCTACATGGCCCTGGTAAATATATTAACCATTAGCCTATTTTCTTTCTCCACTAACTTCATACTCCAACAAACAGCATGGGAACAACCAGTAACTGAAGAGATGCAAGGTTGGGGAATGACTTCTGAGGCATTGAGGTTTGAATGATCTCTTAAGTTCTTCCGCTTCCTTGAATACTGTTTGAGTTTGGATGCTGGATTGGATGCAATGGTTGAGTTGGTAAGAAAGTTCATTATCAAGATAAATCATGTTTGCAGAAATTTCTGCTGATGCTTTCTGTGGGTAGTTGATCTGGAGGACAATTTCTTCAAAGTGGTGGAGTGAAAAACCATTTTTGGTGAAAGTGAATGGGATATTTAGGATTTCTAGAATTTCTACTGGCACTTAATATATGCGTTCACCTGGAATAAACAGCACTTTTTCATTTGACTTTCTACACTGTTTTATATTCTGTTTGGTGTGCATAACTGCAGATACATTCACGGTTTTCTACAAATACTTTTCCTAGCTGGGATCGTGCTCAACCTATGCGTGTATTAGGACACAATGGCGAAATCAACACACTCAGAGGCAATGTTAACTGGTATGCCTTCAGTAATTAAATGGTCTATCAGCACATTATGATGAAATGATGAATGGTAAATAGTGTCTGTTAATTACATGATTGTATCTTCATTCCTCCGCAAAAGATGGAACTGTGTCAGTTGAGTGCGCGTCAAGCTTGGTGCTAGATGATTATGGGTGCTCATAAAAGCATTGTAAATTTTGTGGGGTGTACTAATTGCATTTTAATAGATCTAGTATTGCTTATTTCTTAGGATGAAGGCACGTGAGGGTTTACTAAAATGCAAGGAGCTTGGTTTATCAGAGAATGAATTAAAGAAGCTTTTGCCCATTGTGGATGCAAATTCATCAGATTCAGGTGAAATCGTGTCTAAAGATTATATCAGCACCCAAGACTATAGTCCTATACTGAATCCTAATTGGTAGTTTTTATATTGCAGGAGCTTTTGATGGTGTGCTCGAGTTTTTGCTTCATTCAGGAAAAAGTCTCCCTGAAGCTGTTATGATGATGATTCCTGAAGCATGGCAAAATGACAAGAACATGGATTCTCAGCGTAAAGCATTTTATGAATACTTCTCAGCTCTCATGGAGCCATGGGATGGGCCAGCTCTTATATCATGTAAATTTTGCTGGGGCTGCAGTTCTACACATATTATTGTCCTGTTCATATTGGTTTTGTGATTTGGCACTAATCTAATCTAATTTCTCTACAGTTACCGATGGTCACTATCTTGGAGCTACATTGGATAGGAATGGACTGCGACCAGGCCGTTTCTATGTCACTCATAGTGGACGAGTTATAATGGCAAGTGAAGTTGGGGTTGTTGACATTCCACCGGAAGATATATGTAGGAAAGGAAGACTAAATCCTGGCATGATGCTTCTGGTTGATTTTGAGAAGCATGCAGTTGTAAATGATGATGCCTTAAAAGAGCAGTACTCATTGGCAAGACCTTATGAGGATTGGCTCAAAAATCAGAAAATTGAACTCAAAGACATTGTTGATTCTGTTCCTGAATCTGGAAGAGTACCACCACCGATAGCAGGAGTTGCTCCAGTAAGTATAGCATAAATATTGATGTGAACAACTCACAAATTTTTCGTAGACAAGTCTAATTGTTGCATCTTCAATGAACTGCAGCCATCCAATGATGACGTAGATATGGTAAATATGGGCATCCATGGCTTACTGGCTCCATTGAAAGCTTTTGGGTATGCAACATCCAATATTAATATTTGTTCAATTCTATCAGCAGTTTTTGTGAAGAAAATGATTTTTATATGCCGCTTTATACATGCAGATATTCAGTTGAATCATTGGAAATGCTGTTACTTCCTATGGCCAAGGATGGTGTAGAAGCCCTTGGGTCAATGGGAAATGATACACCACTAGCTGTCATGTCTAATAGAGAGAAACTTAGTTTTGAATATTTCAAGCAAATGTTTGCTCAAGTGACAAACCCTCCTATTGATCCTATCAGAGAGAAAATAGTCACTTCTATGCGATGTATGGTTGGTCCAGAAGGCGATCTGACTGAAATCACGGAGCAGCAATGTCACCGCCTTTCCCTCAAAGGTCCCCTTTTATCCACTGAAGAAATGGAAGCCATTAAAAAAATGAACTATAGGGGATGGAACAGCAAAGTTATAGACATAACGTACTCAAAGGAACGTGGTAAGAGAGGCTTGGAGGAAGCCTTGGACAGGATATGTGCAGAAGCACATGATGCAATTAAAGAAGGCTATACCACACTTGTGCTGTCTGATAGAGGTATTACACACATGGAGACCTTTTATTGCTTAAAGTTACTTCTTAAGGGTGTACGTTAATCTAATTTACATCTGTGATTGAATCTGTAGCCTTCTCAAGGAAACGTGTTGCCGTGAGCTCCCTTCTAGCTGTTGGTGCTGTCCATCAACATCTAGTTAAAACACTTGAGCGCACTAGAGTTGCCTTAATAGTTGAATCTGCTGAGCCACGTGAAGTGCACCATTTCTGTACACTTGTTGGTTTTGGTGCTGATGCTATATGCCCATATTTGGCTATAGAGGCAATTTGGCGACTGCAGGTTGATGGAAAGATCCCACCTAAAGCAAATGGTGAATTCCACTCAAAAGAAGAGTTGGTCAAGAAGTATTTCAAAGCAAGCAACTATGGAATGATGAAGGTTCTTGCCAAGATGGGAATATCAACTTTGGCATCATACAAAGGTGCTCAGATTTTTGAAGCTCTGGGTCTTTCATCTGAAGTGATTGAGAAGTGCTTTGCTGGGACTCCAAGTCGAGTCGAGGGTGCAACATTCGAGGCACTTGCTCGTGATGCTTTGCAACTGCATGAGTTGGCTTTTCCTTCCCGTGTTTTCTCTCCTGGAAGTGCAGAAGCTGTAGCGTTACCAAATCCTGGTGATTATCACTGGAGAAAGGGTGGTGAAGTTCATCTGAATGATCCTGTTGCTATAGCAAAGCTTCAAGAGGCTGCCAGAACTAACAGTGCAGATGCATATAAACAGTATGCCAAGTTCATTCATGAATTGAACAAGGCTTGCAATTTGCGGGGTCTTCTGAAATTTAAAGAGACAGCTGTTAAAATTCCTATTGATGAAGTGGAGCCAGCTAGCGAAATAGTAAAACGGTTCTGCACTGGGGCCATGAGTTATGGTTCAATATCATTGGAGGCACACACAGCATTAGCAATGGCTATGAATAAAATTGGCGGGAAATCCAACACAGGTTTGTTAAACGTTTTGGAAGAATATCCAAGCAGTTTTTTCTGAACTGTTACATATATTTGCATAGCATGTTTTCCAGCATCGTTTTTTCTCAAAAATATCCAGAATATCCCGAGTTACTCACCACTTGAGTTTCTATTTGTATTAGATGATGATTAAGCTTATCAATTTATGAGATTATCTGATGATTGGTTTCTTGCATATTTGTTATAGGTGAGGGAGGGGAGCAACCATCTCGTATGGAGCCTCTTCCTGATGGCACAAGGAATCCCAAAAGGAGTGCCATTAAGCAAGTGGCTAGTGGGAGATTTGGAGTCTCAAGTTACTACCTTACAAATGCTGATGAACTACAGATAAAAATGGCCCAGGTAACTGTCAAAATTAGTCTATTAAATTGAGGTTATTGTCCTCTTTCTTAAGTATCAAGAGATTTCATTGACTGGTCTCCAGACCCTGCATTACTTTTGGTGTTAAATTTCTATTGTTCATGAATTTATATTCATGGCAGATGATGCTATGATTTCAAGCCACCTCTGGGTGCTATTTTAGGTATATATACCTCTGTAGTTTTTCACATAACAGAGTGGTATTGTCTTAACATAATTGTCATCTCTAGGGAGCAAAACCTGGGGAGGGAGGTGAACTTCCTGGCCACAAGGTTATAGGAGACATTGCTGTTACTAGGAATTCAACTGCCGGGGTAGGACTTATCAGTCCACCTCCCCATCATGATATTTATTCAATTGAAGACCTTGCCCAATTAATTCATGATCTGAAGGTATTTTCATCTGAGGATTCTATTTCTCAATCAGTGATTTAATTTAATATTCCTTAAATAGACGTTAATCCTGTTTAATTCCGTTTTGTTAATTTGTAGAATGCCAATCCAACTGCTCGGATTAGTGTGAAGTTGGTATCTGAAGCTGGAGTGGGAATTATTGCAAGTGGAGTTGTTAAAGGCCATGCCGACCATGTGTTGATCTCAGGTCATGATGGAGGTACTGGGGCATCCAGATGGACTGGCATAAAGAATGCTGGGCTTCCTTGGGAACTTGGCCTGGCTGAGACCCACCAGACTTTGGTTGCTAATGATCTTCGTGGTCGTACAGTCCTCCAAACTGATGGCCAACTGAAAACAGGGAGAGATGTGGCCATAGCTACGCTGCTTGGTGCAGAAGAGTTTGGCTTCAGTACTGCTCCGCTCATTACTCTTGGATGCATCATGATGCGGAAGTGCCACAAGAACACTTGTCCAGTTGGCATTGCCACTCAAGATCCCGTGCTCAGAGAAAAGTTTGCTGGAGAACCCGAGCATGTTATCAACTTCTTTTTTATGGTGGCAGAAGAAATGAGAGAAATTATGTCCCAGCTTGGGTTTAGGACAGTTAATGAGATGGTTGGTCGATCTGATATGCTTGAGGTTGATAAGGAAGTCATTAAGAGCAACGAGAAACTAGAGAACATTGATCTCTCTCTATTGCTTAGACCTGCAGCTGAATTGCGCCCAGAAGCTGCTCAGTATTGTGTGCAAAAACAGGATCATGGTTTGGACAATGCCTTGGATAACAAGCTCATAAGTCTGTCTAATGCTGCTTTGGAAAAGGGTCTCCCTGTATACATTGAGACTCCAATCTATAATGTAAACCGTGCAGTGGGAACCATGCTGAGCCATGAGGTGACTAAACGGTACCACCTTGCTGGTCTTCCAAACGACACCATTCATATCAGATTTACCGGCAGTGCAGGCCAGAGCTTTGGTGCATTCCTCTGTCCTGGTATCACTTTGGAACTTGAAGGTGATAGTAATGACTACGTTGGTAAAGGATTATCCGGTGGCAAGATTGTTGTGTATCCTCCTAAAGGAAGTAATTTTGACCCTAAGGAGAACATTGTGATTGGTAATGTGGCTCTCTATGGAGCCACTCGAGGAGAAGCTTACTTCAATGGGATGGCAGCAGAAAGATTTTGCGTCCGTAATTCTGGGGCTAAGGCTGTTGTGGAAGGTGTTGGTGATCACGGGTGTGAGTACATGACTGGCGGAACTGTTGTTGTGCTTGGGGAAACTGGTAGAAATTTTGCTGCAGGTATGAGTGGCGGGATTGCTTATGTTCTTGATTTGAATGGAAAGTTCCAATCTCGATGCAACTTGGAACTAGTAGATCTGGACAAGGTTGAAGAGGAAGAGGACATTTATACTCTTAGAATGTTGATACAGCAGCATCAGCGTCACACAAATAGTCTGCTTGCCAAAGAAGTGCTTGATGATTTTGAGAATCTTCTTCCTAAATTTATCAAGGTATTCCCTCGGGAATATAAACGTGCTCTAGCTAGTGTGAAGTCTGAGGAAGCCTCCAAAGATGCAGTGGTGCATGCAGCAAAAGATGCAGAGGAGCAAGATGATGAAGCACAAGCCGTAGAGAAGGATGCTTTTGAAGAACTAAAGAAACTGGCAGCTGCATCTTTGAATGAGAAACAGAGTCAGGTTAGTTTACTTTTACCATCAACTTTTTTTTTATAATATTTGTACATTTGCTGTTCTATTTCATAAGAAAAGCACGATCTTTTTTAAAAACAAAAACCTGTTAGATTGGGTTTCACTCTACAAATTTATAATATAATATTCATTTTTAATGTAAATAAGTTTTGCACAGTCTATCCGTGTTGATGTGTTTGAATATCTTCAGGCTGAGGCACCCAAGAGGCCAAGTCGAGTCAGTGATGCCATTAAGCATAGAGGTTTTGTTGCATATGAGCGCGAGGGTGTTCAGTATAGGGATCCTAATGTTCGCATGACAGATTGGAAGGAAGTGATGGAGGAGACAAAGCCTGGTCCCCTGTTGAAAACACAGTCAGCCCGTTGCATGGACTGTGGTACCCCTTTCTGTCATCAGGTGTGCATTTCCACTTCCAAGTTTTCATTTTTAGTTTACAACTTAGATATTCTCTTAAAAGGGTTTTCTGGACCTGCATTTAAACTGAAGATATTTGCATAATATTTCAGGAAAATTCTGGATGCCCTCTTGGAAATAAAATACCAGAGTTTAATGAGCTAGTATACCAAAATAGGTGGAAGGAAGCATTAGAGAGGCTTCTTGAAACAAATAACTTTCCAGAGTTTACTGGTCGGGTGTGCCCAGCTCCTTGTGAAGGTTCTTGTGTCCTTGGTATTATTGAGAATCCCGTGTCTATTAAAAGCATTGAATGTGCCATCATAGATAAGGCTTTTGAGGAGGGTTGGATGGTGCCACGACCTCCGGTCAAGAGAACTGGGTAAGCTGTTTTTCTTCTTAGCATCTCTATACTTTTATTCTGTTGTTCCTTTTCATCAAATATGTATAACCCACCAAGTTGATGTTTAGTAATTTTCTGGTTTTAAAATGTTCAACTCTGCTACCATAATTAGCATAGTTTAACTGGAACATTCTATAAGTTTTTGAAATTGACTACTGTTACCACTAAGTAATAATATCTTTCATGATACAGGAAAAGAGTAGCCATCGTTGGAAGTGGACCAGCTGGTTTGGCAGCTGCTGATCAGCTAAATAAAATGGGTCATACGGTAACAGTGTATGAAAGAGCTGATAGGATTGGAGGGCTTATGATGTATGGGGTCCCCAACATGAAATCTGACAAAGTAGATGTAGTTCAACGACGAGTGAATCTTATGACCGAGGAGGGAGTAGACTTTGTGGTGAATGCTAATGTTGGAAATGACCCTTTATACTCTCTTGATCGGCTTCGGGAGGAAAATGATGCCATTGTCTTGGCTGTAGGATCTACAAAACCAAGGTGAAGCAGAGACATGAAGTCCTTATTACCCATTTGATTTATTTCAATTTCTTTAGGTGGGTGTGTACTGAGTCTTTTCATGTAGGGATCTTCCTGTACCTGGGCGGGAGCTGTCAGGAGTTCATTTTGCCATGGAGTTTCTCCATGCAAATACTAAAAGCTTGCTTGATAGTAATCTCGAAGATGGTAACTACATTTCAGCCAAGGACAAGAAGGTCGTGGTCATTGGTGGAGGTGACACTGGCACAGATTGCATAGGAACGTCCATTCGTCATGGTTGTAGCAGCATTGTAAATCTTGAACTCCTTCCTCAGCCCCCACCAACTAGGGCTCCTGGCAACCCGTGGCCTCAGGTTAGATTTGGATTGTTAGTTTTAAAATTCTGTCATGTATCTTCTTAGTATTATTAGACAACCAGAAATTGGACTCTCGTAATTACTAGTAATGGCTAAATAGTTGCCAACATAGTTTTGTTCATATTAACTACTGTTATTGACTTGAGTCTTTGAGCTAAATAGTGCCAACATAATATTTTTGGAATGCAGTGGCCTCGCATATTCCGAGTAGATTACGGCCACCAAGAGGCTGCAGCCAAATTTGGCAAAGATCCAAGATCATACGAGGTTCTGACTAAAAGGTTTGTCGGGGATGAAAACGGAGTTTTGAAAGGACTTGAAGTGATTCGCGTTTGCTGGGAAAAGGATGAAACAGGCAAGTTTCAGTTTAAGGAAATTGAGGGTTCGGAAGAGATTATTGAAGCTGACCTAGTTTTACTAGCCATGGGTTTCCTTGGTCCCGAGCCTGTAAGTATCCATCAAAATAACTTTATTTTATTTCATAAAAAGCTACTAACTGAAAATGGCAAGTTTATGTAGAAGTTAAGGGACATAAGATGTCTCTGTAACAGTTATAAATGTTTATGTGCAACATGAAAAAACATCATAGGTGTTTTGCTCTGACTTTTATCATGTTCTAGCGAAGTCCAGACATAGTAGTGATGTTTTTCTAAGTGATGATATGCTTTGCTTTTGTTTTTGGCAGACAATTGCAGAGAAGTTGGGTGTGGATAGAGACAACAGGTCAAACTTCAAGGCTGATTATGGGCGGTTCTCAACTAACGTGAAAGGGGTGTTTGCAGCCGGGGATTGTCGGCGGGGTCAGTCCCTGGTGGTGTGGGCCATTTCGGAGGGACGACAAGCTGCGGCACAGGTAGACAATTACCTTGTGAAAGAAGATGAAGAGCACAAGAATCAGGATGGGCATGTCAAGAGGCAGCAGGGCTTCAACAAGAAGCAGCAGGGCAGCAGCAAACACACTGTCATGACTTAGGTGGTTCCTCTAATTTTTCATCATCATGAAGTTTCCAAAGAATTGCACAGAATAAAGTAAAAGTGTTCTAAGGTTCTTCAACCTGAGATTCATTGGTTTACTTAGGTATTCTTGATTGGCAGTTGCTACCTCCAAAGGGGCGAAATAAGGAGAAATAAAAGATAAATTTAGTGTGTAGGGAAAGCTAGAAGGACGTCTTCTTGGTGTTGGAGGGTCTTTGGTTATTGCAGATTCGAGTGTTCAGTTGTTCATAGTTGGTTTGTTATTTTATTATTCGGGCTTTATTGTTGGGAAGTTTAGCTATATTAGTTGGCAATGGTGACTATTATATGTAATGAAATGTACAGTTTGATAATTATTATTTAGATGCAACATTCTCTCAATTTTAAACATCTTTCTAAGCTTTTTCTTAAAGTTATTTTTAAACTTTAAAATTTAAATATTGTCATCATTATCTTATCTATATAAGTTATAAAATTGAGGGGCACAAATGATAAATTGCACGTGTCACACCTAAAATAACAAAATAAATAAATCTATAATTATAACAATCAAGGAAGTACAAAATCTAAATTTTGTCACCAACTCAAAGGAAAAATCAAATGCATCCGTGGCTTTTTCAAATGTAAACAGGTGGTTGCATAAATCTTTTTTATGCATGGCTCCTTGTAATTTGGATGTGTTTCAAATCTCTTACAGGCCTATCTTTATCTTAGGTGTCACGCTATGCATCACGGTTTTCAACTCTTTTCTTTATGCTTATAGGGTTTAGCCTCTACTCTGCAGATTTTTATTGTGCGTTCTATCTTTATATTTTTATGTTGCCGCTGTATGCTATTTGTTATATATCTATATATATATATATATATATATATATATATATATATTTTTTTTTTTTTTTTTCTTTTTTTTGTTTTTTTGTTTTTTATTTTTTTTTTTTTATTTTTCCTCTTTATTTTTTTTTTTATATTTTTATATATATATATATATATATATATATATATATATATTTTTTTTTTTTTCTCACTCTTCTCTGCGCTTCCGGATTTTGAATACTTTTTTTTATCACCTATAGTGCCTTATTTTGAGGTTATTTAGTGTTTCATTTTTATCTTCCTTTATGTGATTGTAGTTTTCGATAATATTTCGCTACATATATGTGAAAATATATATGAAAATCTTATGATACATGCATTAGTAATGTTTTTCTTTTGCAGGTTGTTGACGGTAAGATGTTGGTTCATCTGGATGAAATAGGTGAAATTTCCAAGTCATTTTTTTTTTTAGTTTGAAACGTGAATCCTCAATGAACGATTATGGTGTCTTTTTTACTTAATTTGGACTAAATTCATAAAAAAACTATATTCAGAAGGTTATACATCAATGTCTCTTTGTTCTAATAAAAAAGTTTATTACAAATTTGTTTATTCTTCTGTTTCACTTAGGTTTCTTTGCTTTTATGATTTACTACTAATTTTGTATCATAGAACCTAGTTGTTCATCTCAACCGAATAACCCAAGGATAAGCGGTTGAAGACCACCCACAATGGTTGGTCAATCCAATGGTTAGAATTGAAGTCATGGCTAGTTGACGTAGCAATTTCTTTGAAGTGATAATAAGAGCTCAACAACCAAATGGTCGAAGGACAAGCGGCCAAAGGCCGTCCGCGACGGCCGAGGTGACCTAACGTCACATTTGCTTTGTCAACAGCAAATTAAAAATCACATTGAGACCCTTCTTAATATGTGCAAAACAGCCATGACTTTCCATTCTCAACCGGCTATTATGGCGCATGCACGGTCGCGACAGTCGGGCGGACGCAACACAAGAATTAGATAACTAAAATTAAGGTAAAACAAGTTAGTAAGCAAGTTTAAAAAGCAATTGGACCATAATTAAGAAAACCTTAATCACAGGCCCATATAAAAAACTATAAATAGGACCCCAAGGTAAGTTGGTAAGGACTTTTACTTCGCATTTATTACAACATTAATTGCTAATCCCGATCGAACTTAAACTGACTTAAGCATCAGAGCCTAATTGATAGGTACTCCGATCGTCTAGATAACCAAGCGGGAAGAAGAAAGGGAACCGAATATGAGGAAAAAGGACCATCAAGCAATGACAAAGAGGAGAGAAGAAACAAGTGAGTGTTTAGATAGGCGCTCAGTCCCTATACTCGAAACATTTTGGTGTCCACCGTGGGGCCGAGCGATTGATCCAAAAACCCTCATGTTGACCACGAGAACCATGACGAGCAACTAAAAGGAAGAGGAGCAACGGACGAACAAGGAGATAATGTGTGATTTGAGGTCCATTGGGATCTATTTTAAGTGCCATAAACCAGTAGCATTGCTCTACTGGTATGGCGTCTGGCGGCGCGAGCGAGTCGCCAGGTGGACGGGACACAAGTCTGTGACAGGGTAGTGCAAGCAGGGCGCCTGGCGGTAGGGAGGGTTCCGCCAGGCGGAATGGTGCAACAGAGACCTTGAAGGTGCAGTGGCGCCTGCGGCGCGAGACGGGTTGATGAAGGATTGACCCCAACCAAGGATGAAGACACATGCTTAAGAAGACTAAGCATGTTTAGAAAGGAAGTTCACCAATCCTTCATCCCTTTCATTTGTGTTTGTTATTTTTGATTCCCTAAGTTGACTTAGTTGAATTAACTTTAATTGACTTGTTGACCTTTGACTAGGTTTGACTTATTGACTATAGTTGACTTGACTTAAGCCAACATGCTAATCTATGTTTATTTACTTTGTAGGTTAATTAGGAGTAAGAAAGCAATGCTAGGTGGCGCATGGTGATTGGGGAGCATAAATGATGTGGATGAGAGAGGAAAGCAAAGGCATAAAGCATAAAGTAAAAGGCATAAAACAAGTGTACCTATGTACCTTTGGTCTCCTTTGTTTTTAGCACACTTTGGCAACTTTTTGGAGACATATGAGACACATTCTTTGTCTCCTTTTGTGCTAGAACGAAATTAGCCTTGCACACACCATAGTTGGCTCTTTTGTCTCTCATTTTTGTAACCTTATTTGACCTAGTTTCTAGA